>ENA-OWOZ01003259-OWOZ01003259.1-bioreactor-metagenome-genome-assembly--contig:-NODE-3259-length-10875-cov-55.341360_pt1 | contig 10875 bp, 5 predicted proteins | sample MGYA00238140_ERZ651804 | MGnify/ENA primary metagenome ERZ651804 (study PRJEB26910, sample SAMN07631232) | bioreactor metagenome | isolation source: Switchgrass digestor | place: USA: Dartmouth... | reverse complement strand
ACCGGCTACGTTGGACTTGTAACAGGAGTAGTTTTGGCGCATATAGGTCATGAAGTTACCTGTGTTGATATAGATAAAGATAAGATCGAAAAGTTAAAAAAGTGTGAATGTCCAATTTTTGAACCAGACCTGCCGGAACTGATGTCGAAAAATTTTGACAAGTTGACTTTCACGACAGACTGTGCTAAAGTCTACACAACTGCGGAAGCCATATTTATCGCAGTAGGCACTCCTGAAAAAAAAGACGGTTCAACTAACCTTTCATATGTATACACTGTAGCTGATCAAATAGCCAAATACGCAATGCGCGATTGTACAGTTGTTGTAAAATCAACTGTTCCTATAGGAACAAATGATAAAATAGAACAGTATATTATTAAAAATCTAAAACATAATATTTCAATAGAAGTCGTTTCTAACCCGGAATTCTTGTCCCAGGGAACTGCAGTCAAAGATATGCTGTATGGAAGCCGCATTGTCATTGGAGCAGAAACGGTGAAAGCAAAATCAATAATGAGCGAAATATATAAAAACTTAAATCAACCAATCATTTTTACAAACCGTCGCAGCGCTGAAATGATAAAATATGCTTCAAACGATTTCCTTGCTTTAAAAATTTCGTACATTAACGAAATAGCTAATCTGTGTGAAGTACTTGGCGCAGATGTCGAGGATGTAGCCCGCGGGATGGGCATGGATCCCCGAATCGGTGATAAATTTTTAAGGGCCGGCATTGGTTATGGGGGCTCATGTTTCCCAAAAGACACAAAAGCTTTGCATTGGTTGGGCAACTATCATGATTATGAAATGAAAACAATTAAAGCGGCCATAGAGGTCAATGAAAATCAAAAACTCCGTCTTCTTAAGAAAGCAAGAAAGTATTACGAGAGTTTTGATGGTCTGACAGTTGCAATGCTTGGGTTGACCTTTAAGCCTAATACCGATGATTTGCGTGAAGCTCCTTCACTGACAATCATACCTATATTGTTAGATGACGGTGCGAAGATAAAAGCTTACGACCCCTGCGGCGCTAATAATTTCAGGAAATTAGCCGAGGGCGATATTATCTATTGTAATACACCGGAAGAAGCAATAGCTGACACAGATATTTGCTTTATACTTACTGAATGGAATCAGATAGTAAGTTTAGATCCTGAAGTTTTTCTTACAATGAAACGCCCCATCATCCTGGATGGGCGAAACTGTTATAAATTAGATGATATGGCCAAACATGAATTGATCTATGAATCTATAGGACGCCGTATTATCAGCAACATACAAATCCCAAATAAGATTGATAGAGTTCAATCGAATATGCAATAACAGGAGTGGCACATATGTCTGTTAAAAAGAAAATAAAGGAAATATTGAAAAAGATTCTTCCTCCTCCAGTTAAAGCTTTTATGAGAGAGGTATCTAATATTTTATATACAGTTAACAAGAATAAAAAAGAGTTAGATGAAAAAATAGATAAATGTACTAAAGAAGTTTTAGTAAAACTGGATATATTAGCGAAGGAATATTCTTCAATTACGAGCAAACTTGATGAACATAATACCCAGATTAAACATTTATATTCATTATTTGAATCGGCAAACCGTGAAAATTTAAGGATCTTTAATGAAAACAAAGCAGAGAGAGAGCAGTTATTAAAGTCATTACTGGAGAAAAATGAACATCTGATAACAGAATATATGAATACTTCTGCAGAATCTCTTAAGACAATCTCTTCTAACGTAAATAAAATTATTAGTGATTTGCCAGAACGTTACATGTATAATAACGACCGCGAACGCCGCGTTACTGTTAGCTTCAAAGAATACAGGCAAAGAAATAATTATCCGGAAAAGCTCCTGGCGCTCCTTCGTGGACTGGATGATGAAAGTGCCGCAACAGTAACAAGAATACTATCTCGTCAAGAAAAAATATGGGGAACTGAGGGTAGACCTATCAACATATTGACGGACGAAGAAATTCAACAAATTCGATATTTAAAGCAACATCTTTATGATAATATTTTAAAAATATCAGAAGATATCTATTGTTATCATAATTTTTTGCTGCCATTAAAACATTTTGAACCATGTGTATTCGTTTATAGATATGGTTTGGATAAATTAACCAATATGAATCATTTTTCTTATAAATGCATAATCGATGCCGGAGCTTTCATAGGAGATACTGCACTTATACTTGCTCCTTTAACTTCATCAGTCGTGTATGCGTTTGAAGCTACAAGTAAGTATTTCAATTTGCTTCAAAAGACTATAGAAATGAATAATCTTAAAAATGTAGTCCCAATTCATGCGGCTTTGGGGGCAAAATGTGGGTCTGCAGTAATTAACATTGCTGGCTCTTCCAGTACTATTTTAAACACGCCCGTAATTTCAGAAGGTTCAGAAGAAGTTGAAATGATTACCCTCGATTCTTTTGTTGACAAATTTGGATTGGAAGTTGGACTCATAAAAGTTGATATTGAAGGTTATGAAAGGGAATTCTTAAAAGGTGCTGAAAAGACAATTAGAGAACAGCGTCCCACCTTAATAATCAGTATATATCATCATGCAGCTGATTTTTTTGACATAAAACCAATTATAGAAAGCTGGAATCTCGGATACAGATTTAAAGTATATAAACCTGTTGATTTTTCTATCTCACGAGAGGTTTTGCTAATAGCAGAAATAGATTGATATCAGTATTTGTAATATAAAGTGAAAAAAATAGGAAGCAAGGTGAATAATTATGGCAAAAATATCAATAATAATACCTGTTTTTAATACAGAGAAATACATTTCTCATTGCTTAAATAGTGTTATAAATCAAACATTTAAAGATCTTGAGATAATTTGCGTTTTAGATGGAAGTACAGATTCCAGCGCCGATATTTGCAAAAAATTCGCTTCTCGTGACAACCGAATTAAAATTATAGACCATAAAACTAACAGAGGACTGTTAATTGCGCGAAAGACAGGTGTTCTCGCATCTACAGGCGAATATATCATGTTTCTTGATTCCGATGATTGGTTAGAGATTAGAACTTGCAGTTACCTTTATGATTGTATTAAAGCTAATAATGTTGACATATTACAGTTTGGTACATATGTTAATGCTGAGCCAGACGTATCTCCACAAAGAGTAGCTAATGTTAGAAATCTTTTGCTTCCATATATAGGTAAATTGTTAGGTAAGGAAGTTTTTGAAGGTGCATTCAGATACAGGAAATTTCGTTTCTCTATTTGGAACAAGATTTACCGTGCATCTCTCTGTAAAGAAGTTTTTAAGAATTTCGACGATTATGAGAATATATTTAAAGCAGAAGATTTATGTGCTTTCTTCCGTTTGGCTTATCTAGCAAAATCATACATGGGTATCGAAGAAAAATTCTATCACTACCGTTTCGGTGCTGGATTAACAGGACGCAGCAGTATTGATCTTAATGCATTTGAAACATATTGCAAACAATCTATTGTTCCTGAAAAATGCCGAACATTCTTAATCGACCAAGGAGCATTTGAAGAATATAAAGACATTTATGAGAGTATTAAAAAAGACCTTCTAAATGAATGTATTAATGCGTGGTTTTCATACCTTAGCTTAAGCGATAGTGCGGCGGGTTTTAAATGCCTCGTAAAATATTGGAATGTTGTCGACGTAGCTATTGCACTTTCACAACGTTGGTACTATGAGTCGGTTATTATGCTTTCTGATAGGATCTACTCACCCGATCTTCTCAAATATACACCCCGCAAAATTAGAAAAATTGCATTATATTATCATCGTTATTCCATAGGGGGTGTTCAGAAGGTAATCTCATTGCTTATTTCAATCCTTCTCGAGCAAGGTTATGATTTACTATTGATTACAGATGAAGAAGCATCAGAAACTGATTGTTATTTGCCTGACACTGTAAAAAGAATAGTTGTTCCTGCTTCGAATAAACCATCAGAATATCCTTGCCATGCAATAAAAATGCATGATGTGCTGGTCGAGAATAATATCGATCTTGTAATATATAATGCTACATCTTCACAAAATCTGTTATTTGATATTCTTGTAGTAAAATCCCTCGGACTGCCAATCGTGCTTTATATACATGAATATTTTGGGGTTGGATATTCCCGTCATGAAACTTTACCGATAAGAAAAATTAAAGTTTTCAGGTTTGCAGATAAAGCAGTAGCACTGTCCAGAGTCCAAAGAGATTACTGGTTAGCAGTAGGATCTAACGCTGTTTATATACCAAATCCGCTTGATAAAAAAGCTTTGAGTGTAAAAAAATCAAGTCTTGATAACCATAATATATTGTGGGTAGGTCGTTTATCCAAGCAAAAGGGTCATTTAGATGCTTTGGAAATATTAGCAAAGGTAGTAAAAGCAATTCCGGACGCACAAATGATTTTTGCTGGCAATTTTTTTACAAATAGTGATGAACAAGAGTTTTACAAAAAAATTGATGAATATAATATCAAAGATCATGTAAAACTTCTTGGATATGTTAATGATGTATATCCACTTTATGAAAACAGTTCGTTGTTTTTGTCAACGTCTGAGGCTGAATCGTTTTGTATGGCTCTTGCTGAAAGCAAAGCGGCAGGTTTGCCATGCGTTATGTACAGCATGCCATATCTCGAGTTTCAGCAAGACAGCAGGGGTATTAAGCAAGTACCAATGCACGATACTACAGCTGCCGCAGAAGCTATTATAAACATTTTTTCAAATAAAGAGCTTTTACATCGTTTGAGTTCTGAAGCCTTGGAGAGTATAAAACCATTTTTATCACATGATTACGGAAAATCGTGGAAGAATTTAATACAGGATTTAGAAAATCAGCCCGGATCAAATAAACCAATTGATAATTCATCAAAAGAAATTATTATAAATACGCTTGTAGGTGAATATCTTAAGTGTGTAACTGAATATCGAATGTTGAAAAAAAAGCTGCAACAATCGACGCCATCAAATAATGTTGCATCAAATGAAAAGCTCAGGGAACTGCAAAAACAACTTGAAAAAGCAAAAAAAGCAAATGATGCTTTACTGTCATCGAATTCCTATAAAATCGGACGTTTCATTACTTGGATACCCAGAAAGCTCAAAGGCATTGTCGTAAGACTGACTAATAACGGATTCAAAAATTTTTCCCACAGTGCTATTGATTATTTGATAAAACAGTTTAAAGACAAACCACACAATCAATTGTTAAAAAAAAACACGCAGAATGAAGTACGACCGATTGTGACGATTATTTTGCCATTTAACGAATATGATCAGTCATTGAGTAAGACAATAGCCAGCTTGTTGGAGCAAACCTTTTCAAATTTTGAACTGATATGTGTTGAATATGGTTTTATAAAAAAAGAGAACACTTCGCAATATGATTATTTAAAATTTGATAGCAGAATCAGGTTATTCAATATAATTAGTGATCAACCAAGCTTTGCGCGTAATGTTGGAATAAAAGCAGCACGTGGTGATTATATCCTTTTTGCTGAACCTGCTATCTATTATAACACAGTAATGCTGGAAAAGGTTGTGAAAGCATCTCAGAAAGCTAACGCCGATATAACAATCTTTGATAAAAACTGTAATTTTTCAATAAAGAGAACTTTCAGAGGCAGTCATTTGAATGATAATTTATTTGCGAGCAATTTATTAAAGATGGAGTCTATGTTGTTTTCCGCCAAATTTATCAGCTACTGTGATATTCTATTCCCGCCATTTAAAGATCGTGAAAAGACGGCGTTTTTATTATCGACAATACCATTGGCAAACCGAATAACTATAATAAAACAGGATTTACTATACTCAGGTCGTGAAATAAATCACTATCATGGCACAAATAGATATGTATTACCTGCAACATCAATTTTAGATGCTGATATATTCATTAAAAGCAGATTAGTAAGAACTAAATTTTCAAAAATAATGAATAAACATGTTTACAAAAATACTATCGCTATGCTTAGCTCTGATATGCCTTCGAAGCAAAAACAACTGTTATTGGGATACATATATGATAGTTTTTCATACCGTTTTAATTTTAACAATAAATTGAGAGACATAGCTTCTGAATTCAAATATGATTATAAACCTAATTCGGTAAATTCAGAAAATCAAGTATATGTTTCTGTAATAATACCCGTATTCAATTCCGAAACATACTTACGGCCCTGCTTGGATAGTGTACTTAAACAGACTTTAGAAAATATTGAAATAATTTGTGTCGATGATGGTTCAACTGATAATTCGTTGAATATTTTAAAGGAATTTGAAAAACTTGATTCAAGAGTTAAAGTTTTTACGCAAACTAACAGCGGCGCTGGAACGGCGCGTAATCTTGGCATGAAACATGCATCAGGTAACTATATCGTGTTTCTGGATTCAGATGATTTTTTCGAGCCGGTTTTTTTGGAACTTCTTTACAGGCAATGTCTTAAAGATTCTGCTGACATTGGTGTGTGTGCTGCAGATAAATATAACGTTGAAAAAAAGCTTTTTGAACCATTACCTTCTCTTTTAATGAAAAGCTTTTTGCCGAGTAAGATTCCTTTTAGCAGAAAGGATATTCCCGATACAATATTGCTTTTTACAACTACATCACCATGGAATAAAATGTTTAAGAGATCATTTATTAATAGTTTACACATAATTTTTCAGGATAATATTAGGTCTAACGACGGTTATTTCGTTATGTCTGCATTAGCCCGTGCAGAACGAATTACTATCGTTGAAAAGCCGCTTGTACATTATCGCGTCGGTATGTCTTCAAATCTTCAATCTAATAATTATAAAACTCCTACGAGCTTCTGTAGAACCCTTCAATGTATAAAAATGGAACTTGAGATAGATGGATTATTTGGGGAGTTAAAGCGTAGTTTTGCTAATATGGCTCTTAATAATTCTATGTACAATTGGGACACGTTGGCAAATCATCATAATGAGCAGAAACTTCTGGCAAGTGAACTATGCAGTTACTATTTTGATGAATTTGGTATTACGGGTCACAGTGAAGAATATTTTTTCAACAAAGGATATTATAAGAAGTACAAAAAAATTGTAGATGATTATCAGAAAAGTATTATTAATAAGCTGTAAATCAATACTAATGATGAGTTAGTTAAACATCACTGATATGAGGTACAACTTATGAAGCATTATGATTATCTTATTGTCGGCTCTGGTTTGTTCGGCTCAGTATTTGCTCATGAAGCTACTGTGCGGGGAAAACGCTGCCTTGTTATCGATCGCCGGGATCATATCGGCGGCAATGTTTACTGCGAAAACATCAAAGGAATAAATGTCCATAAATACGGAGCCCATATATTCCATACTTCAAACAAGGAGATATGGGATTATGTTAATCAGTTTGCCGAGTTTAACAACTACATCAATTCCCCTATCGCTATATATGGCGATGAGCTGTATAATCTGCCGTTCAACATGAACACTTTCAGCAAAATGTGGGGCATTAAAACACCTGATGAAGCTAGGGAAAAAATCAAAAAACAGATTGCCGAAGCGGGAATAAAACAACCCCAAAACCTGGAAGAGCAGGCAATATCTCTAGTCGGATATGATATATATGAAAAGCTCATCAAGGGATACACTGAAAAACAGTGGGGACGCAGTTGCAGGGATTTGCCTGCATTTATAATAAAGCGTCTCCCGCTCCGCTTCACATACAACAATAACTATTTTAACGATCGATACCAGGGTATCCCCATCGGAGGTTACAATATAATAATGGAGAAATTGCTTGAAGGAAGCGAACTATTGCTCGGAACTGATTATTTCGAGTTTGTAAAGAAGAATGACGGCATAGCTGATAAAGTAGTTTATACCGGGATGCTGGATGAATTTTTCGGATACTCGCTGGGACGCCTTCAATGGCGGAGTTTGTATTTTGAAATACAGGAACTTAGCACAGATAATTTTCAAGGTAATGCTGTAGTCAATTATACTTCTATAGATATCCCTTATACACGAATAATTGAGCATAAACATTTTGAGTTCGGGTCGCAGCCAACAACAGTTATCTCAAAAGAGTATCCTGTTGAGTGGAAACCTGGTTTGGAACCATATTATCCAATAAATGACCATCTCAATGAAACGCTAGCAGAAAAGTACAGAGAACTTGCTGCCAAGTGTGAAGGGGTTATTTTCGGCGGACGACTTGGACAATACAAGTACTACGATATGGACCAGGTAATTGCTTCTGCTTTAGCCGCCGTTAAGAAAGAGTTCGGAGGTTAAGCCTCCTGACTCTTTCTCGTCTTGTTGCTATATTTCATGGCCAGGTAGTGTTTAACTTTATATATAGTATATTTAAGGCCATTATTTCTTAAGCTGTTTATCAAAGCACTAATTTTTTGCAGCCCGGGTATTTTCTTTCTCGGGCGCGAACTGTTAGCCTCATTTCTCATAATTCTTAAGTACTGTTCATATTCCCCTTTGTTCCAAAAATAATCTGCACCATGTTTTGTTATTCCCAGTTCATTAAAATATTCGATCCTCAGCGCATTGTAAAGCATTTGATAAACTGAACCGGATAAAGTATTCAGGTTCCACAATGAAAAGTGCAATGCATAATTGATATAACTCTGCTCTATCTCTTCATAAATACCACTGGCCTGCAGTTCATCCCTAAGGGCCAATAATGCATTATAAAAGCATTGCCATGATTTTTCTCTCGTATTGGAAAGTGAGGAATTCAGACTGATCCTGTGATGTGCCAGAACATCTTCCAATACGGTGATTTTTTTTGCTTTTACTAAAGCCGAAAAAACAAACAGCAAGTCATTGGTTGTCCGCTGCTCCTGAAAATAAAGATTGTTCTCCAAAACAAACTCACGGCGGTATAATTTATCCCATGCCCACCCGACAAATACCTTGAATAAATCCTTGGGAATATCTCTATAGTTAAAGACTTTTTTATCCGGGAGCAGATCCTTACGAATCGAATAATATAATGGTATATAAGTTTTTGAATCGTTATCAAATTTATCCGAACGGAACACAACGAAATCCAGATTGTTTGTTGAGCAAGCATGGTAAGCCTTCTCCAACATGTCCAATTCAAAAAAATCATCCGAATCCAAAAAAGATAAGTATTCTCCCTTGGCGACTTTTAGCCCGGTATTTCGCGCAGCACCTGCACCGGCATTTTTCTGGGTTATTATTCTTATCCTTGGATCTATTGCTGCGTAATCCTTCAAAATTCCCAGGGAACCGTCGGTAGACTGATCATCAATGCATATGATTTCAATATCCCTCAACGTCTGGTTGATAACACTGTCAAGACATTGCCGTAAGTAGTTTTCTACATTATATACAGGCATTATGACAGAAACCTTTGGCCGTACTCCCATAACAAACCTCTCTATTTACGGGTTATTTTTTCTTTGATTTTTATTAATGTACTTTTTACGCCATATTCCTTTAAGTAATACAATGTTTTTTTGAAAAGCTGCGGTATTGCACGGGTATCTTCAGGTAGCTTTTGATTTAACCGTTTTTCCTTTGCAGCCTTATATTCCTTATAGTATTTTTCGGGATCATCTATGATTAGCATAAGCTTTTGCCAATCTTGGTATGGAAAAAGCTCTTTGTCCAATTCCCCTGCCTCCAGGGCTTTTCTGAAATCATCGCTGAACCTTTTCAGGAACATAAGTTTAAATTCGTCCGCTATGCGTTCTAAGGTGAACATATAGTTATGGAATCTTTTGAGCGAGTATATGTAGAGGAATTTTTCCTTTAAGTCGGGGTTCCTGTCTAAAAAAGAGCGGATATAGTCATACTCTTCACAGACGCAGAAAACTTTCTCCTTGCTTTTTACTGATGAATTCGGGTTATCACGCCTGACCTGATATAGCGGTGTATTCAGAAAATAAACCCTTTTGGCCAGGCAAAAAGTCTGAAACCAGAAACCGTTGTCTTGATAGGACGCTCCCGGAGTTTCGTTATGCCGTATTTGGTTTTTCCTGATAAATTCTGTTTTATAAATCCCACTCCAATTGTTCATGGGGAAAGTAAATATCTTGATATTTTCAGAGGGATTCAATATCTTGTTGTAATAAGACTTATCCTTTGATAAGGGAATGTATTTAAAAACCCTATTGCTGCCTTCCCCCATAAATTGTTCAAAATCAGCACGGATCAGATCCAGATCATGTTCTATTGCTTTGTTATAGAGGGTTTCATACATATGGGGCTTAATATAATCATCGGACTCCACAATTCCTATGTATTCACCCTTTGCGTGATCTATTCCCACGTTCATGGAGTTTCCGTAACCGGTGTTTTGCTTGTTGATAATGGTAATTCTGTCATCATTTGAAGCATAACGGTTCAGGATATCCAGGGAATTGTCAGTAGAGCCGTCGTTAACACAGATGATCTCAATTTCTTTTAATGTCTGGTTTATGATACTGTCAAGGCATTCTTCAAGATATGTTTCCGAGTTATAGATTGGCACGATTATTGATACCTTCGGGCGATGATGTGCCACAATGATTTCCTCCTTTATGATTTCTTGCTCAGGAAAGCTTCATAATTATCACATATCTCATTGGGATCACCAAAGGCCATCTGCTTTCCTTTCTCCAACCAGAGGACCTTATTGCACAGTTGCCTGACTTGTTCCAAAGAGTGTGATACCAAAATGGTCGTAACGCCTCTGCCTATTATCTCCATCATTTTTTCTTCGCTCTTTTTCCGGAATGCTCCATCGCCAACAGACAGGACTTCATCCAGTATTAGGATGTCGGGATTGACCAGGCTGGCAATGCTGAAAGCAAGTCGTGATTTCATGCCAGAGGACAACTGTTTGAAGGGTCTGTCCTGAAACTCCTGAAGCTCGGCAAATTCAATGATCGA
>ENA-OWOZ01003250-OWOZ01003250.1-bioreactor-metagenome-genome-assembly--contig:-NODE-3250-length-10911-cov-2.693650_pt1 | contig 10911 bp, 9 predicted proteins | sample MGYA00238140_ERZ651804 | MGnify/ENA primary metagenome ERZ651804 (study PRJEB26910, sample SAMN07631232) | bioreactor metagenome | isolation source: Switchgrass digestor | place: USA: Dartmouth... | reverse complement strand
ATGAGTGAATACATGGAAAAGCATTCAGTATCTAAACTTATAGGTTCTCCTCCAGGATATGTGGGATATGATGAAGGCGGTCAGCTAACTGAAGCAGTTAGAAGAAAGCCATATTCTGTAGTATTGTTTGATGAAATTGAAAAAGCCCATCCAGATGTATTCAATATGTTGTTGCAAATACTCGATGATGGGAGACTTACAGACTCAAAGGGACGCACAGTGAGTTTTAAAAATACCATAATAATCATGTCATCCAATGTGGGGGCTACTACTATTAAAAAGCAAAATGTATTAGGATTTGCTGCTAGAGAAGAAGTACAAAAAGAGGAATATGAAAGAATGAAGGAAACCATAATGGATGAGTTGAAGAAGACCTTTAGACCAGAATTTTTAAATAGAATAGACGAGGTAATAGTATTCCATCCATTAGCAGAAGAGGATGTAAAACAGATTGTAACTATAATGATTAGAGATTTGGAAAATCGTATGAAGAAATTGAATGTGAATATTAAAGTTACCGAAAACACAATCAATGAAATAAGCAAGATAGGATTCGATCCAGTATATGGAGCAAGACCACTTGAAAGGACCATCACTAAAATGATAGAAGATCAGCTAGCTGAGGAAATATTAAAAGGAAACCTATCAAAGGAAGATAAGATAATAGTGGACTTTAAAGATAATAAATTAGTATTTGAAAAGGAAAATCCCTAGTATATAAGGGGAAAGGTCGTAGATTGTATCTATGACCTTTCCTTTTGTGTTATAATAATAAAAACGGTTAAATAAGGAGGAAAGATGAAAAAGAAGACAGTTTATAGATGTTCCAATTGTGGATATGAAACCATTAAGTGGGCTGGCTATTGCCAACAATGTGGCGTATGGAATAGTATGGAGGAAGTAGAGATAGAGGCTAGCAAAAAGCAGCCAATTAGAAGGGAAAAGGAGCCAGCTCCTATAAGGCTTTCTGAAATAGATGGGAATATGAACCAAAGAATTGTAACAGGTATAGAAGAGTTCAATAGAGTATTAGGTGGAGGCATTGTGAAGGATTCCGTAACCATATTGACTGCAAGACCTGGTGCAGGGAAATCAACCTTACTTCTCCAAATATCCAATGATGTTGCAAAAAGAGGATATAGGGTTTTATATGCTTCTGGTGAAGAAAGTGAATCCCAAATTAGAAACAGAGCTTACAGGATACTTAAGGATATTCCGGATAACATATGGATATTATCCGATATGAGCATGAATAATGTGTTAAAATCTGTGGATGAAATTAACCCAGATTTAATAATAATAGACAGCATTCAGACTTTTATTTTAGAGGAGTTTGACTCTAGACCAGGTTCTCCTACTCAAACTATACAATGTGCTAATGCTTTAGTTGATGTAGCAAAGAATAGGAGCAGGCCTAGGGCGGTGATAATGGTAGGGCATATGACTAAATCTGATGAAATGGCAGGACTTAGAACTCTAGAGCATTTAGTGGATACGGTAATATATCTTGAAGGAGAAAGCGATGAACCCTTAAGGACTTTAATTTCAACCAAAAACAGGTTTGGAAGGACTGGAGAAATTGGACTTTTTTCAATGGAAGAAGAAGGACTAATCCCAATAGATAATCCTTCGGAGTTTTTTACTACTAAAAGGGAAAATGGAGAAGTGGTTCCAGGGACAGCTTTATCTGTTATGAAAGAAGGATCAAGACAATTAATTGTAGAAATAGAGAGTCTTGTATCTCAGTCATATACTCCATATCCATCTAGAATTGGAGAATGTTTAAGAAAAGATCAGCTAAATACCCTAATATCCATATTAGAGCAGAGAGGTGGGGTTAATCTTTATGATAAAAATGTGGTAATAAAAGTAACTGGAGGACTAAGGTTAAGAGAACAGTCAGCTAATTTAGCAGTTATTATGAGCATTGCTTCATCTGTGTTTAATAAAGGGATTCCTAGCGATGTTGCTTTTATTGCAGATGTTGGATTAACTGGAGAACTAAAAAAGGTTCCATCTATGGATACTAGAATTAGGGAACTGGATAGGATGGGATTTAGAAGAGTCATAATTCCTAAATATGGATTAAAGCAAAAATTGGAGTTAAATTGCATAGAAGTAATAGAATTTAAATATCTATCTGAAGTAATCGAATTTATATTTTCTTAATTTATCTGAGAATTGAATTCATATAAATTCCATATAATACTTTACAAGAAATAGTATGGAGGGTATTATATGGATTTTGAGCTATATGAGACTTTAAAGTTAGTAGCTCCAGGAACTCCATTAAGAACGGGATTGGATAACATTCTCAATGCGAAAAGAGGGGCATTAATTGTAGTAGGTAATAGAAAAGAAGTATTTGATATAGTGCAGGACGGGTTTTATATTAACTGTGAATATACTCCCTCCAACCTTTATGAATTGGGTAAAATGGATGGAGCAATAGTATTAAGTAATGATTTAAAGAGGATACTTTATGCTAATGCCCAACTATATCCTTGCCAGAGGATACCTTCTAAAGAAACTGGTACTCGTCATAGAACTGCGGAGCGAGTTGCCAAACAGACTGGAGCATTAGTAATTGCCATATCTGAAAGAAGGCATATTATAACGCTTTATAAATCTAATTTTAAGTATGTTCTAAAGGATATTAATGAGATACTCAATAAAACAAGCCAAGCAGTTAAGACCCTTGAAAAGTATAAAGATATACTAGATGAATCAATTAATAGGTTGACTTGTCTAGAACTCAAAGATTCTGTTACCTTATACGATGTAATTTATACAATACAGAGAATGGAAATGGTATGTAGGATAGTCAATGAAGTAAATCTCTATATTGCTGAATTGGGTACAGAAGGTAGATTGTTTAATATGCAGGTTATGGAATCCATAAGAGGACTTCAATCTGAGAGAATTAACATATTGAAGGATTATGTGAATATTGAAAAAATAAACTATGAGGATTTGATAAAAGACATAAGTCAGCTGAAGATAGAGGATTTGTTAGATTTAGATCTTATTGCCAATCTCCTTGGATATGAGAATATAAATTCCTTAGAGTTTAAAGTAAATCCTAGGGGATATAGGATATTGAGTACAATACCTAATATTCCTGGGAGTGTTTTAGAAAATATAATATCAACTTTTGGCAATCTAAAGAATGTAATCAAAGCTTCTAGTAAAGATCTGGAATCTGTAGATGGAGTAGGAAAGATAAGAGCTGCAAAGCTATTAGAGGGATTAGATGAAATTAGGGCAAGAACTATCAAAAAAGGCTAAGGATAGGTCCTTAGCCTTTTTATATTATAATTGAGTTTTAAATATACACACATCCTTAATTTTTATGCTTCCATAGAAACTTTTCGTATTTATTTAAGACTAAATATACCTAAAGTTTTGATATTATTGTATTCTTTCATAAAGGCATCTGATAAGTCTATATCCAATATATTGCAAAGAGATGCTAAATAGAACAAACAAGTACCTATTTCCTCTTCGATTATCTCTTTACAATTAGGGCATAACTCTCCTTCAACATGACTTTTCATATTATCTTTTATTTCATGTAGGGAATCCTTATCATAGTTTTGTTTAGTAGCATGGATTTCAATGCATCCACAAGAAGTAACAGATTTAGCTACAGCTCTGTTAATTCTAGTGGCGTATTCGTTTAATTTTGTAGTTATATCTAAAATACTTTTATGTCTTATAAGCACTTTTTCAACTTGTTCTTGAAAATCGTTGCAGCTTATATTGTCTCGAATTTTTATCGTGTTTAGATTTGCGTCCATATAGTCCACCCCTGTCAATATATGATTTATTATGTTTTTATTATACAGAGGGAGACAAGTTGTTGTCAAATATTTCTGATAATATTATTTTTAAAATATAAGAAAATAAACAGTTGACAACATAATTACATGTGTGATAAAATATTACCTTTACATTTTTTATTAATTATTATATAATTAAGATAAGAAGTGATATTAGGAGGGTATTATATGTTTAATATTGGAGATAAAATTGTTTATCCAATGCATGGGGCAGGAATAATTGAAGGGATAGAGGAAAGAGAGATACTTGGTGAAAAGAGGAAATACTATATAATGAAAATGCCTATTGGGGACATGAAAGTTATGATACCCGTTGATACTGTAAATGAAATTGGAGTTAGAGAAATAATAAGCAATGAGGAAGTTTGCAAAGTCATAAATATTTTAAAGGGAGAAAAAACCAATATGCCTCAAAATTGGAATAGAAGATATAGGGCAAATATGGAAAAAATTAAATCTGGTGATATCTTTGAAATAGCGGATGTAGTTAGAAATCTAATGTTAAGAGATGCTGAAAAAACTCTATCTACTGGGGAAAGAAAGATGTTAAATAGTGCTAAGCAGATGCTTATTAGTGAAATCGTATTAGCTACTAACTATACCCAAGAAGAGACAGAAAAGTTAATTGATGAAGCTGTTAATTGCATATAATCAAAATAGGATATTGAAATTTGTTATATATTTTGTTTAAATGGTAATAAATATAATATGGGAGGTGAGTAGATGTTAGATAAAGTAATAAGAGGAGCTATAGCGTTAGTTGGGGTGTTAATTGGTTATGGTATATCTTCTGGTCTTGTGGCATTAGATATTATACACTTATCTGATAAGGGATGGATGAATTTATTTTTTTATGCAGGAGTAAGTTTGATATTTGGAATAATATTTTTCTTATTATCTATTAGAATTAAAAATGGTGGTAGAAGGCTTATTAAATTTATTGAAATAGAATTGCAAGATGTTTCCATATATGAAATATTTATAGGTACTATAGGTTTTATATTTGGATTGATTATTGCATATTTATTAAGTCAACCCTTTTATAAATTGGGAATACCATACTTAGGAGTTGCCATATCTATAGTTTTATACATTGTATTTGGCTATTTAGGAATTAAAATACCGGTTAAAAAGAAAGAAGATGTAGCAAATCTGTTTAGCAATTTTAAGAAGAGCACAACAAAAGATAAATCAAGCAAGAAATACTCATCCTGTCCTAAAATATTGGATACTAGCGTAATAATAGATGGAAGGATAGCAGACATACTAAGAAGTGGATTTATTGAAGGACCTCTAGTAATACCAGAATTTGTACTTGAAGAACTTCAACACATAGCTGATTCTTCAGATACCTTAAAGAGGAACAGAGGCAGAAGAGGACTTGATATTTTAAACAGAATACAAAAGGAATTAAAAGTAGAGGTTATAATAGATGATAAGAAATTTGATGATATAAAGGAAGTTGATTCTAAACTATTGAAATTAGCTCAAATAATCAATGGAAAGATCATCACAAACGATTATAACTTAAACAAAGTAGCTGAAGTTCAAAATATAGAAGTGTTGAATATAAACGAATTAGCAAACGCGGTTAAACCTATAGTATTACCAGGAGAAGAAATGGTAGTGCAAGTAATAAAAGATGGTAAGGAATCTGGTCAAGGATTAGCTTACTTAGATGATGGAACTATGATAGTAGTAGAAAGTGGTAAGAAACATATTGGAGAGACAATAGATGTATTGGTAACTAGCGTGTTGCAGACTTCAGCTGGAAGAATGATATTTGCAAAACCCAAGACTTTAGTTGATAAGGCAATATAAAACGTATATATAAAAAGCCCCTTAGATTATATCTAAGGGGCTTTTTATATTTATATTAATAAGCTTTAGCTATATAAACCATTTTAGTTGCCTTTTTGCCACACATAGGACAAGTGTCTCCAATGTGTTCTTGTTCAAAAGGCATACATCTAATAGTAGCACCTGTTTCAGCTTTTAACTTGCTTTCACATTCATCGCTTTCGCACCACATGGTCTTTACAAAGCCTGGGTTTTCTTTGAATATCTTCTTGATTTCTTCATAATCTACTGTTGAATAAGTTTTCTTTTCTCTGAATTCTTTAGCCATTTTATACATAGTATTGTGGATATCGTCAAGAACTTCTCCTACTTTTTCAGTTAAATTATCCAATGGCAATGTAAATTTCTCTAGAGTATCTCTTCTAACAGCTGTTACTTGATTGTTTTCTATATCTTTTGGTCCAATTTCTAATCTTAAAGGAACACCTTTCATTTCCCACTCATTGAATTTCCATCCAGCACTATAGCCTTCTCTATCATCTAATTCAACTCTATATTTGTCTTCTAGAAGTTTCTTTAATTCGTAAGCTTTATCTAAAACACCTTCTTTATGAGTAGCAATTGGTACAATAACCACTTGAATTGGTGCAATTCTTGGAGGCATCTTTAATCCTCTGTTATCTCCATGAACCATTATGATAGCACCAATTAGTCTAGTGGAAATACCCCAGGATGTACTCCAACCATATTTTAATTCTCCATCTTTATCTAAGTATTTAATATCAAACATCTTAGCAAAGTTTTGACCTAGATTGTGGGAAGTGCCAGCTTGAAGAGCCTTGCCATCATGCATCATTGCTTCCATTGTATAAGTTCTATCAGCACCAGCAAAAGTTTCTTGCTTGCTCTTAGCACCTAGTATCACAGGGATAGCCAACTCGTCTTCAGCAACTTGTCTATATATTTCAAGCATACGTAGTGTTTCTTCTTGTGCTTCTTCGTATGTAGCATGTACAGTATGGCCTTCTTGCCATAAGAACTCAGCAGTTCTTAAGAAGGGTCTTGTGGTTTTTTCCCATCTTACTACATTACACCATTGGTTAATTAATACTGGCAAATCTCTATAGGATTTTATCCATTTTGAATACATAGTACAAATGATAGTTTCAGAAGTTGGTCTTATAGCTAGTCTTTCAGTTAGCTCTTCAGACCCCCCTTGAGTTACCCACAATACTTCAGGAACGAATCCTTCAAAGTGGTCAGCTTCCTTTCTTAAAAAGCTTTCAGGAATTAGAAGTGGGAAATAAGCGTTTTTATGACCAGTCTTTTTAAATCTCCAATCAGCAGCTTTTTGAATACCTTCCCACACGCTATATCCATATGGTTTTATAACCATGCAACCTCTCACTGGTGAGTAATCCACCATATCAGTTTTTAAAATTACATCAGTATACCATTGGGCAAAGTCTTTTTCCATAGGTGTTATTTCTTTAACGAAGTTCTGCTCGTTACTAGAGTTACTCATTTCCATCACCTCTTAAATATTTATATTATCCTATTTTATTTGACATTAGCATATGTATATTTGGTTGTAAATATTAAAAATTATTATATACCATTATAAAAGTGACGTCAACAATAAGAATGCTAAATAATAACAGCTATTCCTATTAACATATAAATGATTTGACATATTACGCTAAAATATTTTGATTATTTTTGAACAATATAAATTTGTGATATAATTAATTTGTTTTTGATGTTTTAATTAACTATGCTATAATATTCAAGAGGTGAAGCAGATGTACAAAGGTCATTATGTTTCTGCTATTATTGCAGCAGCTGGCATGAGCAATAGGATGAAAAGTAAGATTAATAAGCAGTTCATAAATATAAATGGAAAACCAATTTTAGCTCATACGTTGGAGAAATTTCAAAGATGTAAGTATGTAGATGAGATAATAGTAGTTGCTAGAGAAGATGAGATAAACTACTGCAAAAAGGAAATAGTAAAAAGATTTGGATTCAATAAAGTCACTAAAATTGTTCGTGGTGGGAAGGAAAGACAGGATTCAGTATATAATGGAATACTAGCTTTAAATGGGAAAACCGATATAGTAGTATCCCATGATGGAGCTAGACCCTTTGTAAAAGTCAAGAATATTGTTGACAGCATAAAAGGAGCAGCAAAATACGGAGCCTGTGTTATCGGTACGCCGGTTAAGGATACTATAAAGGTTGTGAAAGATGAGAATATTGACCATACTCCTAAAAGAGATCTACTATGGGCTGCACAAACTCCTCAGTCATTTAAGAAAGATATATTAATGGAAGGATACAGAAGAGCTATAGAAGATAATTTTGTTGGAACCGATGACAGTGTACTAGTTGAAAGGCTGGGTATAGACGTGAAGGTTATAATGGGTAGCTATGAAAATATAAAGATAACCACTCCGGAAGATATTATAATAGCAGAATCCATATTAAAGGATAAGTGGCAGATATATTCTAGAAAGGAATTTATTTTCCAGACGAGGTAAGGTGAATAATATGAAGATAGGAATAGGTTATGATGTTCATCAATTGGTAGAAGGAAGAAAATTGATAATTGGTGGAATTGAAATCCCTTATGAAAGAGGATTATTAGGCCATTCAGATGCGGATGTACTTATTCATGCCATAATGGATAGCATATTAGGAGCTTTGGGATTGGGTGATATTGGCAAGCATTTCCCAGATACAGATCCTCAATACAAGGATATTTCAAGTCTTATACTCTTAAAAAGGGTATATGATATCATGGAAAGAGAAAACTACACAATAGGAAATATAGATTCAATTGTAGTTGCACAGGAGCCTAAACTTTCACCCTATATAGAGGATATGAAAGAAAAAATAGCGAATGTTTTACAGGTTTCAAAGGATAAGATTAATATTAAAGCTACTACAACTGAAAAATTAGGATTTGAAGGCAGAAAAGAAGGAATTGGAGCTTATAGCGTATGTTTGTTGGTTTCTAAGGAATAACAATAAAAATTGACAATGATTTGGCATATTTGATATTATTATAGACAACATAGTAAATACAGAAAAGTAATAATCTTTCATCTCTTGAGTGAGGTGAAAGATTTTTTATAAGAGGAGGAATAATTATGAGAATGTCAAGACTGTATATGCCAACCTTAAGGGAAGTTCCCGCTGATGCGGAAATTCCAAGCCATCAGTTGCTTCTTAGAGCTGGAATGATGAGAAGAATTTCTACAGGTATATATTCCTATTTACCTCTTGGGTATAAAGCTTTAAGGGAAATAGAAAATGTCATAAGAGAAGAAATGGATAAGTTGGGAGCTCAAGAGGTGTTAACTTCTAGCATGCAGCCAAAGGAATTGTGGGAATCAGATGAGAGTTGTTCTGTGGTTCAACCAGAAATGTTTAAATTTATGGATAAAAGCGGTAAAGAGTTTTGCTTAGGGCATTCCCATGGAGAGTATTTAATAAACCTAATAAAGAATGAGGTAAGGTCTTATAAACAACTGCCTTTAACATTGTATCAAATTCAAAATAAATATAAAGATGAGATAAAGCCTAGATATGGGATAATAAAGGCAAAAGAGTTTGTCTTAAAAGAGGCATACAGCTTTGATAAAGATGTAGATTCTATGGATAAATCCTATATGAATATGTGGAAAACCTATGAAAATGTATTTGCTAAGTTGAAATTGAAATATAAAATAGTTGAAGCAAGCTCTAATGTACATCAGTTTATTGCCACGACAAAAACGGGAGATGAGTCTTTTGCTTATTGCGATGGTTGTGATTATGCAGCAAATATGCAAAGTGCAAAAGTAGTTTATGAGCCATATCAAAAAGATGATGTAGAAAGGTCCATGGAAAGAGTACATACTCCAAATGTGACAACTATAGAGGACTTAGAGAAGTTTTTCAACATAGAAAAGAGTAATTTTGGTAAATCTTTAATATATGTTGCTGATGGAAAAACAATTTTAGTTGTAATTCCGGGGGATAGAGAATTAAATGAAATAAAAGCTAATTATGAAGATGAAGAAGTAAAATATCCAGGTAAAAGGGTAATAGAAGAAGGTATAAAATTAATCAATCAAACAAGAGGCATGTCAAAACCTATAGATGTATTTAAATACTTATACAAAAATGAAGATGCTTACTTGGACTTTATAGAAAAATATAGTCCTATTAAATCCTTCTTCAAAGGAAGTCAAAAAGAAATATGGAAGAAAACTCAGCACTATGTATCAGTATATGAAGAAAGCAAATCTTATATTTTAAACGAAGAAATAGAAAAAATAGTAGATGAGATGAGATATATATTATCCATGGCTAGCCCTTACAATCGAATAAAGGATTTACCACAATTAAATAATAAATTCCATGACTTATATAATGAAATTTTAGATAAAGAGTTGGAGCCAGTGATAAAGGAGATTGAGCAGGCTAAGGAAAGAGTTATGGAAGAATTAGAAAAGACAGGTTTAATGGATAAATTTGGAGGTAGATACAGCAATAGCTTCGATGACCTTATTGTAAGAGCAGAAGCTTGCAACAATGTTGCAAGGGTAAATGGCTTTAAAATCGAAGCAGAAACTCTGAAGAAAAGATATCTGAAAGAGATATCTAAGGAAATATCTAAAGTAATATCTAAAGTAATAAACACTCCCCCACAACCTGATGTTGTTAGTGATGGAGGAGAAGTGAAAACTCAACCAGAAGTTAAACCAGTTATAAGGCGTAAATATATTAGTATAAGAGAAATCAATCCATATAGTTCATGGCGTATAGAAAGTAAAGAGGATATAGACAGATATTTACAAGACTTAAAAGAAAGATTAGAGAAGGAGATGGAGGAAAACACCATCTTGAATATTGAGTTTTAGGAGGGGCGACAGATGGATAAAACAGCGCTTAAGAATTTTGCCATGTATGCTAGAGAAAAGCTTATAGAAGATATAAAAAGTAAAGCTAGGTTAATAGGAATAACGGAAGAGGGTATTAAAGACCCTCTTCTTCAATCTACTAAGGATTTGAAGATATTCGATATAGGTGAAAAGGATACCTATAGGATAAGTGGTGAGGATGTAAAGAAGTATGAAAAACTAGTGGATGAGCTAAGAAAAAGAGAAAAGGAAGCCGATTACAAAACAGCCTATAAAACCTTAATAGAAGAAGTTGCCTATACCTGGTTTAATAGGATAATAGCCATAAGATTCATGGAAGTAAACAACTACATGCCTGA
>ENA-OWOZ01003248-OWOZ01003248.1-bioreactor-metagenome-genome-assembly--contig:-NODE-3248-length-10913-cov-2.806848_pt1 | contig 10913 bp, 10 predicted proteins | sample MGYA00238140_ERZ651804 | MGnify/ENA primary metagenome ERZ651804 (study PRJEB26910, sample SAMN07631232) | bioreactor metagenome | isolation source: Switchgrass digestor | place: USA: Dartmouth... | reverse complement strand
GGTTACAAGCAAAGGAAATATAAGAAATAATGTCAAGACTATACCAGTCAGTTTTTTACTCTTCCTGCACATCACTGTTTTATTTTCACCTCCTGGCGTTTTGTCCCTTTACCGTCTCTCGCCTTTTCCTGCCGCAGTGTTCCCGGCCTTGTCACCATAGTCCAGATGGGCAGCACCAGGAAAGAATCCTTGAGGTCGGAAACCGAAAGCGGTGAAATAGGCGCCATATAGGGGACCCCAAAAGAACGAAGTCTGCAGAGATGAATAAAAATAGCCACAGCCACAATGGAAATTCCAAGGAAGCCTAAAAGATTGGCTGCAATCAAAAATGCAAAGCGCAGCAGCATGGTTGCCCTGATAAGCGGGGGTACGACGAAGCTGCAAATGGCTGTGATGGCTACGATAATCACCATCAGGTTGCTGGCAATGCCTGCCGCCACCGAAGCCTCACCCAGCACAATCGCACCTACAATGCTCAACGCCTGTCCGATAGTCCTTGGCATCCGGACGCCTGCCTCACGCAGAAGTTCAAAAGCCAAAATCATCAATACTGCCTCAATAAAAGGAGAAAAAGGGATTCCCTGCCGTGAAGCTGCCAGCGTAATCATCAGCTTGAATGGGATTAACGTATGATGGAAGCTCACCAGTGCCACATACACTGCCGGCAGCAGATTTGATACAACGAGTGCCATAAAGCGCAGCAGGCGCATAAAGGTTGCAAAATAAGCATGGTCATAATAATCATCCGTAGTCTGAATGGATTCTATGTAAAGATACGGGACCGTAAGTACATACGGCGTTCCGTCGCAGAATATGGCTATACGCCCTTCCAGCAGCTTCCCAGCCAGCTTGTCACATTTTTCACTATTCCCCACCGTGGGGAAAAGGGATAAGCGGCTGTCGGAAATATACTGCTCGATTACTCCGCTATCAAGTATAGCATCGGTCTTGATCTTTTTAAGTCTTGTTTTCACTTCGTTGACGATCTTTTCATTGGCAATTCCCTTGATATAGCATATACAAACCTCGGTTTTGGTCTGTTTTCCTAAATGCACTATTTCCGTTTTAAGGTTGGCGTTCTTAATCCTCTTGCGGATGAGAACGATATTTGTATGCAGGCTCTCTACAAAACCTTCTCTTGATCCTCTTATCGAAACTTCTGTGTCGGGTTCTGACACCTGTCTGCCCTGTGGGTCCTTCACCCCTATAATCAAAGCTTTATTCTCTCCATCAATAAAAAGCAAAGCTTCTCCCGACAAGATATTGTTCACTGCTTGCCGCATATATTCTGTTTCTTTTAAATCGCTGTTGTTGACGACACATTTTTTCAACTGCTCGTATGCGGAGGGTTTGTCTTTCTGGAATTTTGCCTTTGAAAAATATTCAAGAATCGGACGTACCACATCCTGGTTTAGCGCTCTTTTATCAACGAAACCGCTGATATAAGCCACCACTACCCTGATGCAGCCTTCTTCTCCACATGCAATTTCTCGATAAGTAAAATCGCTGCATTCCGAAAAAACTTCATTGAGTCTTGCAATTACTTCATCAATTGCTCGCGGTATGGGTTCGTATGAATCAATGTAGGTATTGTCATTGTTAGTGTTCTGGTTATCCCCATTATTTTGCTTGTTTGTCCTTCCACCCATTTCATTATCACCCATTTTACATTATGACCATTAGTTTAGCAAAAGATACACAAACAGCATCTTCAGCAAGTTTGTTCCAAAGAAAAAAGCCCTTGTTGCAGGGCTTTTACTTCACTGTTTCCTATATAAGCTTCATCATCATATCATAGTCACCATATCGTTATAGAACTGCCGCATCTGGAATGAAAACCGGCATTGAATTTTGCCGAAACCGATTATAATCTGACTCAAGTAAAATTGTCGCTGCCTGTTTATAAATTATTTTTGATAGGAATTTACTCTCATATGACAGGCTTGCTTCTTTTTACTGATGTCTTGGTATTTTCAGAAAGTCCATGGCATACCCATACGATTCCGGCATATTTGCCAAACCTGTTGCTAATGCATAACAAGGTTTATCGACTGGTTATTTTACACTTCATTAACCCAAGGATCGCACTTGTCAATATCCGCTCCGACTCCCGGTCATAATTCTCAAAGATCCTTTTTCTTTTTTTTGTCAATAAACCTATCTATCACAAAGAGAATGAGAGTAATCACAATAAAAAGCGCATATAAAATTTTGCCTTCTTTTGTCTGAAAAGCTTCATAGTATATCATTATATTACTCCTTTGTAAAAAAAATTGACATTTTATCGTATGTTCCATCAATTCCATACAATCCCAAAATATACACAAAATATTATACGGTGGCAATAAGCAGCTTGCAAGTATATTTTGTTTGCACGCTGCCTATTTTGTTTATCGGCAATATCCTATACCATTATTTAGGAGGATGGAAAAGAGGTGACTTATAAATAGGGCATGATGCAAAATATATTTCTCTTGATAACTTAGCAATCGGCAACAGACTGCGCCTTGGAAGGGAAGCCTTAGGACTTACACGGGATCAGTTGTCAGAGTTGCTGGGCATATCCGGCTATTACCTTGGACAATTGGAGCGGGGAGAAAGACAAATGAGTCTGCCCTTGCTGGTAAAGGTCTGCGAAAAACTTCACCTCTCATTGGATTATCTGGTTTTGGGAAGCAATGCCCAAGCATATGAGAATATGGACGAAATAGAGGCTTTGCTGAAAAAGTGCTCAAAGACGGAAATAGAGCTAATTAAGAAGCTCATTAGAACAGTTCTTCCGTACATAAATCAGCAAAGGAAACTCTGAGCTTTGTATTTTGCTGCCTTTTATTTATAAAGGTCAAAACTATAGGTAAAATCCTTTTTCTCCGTTATCTACCCGCTGATTCTCACAGATTTTACCCATTGTTCTATCACCTGCAAAAAATAATCGAAAAACTCTTTGCGCCTTACTCCCGGGCCTGTTTTAAGGCCGGTTGATGCAATAACTTTTCCATTTACCACATATTTTATGCTGCCTACTTCAATGCCTGAATCCACCGGTGCATGAAACTGATCCGGCAAATCTATTTTGGCTTTCAGGTTTTCGACTTCATCCTCTCTTAAAGGCAGATGAATCTCATCCACAGGAAGTATCGAAATATCTTTTCTGATACCCTTAATTACAGGAACCCTCGCCAAAACATCATTTATTTTAACCAGCGTATACATTTTATAGTTATCAAAAGCATAATCCAGAATGCTTCTGGAGCTTTTAGCCCTGGCTGTCCTACTGGAACAGTTCAACACAACGGATATATACCTTCGGTTTCCCCTGGTAGCCGAAGTAACGAGGCATCTTCCAGCTTTGCTGGTATATCCGGTTTTAACGCCGTCAGCTCCAGGATACAGATCGAGCATCTCGTTGGTATTGTAGAGGCTCCTGCCCTGAATCTGAGCCGTTTGTGTCCTGACAATCTGATTGAAGGTTTCATTGCCCAGGGCATATCTTGTAATAAGGGCGAGATCGTAAGCCGTTGAGTAGTGATCCGGATTATCAAGCCCATGAGGTGTTTTAAAATTAGTATTTTTTGCGCCTAATTGCCTTGCTTTTTCCGTCATCATCTCTGCAAAGCGTTCCACCGTTCCTCCGATGTGCTCAGCTATTGCTATGGCAGCATCATTCCCCGAGTTCAGCATCAGCCCATACAGCAAATCCCTCAGGCTAAGCTTTTCTCCCGCCCGGAGATGTATGGTAGACCCTCCTATGGCGGCGGCCCGTTTGCTTACAGTGACCATGTCGTCAAGGTTGCCGTGTTCTATGGCAAGTATCGCTGTCATTATTTTGGTTGTGCTGGCAATTGGCTTTTTAGAATAAGCATCCTTTTCATAGAGAACCCTTCCAGTCATCGCATCCATGACGATTGCAGATCCCGCATCTATCTTGGGCGGCTCGACAGGAACAGATGCTTCGACACTCTCAGAAAAAACGGGAATGTTGGAAGTCCCTTCGTATATATCGTCAGCAAAAGCCCCCATTGGTATTATTAATATAAACAGCAAAAGACTCCAGGCTGCAAGCTTCTTGTTCTTTTTCAATAGTATCACTTCTACCCCTTTTGTTCATTATTTTTTAATAATATATGAACTAACGGGAAAGTTTATAACAGCGCAGGAGATTTCCGAAGGAGGGGGACATGCAAATCCAAAATGCCGTTCCGGCAAGACTCAAAGCACTCACAGCCTCGTTATAGCTATCTTTTAGATTAATCGAACCGTATTTATCCACCATGTCTTTCAGACAAACACAAAGCCTTCTGCGTATAATAGATCGGTAGTAGACAACTACCGCATACATATGCGGAGCAAGTGGAAAATTTTTATAGCAGGTAGTATAATATTTAATAGTGTTTATGAAAATAAAGTAGAACACTCGTATTTCTACCTTTTGGAGGAGGAAATTTTGTGAAAAACATACTGATTATTTCATCAGATTACACAGGCCATGGCCACAAAAGCATAACTGAATCGTTGAATGAGCAATTTGCAAAGCATCCAGATGTAAATGTGCATGTCATAGACGGATTTGCTCTGGCCGGAAGCCTGGGAATCAGTATCGGAAAAGCCTATGGCTCTGTGACAAGAAATGCCACAGACCTATGGAAACTGGCCTGGGAAATATCCTTAAAAAGGCCGTCCCTTATAGCGGAATTCACTGAATTGGCCATCCGCGACAAATTTCTGGAGGTGCTGAGCAAAGTTCGCCCCGACCTTATTTTGTCTGTTCATCCTGACTTCAATGGTTCGGTAATTAACATACTGGAAGAATATAAAATAAATATTCCTTTTGTAACATTGATAGCTGATCTTGTGAGTATCTCGCCGCTTTGGGCTGATCCGAGGGTGGACTATATAATTTGTCCCACCGTCGAATCAAAACTCAAATGCCTGGAGTTCGGGGTACCCGAGTCCAAGCTTAAGGTTATAGGTTTCCCTGTTCGTTCCAGGTTTACCCAGCACATCAAGGATTCCGGAGACAAAAACAATGACTATACCAGCGACAGACCCCTGGAATGCCTGATAATGAGTGGTGGTGAAGGGGTCGGAAATATGAGACATATAGCGGAAATCCTGCTCAAGAATTTCAACTGCCGGGTTAAGATCATAGCCGGCCGTAATGCTTCCTTGAAAAGAAGGCTGGAAGCTTCGTTGAAGGAAAAATTCGGTGATAGGGTAGAGATTTATGGTTTTACCCAAAATGTGCAGGATCTCATGCTTTCATCGGATATTGCCTTCACTCGCGGAAGCCCTAATGTAATGATGGAAGCAGTCTCATGCAATACCCCGCTGGTGATAACCGGCGCACTGCCCGGACAGGAAGAAGGAAATCCCGCTTTTGCTGAAAAATACAATCTGGGTATTGTATGTGAAGATATAAGAAAACTTAAAGATATGGTGAGCGAGCTCTTGGATAACAATGCGGAAAAGCTCAACCAAATTAAAAGGTCGCAGCGGGAATTCAGGGATCCTGATATTGCACAAAAAATAGTCGATTTTATCCTGAGCATTGAAAAACGTGAAGGAGTTCAGATCCCCGAAATATCAAAGAAAATAATCCGGCTGGACAGGTTCAGATCCATCCGTGCCAGCATAAATATGAGAAGAAACAGCTTAGGCTTTAGAAGAAACAGAAGAGCAGGCCGCAGGTAGCCAGAAGGTTAACCCTGCTGCAGCGTCCGTAGCTTATGCATGGAAAATACCGGCAATACAGGCCGTTAGCCCCTTGCTGAGTTGCCAGTATTTATGAACGCTGTTGCATCCACCTGACGGCATGCAATTTCAGCTTGTTCACCACTGGGTATAGTATTGTGGTTTTAATGCAAAGCTGTATCAAAATAAATGCCTATGAAAAACGCCTGGAATAACCAGGCGTTTTTTATCTTTGCTGCGTTTTGTTTTATCTCTGTTCGGCATCTCCGTTTATGCCTATCCTTACCTTTTTGACGGGTATTGTTTTGCCCGACTGCATTACCGCTATTTCAACCGCCCTGACAATTCCTGAGCAGCATGGCACTTCCATATGGGCTACGGTAACACTTTTTATGTTGTTGCTCATGAATATATCCGTCAGCTTATCAACATAATATTCGACATCGTCAAGCTTCGGGCACCCTACCACTACTGCCTTGCCCTTGAGCAAATCCAGATGGTAGTTTGGATATGCAAAGGGTACGCAGTCAGCTGTAACCAGCAAATCGGCATCCTCAAAATACGGAGCATTCACAGGAACCAGGTTAAGCTGCACAGGCCATTGCTTGAGCTGGGACTTTATTCTAATTTCCACATCACCGCTATTTACCTTCACCCCAGGAGAATTGCTCTTTCTGCCCTCATCATCCCCCAGCATCATCATCCTGCTTCCCGGGCATCCGCCTCCGTGGTGGTGGAACTTAGCCGGAGAAGGCCTGTCATTTTGATGCAAATCATGGTCTTTCCTGTTCTTTGCCAAATGCTTTGCCACTTCCTTCTCATCGAAGTCATCGGCTTCCCTCTCTATAATATGGAGAGCATCCTGAGGGCAATGTCCCAGACATGCACCAAGGCCATCACAATATGAATCCTTGACAAGCCTTGCTTTGCCGTCAATTATCTGTATAGCGCCTTCTGCGCAATTCGGAACACATAAGCCACAACCATTGCACTTTTCCTCATCAATATGAATTATCTTTCTTACTGCCATAATAAAATCCTCCCTGTATGTTAACTACACCGCTTTCATCTTTCTTCTGTCTATATCATACCATCCATCAGAAGTTATTGCTGTGATTTAAATCATTTGCGTATGTCAATCCGGTCACAAAGGAAAGAGATTTCACCGATACTTTATTGATTCTATTTGGAATTATCTAAAATAAAGGCTGTATAAGCTGTTTCATCAAAGCTTATATTATATTTGCATGCAATATTTACTGATGAAGCTCCCAATGTGACAACGAAATTATTGATCGAAAAATCCTGCACCAAAGCTAGCTTTTGCAGGCAAATCTTTCTACTCATAATACGGTATGATTTAGAAACAATAAATAACAAGGAGGTGATATCATGGCAAACAACAACAGCAAAACTGCATTCGAAAACATGAAATACGAAATAGCAAGAGAAGTTGGTGTTAACCTCAAACAGGGTTACAACGGAGATATATCAGCTAGGGAAGCAGGTAAGATAGGTGGAAACATCGTAAGAAAGGTATTCCAGGCTTACACTGGAAACAGCTACCCTACAGAACGTAGAGGAGATACCAGCAGGTAATATAAAACAATTATCAGGCTTTATCAGCTGGCAATGCCGATAACTAATACCGTATCATTGCAACAATGGCAGTTATCAATGAAACACACAGTTTGTCTAATGGAAACATTAATCAATGCTGTGCTTTTAAAAACGCAGCTTAAAGCCTGTATAATTGAACAAAAATAGAAGCGGTAGGAGATATTTCTCCTATCGCTTCTTCCGTTCTTTTATTTTTTTGAAAAACTACCGCAACCGCAGTTGTCATTAGATGAGCAATTCTTGTTACTAACAGTGCATTTTCCCTTGACCGCTTTTAGATCGGGAGAAATCTCCGATCCTGCTTCCATCCTGTCCAGTGGCTTAAATTTGCTGCAGTCTTTACATTGCATGCATCATACCTCCCTCAATAGAATGATCTACCACAATTATTTTTCTTATCCGCTATAATACCTATGTTTTGCTTAATCAACGATTATATTCATCTAATTTTGTCGAAATATCGCAAATCCTGAACTTGGCTGTCCAGCCATTTATCGCAAAATTCTGGTTTTATATTATATAATCCGCATCGCATCCATATAATATTTTTATGTTGCCGGCATTATAACAAAGTGTCAGGAAGTCTTTCGCCTCTATATCCCTATCGCATATCAAATTCGATAACATTGGGCAAAGGTGGGTTTGCGATGGCAGAAATTCTATATAAAAGGAAGAACAACAAGATTGTGAGGTTTTCACCAACAAGCCTGATAGTTTCGAGCTTTGCGGCTTTAGTGCTCATAGGCTCTCTTTTGCTGTGGCTTCCTGTAGCTTCCAGCGACGGACAGAGCGTCCGCTATGTTGATGCGCTTTTTACGGCAACTGCGGCATCCTGTGTAACCGGGCTTATAGTAGTAGATACCGGGACTCATTGGTCCCTGTTCGGACAGATAGTAATTTTATGCTTAATCCAGGCAGGGGGCCTTGGGATAGTAACTCTGACCACATTTCTTTACTCAATAATGGGAAAAAAATTAAGCCTGAAGGGAATGCTGCTGGCTCAGGAGTCATTGAACTATTTCACCTTTGAAGGTGTTACACACATGGTTAAAAATGTGATACTGGCCGCCCTCGGAATAGAACTTGTCGGAGCTGTTCTGCTTTCCGTAAGTTTTGTGCCGGAATATGGCCCAAGGGGAATATACATGGGAATATTCCATTCCGTGTCTGCCTTTTGCAATGCGGGAATGGACATAATAGGCGGATATAAAAACCTCGTTGAATATAATGATAACCCCATGGTCCTGTATACAATTGCAATATTGATTTTTATAGGAGGATTGGGGTTCATAGTCTGGAAGGACCTGTATGATTTCAGGAAAACCAGGGGCCTTTACCTGCACACCAAGGTGGTTCTGATGATGAGTGGTTTTTTAACAGCTTTCGGAGCCATATTTTTCTTCATATTTGAGCACGATAACCCGTTGACAATGGGCGCTCTGAGCCTGCCGGAAAAAATAAATGCGGCTCTATTCCATTCGATCTCCGCAAGGACGGCGGGATTCAACTCCCTGCCCCTTAATGGTATGAGGGATATAACAAAAGCTGCCACCATAATGCTTATGTTCATAGGTGCCGCACCGGGTTCCACTGGCGGAGGCGTGAAGGTTACCACCATTAGCGTTTTATGGGCGGCGGTCATATCCCAGGTCAGAGGACTGAGTAATACCGTCATTTTAAGGCGCAGGATATCCCAGAATATCGTAAACAAAGCTCTGACCATTGTCGTCCTTAGTATTGGCATCATAGTGATAGCTGCTGCTTTTCTCATGGTGCTGGAAGATGCCAGCTTTATAGATATCCTTTTTGAAGTCGTTTCCTGTTTTAGCACGGCAGGAATGTCCACAGGCATCACTCCAGTCTCCCACGACATTACCAAGGCATTGTTTATGATAACAATGTTTTTCGGAAGGGTCGGACCCTTAAGCTTTGCAATAGCTTTAAGCATAAAGGCAAACAGGAAGGATGCCGATATGGTATATCCTGAAGGGAAAATCATGGTGGGATGATTGATTATTTGCTACAACAGGAGTGATATCAGCACAAAAACAACCAGGCAACTTATATGCCTGGTTGTTTTTTAATTTTAAGTTATTTCACCACAACTCTGCAGAAGCTCTTTTTGCCCCTCTGCAGCAATATATGGCCATCCTCAAGATCAGCCTTTCCTACTACGGTATCGATGTCTGTCACTTTTTTGCCGTTTACACTCATTCCACCCTGCTGTATTGCTCTTCTTGCTTCGCTCTTCGAAGGGGTGAGTCCAGCAATAACTGCCAGATCAATCAGCTTTATACCCTGTTCTAAGTCTTTCTCGGAAACTTCCACCGACGGGATGCTGCTCATATCTCCAGCCCCGCCAAAAAGTGCTTCGGCTGCCTTTTGAGCTTTGATAGCCTCCTCTTCCCCATGCACAATCCTGGTTACCTCATAGGCCAGTACCTTCTTAGCTTCGTTTATTTCCGCATCCTTCAGTGAACCCAGCCTCCTCACCTCATCCATAGGAAGGAATGTCAGCAGAGCCAGGCATTTTTCCACATCGCTGTCCGGGACATTTCTCCAGTACTGGTAGAAATCATAGGGAGAAGTCTTGTTGGGATCGAGCCACAATGCGCCCTTTTCGGTTTTGCCCATCTTTTTGCCTTCCGAGTTGGTCAGAAGAGTAAAGGTCATTCCATAGGCATCCTTACCTTCCACCCTTCTTATCAGCTCCACACCGCCGATAATGTTGGACCACTGATCGTCGCCTCCCAGCTCAAGCACACAGCCGTATTTCCTGTACAAAACCAGGAAGTCATAGCTCTGCATCAACATGTAGTTGAATTCAATAAAGGAAAGTCCTTTTCCCTCCAGCCTGCTCTTGAAGCACTCAGCGGTGAGCATTCTGTTTACTGAAAAGTGGACGCCTATCTCCCTTAAAAACTCTATATAGTTCAAATTAAGCAGCCAGTCGGCATTATCCACCATTATTGCCTTTCCGTCGCTGAAATCAATGAATTTTGAAATCTGTGCCTTAAATTTCTCGCTGTTTGCCTGGATTTCTTCCCTTGTCAGCATTTTTCTCATGTCGGTCTTGCCAGTGGGGTCGCCCACCATTGTCGTACCGCCGCCTATCAGCGCAATAGGCCTGTGTCCGGCTTTCTGCATATGGGCCATTACCATCAGCTGAAGGAAGTGTCCCACATGCAAGCTGTCGGCAGTAGCATCAAAACCGATGTAAAAGGTCACTTTTTCCTTGCCCAGGAGTTCCCTCACCGGCTCTTCGTGAGTTACCTGCTGTATAAAACCCCTTTCCTTTAGAACATCATAAACATTACCCATAACAATACACTCCTTATTTAAAATCAATTATTCCAAAAACTATATAGATACGCATGAAATATATATCGGCTCCGTCAATAATATCAAAGGCTGCTCATCTCTGATAAGCCAAAATATCAGGCTATACTTCAAAAACGCATTTACCAATAAGGCCTTTTACCGACAAGCCCTATATTCCATGCGAATCAAAAAAGCCGTTTCACCCCTATAAGGACGAAACGGCTCGTGGTACCACCTTACTTTACACTTTAAAAAAAGTGCCTCAACAGGATATAACGGTC
>ENA-OWOZ01003241-OWOZ01003241.1-bioreactor-metagenome-genome-assembly--contig:-NODE-3241-length-10932-cov-3.183694_pt1 | contig 10932 bp, 10 predicted proteins | sample MGYA00238140_ERZ651804 | MGnify/ENA primary metagenome ERZ651804 (study PRJEB26910, sample SAMN07631232) | bioreactor metagenome | isolation source: Switchgrass digestor | place: USA: Dartmouth... | reverse complement strand
ATTGACAAAAATATGTCAATTATTAACCTTATTTGTTATTGTAACATAACTATAAGAATTTTTTAACTATATTTTGAAATTATTATAAATTTTTTTCATTTGGGCATAATAAATTAGTTAGATTTGTAAAACTTAGATATTCCATTTCGACAAAATGCTCCCTTTCGCTAATATCCCAAAGATAATGTGCATCTGAGGATACAATATAATTATATTTTCTTAGAAAGGGATGCCTTTTCATTATGGATTCTGGGCTATCCTTTTTTGAAAACTCCACTGTTTTCACTCTTAGTGAAGGTGGGATAAACCCTAGATTGGCAGTAATACTATATGCTGGCCTGTCCACATGAGCAGGAATGCATATTCCCCCCAAACCCCTGGTTAGGATAAAAACGTCATTAACCGACAGTTCACAAGAAGATATCAATAATTTATCTATCTTTCCAACAACTTCATCGTTAGAATCCATTATCAGCTGCCTTCCAAAAATCTCTTCATTGTTAGGCATGTCCGGCAAACAGTTAAATATTATCTCATCAAGCTTTAGAGCACTCTGCAGGTTCTTAAAAAGACATATTATATGTACCTCTTCTTTAGTCTGAACTTCTATTCCAGGTACCACCATAAGACCTTGCCTTTTGCCCACCTCTAATACAGCAGGCAAATTCCTGGCACTGTTGTGATCTGTAACTGCTATCAAGTCTAAACCCTTTAATAATGCCATATTGACTATATTATTGGGTGTCATGTCTTCGTCTCCGCATGGGGACAAAGCAGAATGAATATGCAAATCATATGCAAATTTCATATCAGTTACCCAATCCCATAGCAATTAATTCCTTTGCAATCATAAAAGCATTTTTGTCTGAAACAAGTACGGGTATTCCTTCTGCAACGGCTTTTTTAATGGTATCTTCCTCTACTTCTGCATCTTCAGCAATTATGATTGAGGAAAGCTCCAACAAAGTAGCTACTGCGATTATATTTGCATGGGTCTGTATAGTAATCCAGACATCTCCTTCAGAGGCATGAGCCATAACCCAGCTTAATAAATCGCATATATAGGCTCCCTTTACCTCTCTATCCATTCCACACTCACCAGTCAATGACCTTAAACCAAGTTTTTCACAGATTTGTTTAACAGTCATACTATAAGCACTCCTCCTACAAATTTTTGCTTTTAAATCCGTTCATTGTTTTTATCATGCAAACTGCTTTTTTGTTTTCGCCTTTTACTATGTCTTCTGCAAAGGCTCTGCATGTGGGAGACCCACATATTCCGCAATCCAAGCCGGGAAGATTCTTTAGTATTTCGGTTACAAGCTCCATCTTATGAATTGATTTAGATAAGTCCTTATCCAATCTCATAACAGACTTAGGTTCTATTTTTTCAGTGAGCCTGATAAAACCATCTTCATACATTTTTATAAATCTATCTAAATCTTCTTTTGTATACTTCGAAATATCAACCTTTTTTGCATGTTTCATTAATCTATTCTTTGCAATAAATGAATTTTGAATAACAAGAGGTCCTCCTACACAGCCTCCTGTGCAAGCTGAGCACTCGATAAAATCAATATCCTCTAATTTCCCTAATTCTACTTCCTCCAAGACCTTAATAACATCATGAATACCATCAACTGCTAGATAATTCTCAATCCCCAATGCTGACGCCTGACCTCCTGCAATAGGCCAGAGAATGGATTCTCTGGTACTGATTCCTTTGATCAGATTATTGTTATCTCCAAGATTTCTCACAATTTCCCCGTAAATATCCTTTATGGAGATAGCGCCGTTAACATATGATTCGGTAATTCCTAGAGGATTTCTTATGCTGGTTACTCTGGCGGTACACGGGGTAATAAAGAAAACTCCAATATCCTTTATATCTATGCCCTTTCTCTTAGCTACTTCTGTTTTTGCAATTCTAGCAGTGATTTCTACAGGAGTTTCTATAGTAATAATATTTGGAATCAGATCAGGAAATCTTATCTGTATAAGCCTTATAATTGCTGGACAACTTGAATTGATTAATGGAAATTCCATACCAGACTTCTTTAATAGATATTCCTTAATGAGGAAAATTGATATATCTGCCCCTATTGTATCCTCTACAACTTCATCAAAGCCTATTCTTTTTATAGATGTGAGTATCTGACTTATACTAATATTAGAAGGAAATTGTCCATAAATCGTCAATGATGGTATCGCAATATTATATTTGAATTTCTTCATCATATTCAAATCATCTGTTATAGCACTTTTAGCGTGATTAGGACATATCCTTATGCATTCACCGCAATCTATACATCTATCGGATATTATTTTTGCCTTTCCATCTCGTACCCTTATAGCTTCGGTAGGACAGACTTTAAGACAACTGGTACACCCTATACATCGATCTTCCCTTAATATAACTGAATGGCTATATTCATTGCTCATTTAATCACCATCTTTCAGCATCATTTTCATTACAATTTTTGTTCCCTTGCCAACGATGCTTTCAATATCAAAACTATCAGAGCATTTTTTCATGTTTGGTAATCCCATTCCGGCGCCAAAACCCATCTCTCTAATTCTATCTGGAGCAGTAGAATATCCTTCTTTCATAGCAAGTTGAACGTTTTCAATCCCCGGCCCTGTATCTTCAGCTGTGATAATTATTGATTCAGGGTCTATGGTTATACCAATAGTGCCACCTAGTGAATGTATTACTAAGTTCATTTCTGCTTCATATGCTCCGATTGCTACTCTTCTTATTATACTTGAATCCATACCTAACTGTCTCAGAATTTTTTTAATTTTACTAGAAGCTTCCCCTGCTCTTTCAAAATCATCTTTTTCAATTGGAAAATTATAAGATATGTTACCCATAGTATCTCTCCTACATCTTATCAGCTTCTATGCCTCTTAATCCACAATTATATAATATTCCGGAAGTCGTGAAAAGAGTATAATTAGTTGTAAGAATTGCGATGGAATTTTCCTTTGCCAGATCTATGACATCCTTATCCGGAACTTTGCCTCTTACAAAAAGTATAGCGGTAACATCTGCCATTTCCGCAGTCCTGATAACCTGAGAGTTTACCAACCCTGTCAAAAGTATTGTACCTGTTTTTACAAAGGCTAGAACATCGCTCATTAAATCTGATCCAAAGGCATATAATATTTCATTTTCTAATAAGTGCTCCCCCCACAATACTTGTGCATTTAAGGCATCTCTTATTTCCCTTATTTTCATAAACTTACCTCCTTTCAGCAAATATTGAAACAAATCTATAGCTTGGCATATGAAAAGCATATATAATGTTAAAAATGTAACAACTATTGTCAAATAATAACTCCTCTAAAATCATAGGGGAGTTATTTATTTGCTAGATTGAATCTCTCTTCTCATTATAATAAAATCTTCATAAGCATTGTTTAGATTAATATAGTTTTTTATTGTTCTAACATGTTTGAATCCTGCTTTTATCCAGAAATCAATACCATTTTTGTTCTTAGATATAACGCCTGCATAAAACCTTTTAACATCATAAGTTTTTTGCATATAGAGCATAAAAGCATTTATTGTCTTATTGCCTATACCCATGTTTCTATGCTCTTTTTTTATTATAAATGAAGTAATCCAGGCTTCTTCATTATGTTCATAATCTATTCGGCCTTTTAAGACTCCTATTAATTTATCACTGGTTTTTAAAAAAATACCAATAAAAAACTCATGACTGCTGATTAATACCTCTAAGTATTTTTCCTCCATATCTTCTAAGGATAAACACCTGCTCGTACCTGTAGCAAACATTGATTCATCATCATCATTATATAACTCTAAAACAAGATCCAACTCATTTTTCTTTATATCTCTAAAAACAAAATCTCCTATTTCTATATTTAATGTAAGCATAATACCACCTTATCTGTTTTGTATCCTACCAGTAATGGTGTGTTCCTATCTATAACTAATTATATTCTACACAAGGCATGAAAATCCTTTAATATAGAAATTCAAAATAAGCAAAATCCTATGAAGCAAAAAACAAAAAGAGACACCTTCCCGTGTCTCATTTTTTCGTAAATCCAAAATACCGCTGCTTCGATTTTGACACCTATCTCTCCGATAGGTGGGTGCTCGCAACAGTGCTTCTATCGCCTTAGATGCCAATCATAGGACTCACAATAAAGTACATATCCACACTGTATATAAAACTCCCGTTTTTATGCTGTAGGTTCAAAATAGAAGCTTGGCAAATATTCCAGACCATATTAAGCTTTATGGTGCGAGAGACGGGACTTGAACCCGTACGGTGTAACCACACGCCCCTCAAACGTGCGCGTCTGCCAGTTCCGCCACTCTCGCAAATCATTTATCAATTACTACATGGATTATTATATAATCTGCATGGATTTATGTCAATAACATTTTATTCTCTTTAGTTCAATGATTCGGTAATATACCAATTATTGATAGTTCTGAACAAGTTCTCACTATCCACTTTTATTTCTCCCCTGACCTTGTTCCTCATAACCAAAGCATACTCTTTGTAGAAAAGACTAATAATCGGGAGATCATCTTTAATTATCCTTTGAAGTTCCAAATAGTTCACATATTTATTTTCATTATTCAATGTATTTTGCGATTGCTCCAACAATAAATCTACTCGCGGGTTTGCATACCCCCCATAGTTTTTGCCGCCATTGATCTGAGAACTGTGAAAAAAATCATATAAATCTTCTTCTGGAGAAAAATTCATTCCCACCAAAGCCAAATCATATTGCTTTTTCTCGATTCTCATCATCAGTTCTTCAAAGGGCACTATTTCAACATCTATGACAAATCCAATATCTTCTAAATTTTTCTTGATATCTTCTACAGCCTTAGCTCTGTAATCATTTTCCGAGTTTGTTATCAGTGTAAATCTGAGCTGCTGAACCTTTCCATCACTTTCCCTTTCAAAAATCCTGGTTGTCTCATTTAAAACAAATCTTGCGCTGTTTATAGCATATTGGGCTTCGGCTTTATTATAAGAGTATTTATTTACATCTCCATCATATAGCCAAGAATCAACTCTTATAGGCGTGTCTGTGATCACCGCATTACCTAGTAAATGCTTTTCTATTATCGCAGTTCTATTTATCCCATGCATTAAGGCTTTTCTCACATATTTGTCTCCCAATACCGGATTGCTGAAATTTATAGATATAAATTCATAATCTCTTGACAAATATCCATAAGTATTGACATCCTTTGATTCCTTATATTTTTCCCAGTCGTAAGAAGAAGTATTAATCAGATCTATTTGTCCTGATTGAAAAGAAGAATCAAAGGAATCGGTGTCTTTAATAAAGTTGATTCTTATCTTTGATATATATGGTGCAGAAGGCTGTAAGCTATATTTATTTGGTTCTAATTCCATATATCTCAATTTATTATAAGCAACAACCTTATAAGGACCTGTCCCAACAGGTATCGAATTAGGATTAGTTTCAAACACATGCTTTGGAACTATGGGAAAGCTCAGAGCATCTATAACATTATAGGGATAATCTCCAAACCTTATTTCTATGGTATACTCATCCAATGGTTTATATGAAGCAATTTGATCAAGCTTTGATTTATATATGGACGTCTCTCCATCTTTTATGGTGTTCAAGGTATATATAACATCTTGAGAGGTCATCCTTGTCCCATCGCTCCACTGTATATTTTCTTTTAGCTTCACAGTTACTTTCTTTCCGCTTTCATCCAGGCTTAGGTCCTTGGCAAGAACATACACTGGCTTTAAAGTACTATCGTATTCTATAAGACCATTGAATATTAGTCTGGAAATGTCCCTATAGCTTTTACTATTTACAAGCAGTGGATTAAAGATTTGAGGTTCAATACACCCAATGTTGATGGTTCCTCCTTCTTCCGGTTTCTCATCTTCCACTATAACCTCAGCGCCTATCTGTATTTCTGGTTCGGAGCAAGATGTTGCAAACAATAAAACAACGATTAGTAGAATTATTGGAATAAATTTTGGCTTCATAAAAAAATCCTTCTCCTCAGTTTACTATTTAAGCCTTATCAGCTTTTGATTCTCAACTCTTCCTGGGATTCTCCCTCTTTTTGCAATAGGCTTTCCTTCAATTTCTTTAATATCCATGGTCATATCTATTGCAGAAGCACCTGATATATAGCTGCCTATTCCAAAGGAATCAACACCTGCTTCGCTCAATAATCTAATTTTTTCGGGGTATAGTCCTCCAGATACAAATATCTTCACATATCCATAACCCTCAAGATCAAGACGTGCTCTCACTTCTCTAACTAACTCCGGTGTCACTCCTCCTCTTTCACTGGGAGTATCCAACCTGATTCCATATAGATTCTTTCCAAGAGCTTTTGCAACTCTCACTGCTTCTTCCGCTTCATCCTTAAATGTATCAATTAACACAATCCTCTTATGCTCTTCCGGCATGGTTTTATCATAGGCCTCTGCTACAGTCAGTGTGTCACCTGCTATCAAAAATGCTGCATGAGGCAATGTTCCTACAGGTTCTGCACCTAATAATTTAGCTGCAAGTATATTGCTGGCACCATTGGCTCCACCGATAATAGCAGCCCTTTCCATTACAGGTGCCACGGAAGGATGAACATGCCTTGACCCAAACACTATAAAGGGCTTATCCTGGCATGCTTCCCTGCACTCCCTTGCTGCTGTTGCCCATCCGCAGGAACTTGCAAGAATACCTAGTATTATGGTCTCATAAATACATATTTCTCTATAAGGTCCTATTATTCTCATCACAGTTTCCTTTGCATTGAAGCTTTCACCCTCAGGAAGTGCCCATATCTCTAAATCCTTATTCTTGAGAATATTGAAGGCTTCCTGGATACCTGCAAAAATACCTGGCTTTCTAGGGAATATTTCGGCTGTTACAGTTTTATCTGCTATACCTATATGGTCTAGAATATCTATAGTTCTTACAAAATAAATATCCGTAGTATAACCATCCAGAATTTCTTGCTCACTAGCAGAATAAATCTGCCTATTTTCATCCAATTTAATTTTTTCCACATCCGCTAAACTTCTTATTTCAGCCAATCAATTTCATTCCTTTCTTTTGTTAATTAGAGGTGCTATATAACCTTTTATATATATTATAGGTTCTACTAATCCTTTTCAAATATGTCTTTGTTTCTTCAAAGGGTATGCTTTTTAGTGAAACTCCATCATCGCTGTAATCCTTATTCTTTAACCATTTGTTCACATTTCCCAATCCTCCATTATAAGCGGCCAAAGCCAATTGAACATTCCCTTTGTAGTACTCCAATAGATAATCCAAATACCAGCATCCCATTCTTATATTAATTTCCGGTTCATACAGCATTTCTTCATCAAAATCTTTAATTCCAATTTGCTCTGCTATCCATTTTCCTGTAGATGGCTTTATTTGCATAAGACCAATAGCACCCTTATTGGATATTGCTAAGCAGTCATAATTGCTTTCAACTTTGATTATAGTAGCGATCAGGTGTAAATCCAGCCCATATTCCATAGCATACCTGCTCATAGCACTTTCATATTTCATAGGATATACGCTTTTTATCAGGTTAGGCAATATTCCCTTCAATATGAATAAGGTTAAAATTATAAATATTACTACGATTAAAATTCTATGCTTTCTTCTAATGATCAACAATTTCTCCCCTTTTGACATTCAGTAACTATTCTATTCCACTGTCTCTTAACTTCTTCTTTTAGCTCATCCAAGCTTCCATTATTATCTATTATCAAATCTGCATATCGGGACTTTTTTTCATCACTGAATTGAGCCATTATTCTGTTATTGGCCTCTTCATATGAGTATCTATCTCTTTCCATCAGCCTATGTAGTTGGGTATCTTTATCTACAGAGACAAGCCATATGGTATCACATACTGAATACAATCCCATTTCAATAAGTATGGCAGCATCCACAACTATGATCTCTATACCCTTGGCTTTACACATGGAGATAATTTCTTTTACTCTATCAATTATATGAGGATGAGTAATAGAATTCAACTTATTTAGCTTACTGCTATCAGAAAATACTATGCGTCCAAGAGCTTTTCTGTTAATTTCACCATCAGGTAATAATATTTCTTTCCCAAAATAATCGACTATTTCATTATATGCTTTTTCCCCCTTTTCCACAACATCTCTTCCCACTTCATCAACATCTATTATATAAGCTCCTAGCTCTTTTAGCAGGGAGGACACAGTACTCTTTCCACTGGCTATGCCTCCCGTCAATCCAATAACCATTAATACCTCCTCCAAAACTAACAAGTATTATTTAGTATCATACCAGCTCATACCCGAGTTTATATCCACAGTAAGAGGCACTTTCAGTTGGAAAGCTGTTTCCATTTTTTCTTTAACAATTTTCTTTACTTCTTCTACCTCATCTTTGTGTGCTTCTACAATAAGTTCATCATGAACCTGTAATATAAGCTTAGATTTCATTCTTCTATTCTTTAGCTCCTTGTATACTCTTACCATAGCAATCTTTATAATATCTGCAGCGCTTCCCTGGATTGGAGTGTTCATTGCCATTCTTTCTCCAAAATTCCTTTGCACAGCATTGCGGGATGAAAGCTCGGGGATATACCTTATTCTGTTTAGTATGGTAGTCACATATCCCTTTTCCTTGCCTTCCTTAATAGTATCCTCCATATACTTTTTAACCATAGGATATCTTGCGAAATAATTGTCTATATATTTTTTTGCTTCTTTTCTTGGTATCTTTAAATCTCTCGATAATCCAAAATCGCTGATGCCATAAACTATTCCAAAGTTAACCGCCTTTGCTCGGCTTCTCATCAAAGGACTTACTAGTTCTTTATCTACCCCAAAAACCTCAGAAGCAGTCCTTGTATGAATATCTTCATTGTTTATAAAGGATTGAATCAAACCTTCATCTCCGGAAATATGAGCTAAAACTCTCAACTCTATCTGTGAGTAGTCCGCATCTACTAATACATAATCTGCATTTTTAGGAACAAATACCTTCCTTATTTCCCTCCCGTTTTCTGTTCTAACAGGGATATTCTGAAGGTTTGGTTCTGTACTGCTTAATCTTCCCGTTGCTGTCACAGTCTGATTGAATTTTGAATGTATCTTTCCTGTTTTTTCATTGATTAAATTAATAAAACCATCTATATAAGTAGATTTAATCTTCAGCAGCTGCCTGTATTCTAATATTTTATCGATTATTGGATGCTTATCGGAAAGCCTTTCTAAAACCTCCACATCTGTAGAGTAACCTGTTTTTGTTTTCTTGATGGGAGGAAGGGATAGTTTTTCAAAAAGTATAACACTTAGCTGCTTTGTTGAATTAACATTGAATTCCTCGCCTGCCAGCTCATATATCTCCTCTGTCAACCTATCTATTCTTTCAGAGAATAAAGCAGATAGTTCCTGAAGCCTGCCCTTATCTACCTTAAAACCTTCATGCTCCATATCTGCCAGTACTTCCACCAGCGGAAGCTCTACATCTTGGTAAAGGCTCTCCATGCCCTTTTCACAAATTTTATTGTTCATAGGTTCCATCAGATCATATATTGCTTTTACACTGTTGCAGTAATTCTTTGCCTTATCTCCGTCTTTCTCCTCATAATCCTTCATGTCAGCTCCGAAAAACTCATTATATATGTTTCTCAGCTTGTAATCAGGCTTTGATGGATTAAGTAAATATGCTCCTATCATGCTGTCAAATTTTATGTTTTCTACATTAATACCTATGTTCTTTAAAAGTATTATATCTGACTTTATGTCATGGCCTGCCTTTTCTATATGTTCATCTTCCATAACAACCTTTAGTAAATCTATAGAAACATCATCTATTGGAATGGAATAATACTGATCCTGAACACCAACAAATATATAATCTGGTTTACCATTACTATCCTGGGACATCTTAAAAACTATTCTTCCTTCTTTTTTGGCCTTATCTACAATATCTCGTATATCTTTGGATTCTGAGATTTCGTTTACAACTACATCTTCTGCCATCTTCTCTGATACACTTTCCAGCTCTTTATTTACAAAAGAATTTTTCAATTTATCAAGAAGGCTTTTGAAGTCGAGCATACTGTATAACTGTGATAAAGCTTCATAATCCGGTTCCTTATACTCACAATCCTCAATAGAATCATTAATAGGCACATCGGTTATTATGGTTGCTAACCTTTTGGACAACAATGCTATGTCTTTGTTGTTCTCTACATTTTGTTTTACTTTATTCTTCTTTATATTCTCCGTATTCTCAAGTATGTTTTCAACAGTCCCAAACTCCTTAAGCAGATCCAAAGCGGTTTTCTCACCTACACCAGGAATACCAGGAATATTATCTGAAGCATCTCCCATAAGCCCCTTAAGGTCAATGACCTGCTCCGGGGTTATGCTGTATTGAGACATCAGCTTTTCTTTGTCATATTCCTCCATCTCGCTTATACCTTTTTTTGTCATAAGTATATGAACATTATCGGTAATTAATTGAAAAGCATCTCTATCTCCTGTTACAATTAATGTGTTAATGCCTTTCTTGTCTGACATTTTTGATAGTGTTCCGATTATGTCGTCTGCTTCATAACCTTCTAATTCAATTCTTTTTATATTCATTGCATCTATTACCTTTTTCAAATAAGGAATTTGCTCTGCCATATCCTCAGACATTTTAAGCCTTTTAGCCTTGTATTCCGCATATTCCTTATGTCTGAAGGTAGGCTCCTTGCGATCAAAGGCTATTGCCATATAATTTGGCTTATAGCCTTCTATAAGCCTATTTATCATATTTACAAAACCATATATAACATTTGTGTGAAGCCCATCTCTATTGGTTAATGGCGGCAAAGCATAAAAAGCTCTATGCATCAAGCTGTTGCCATCTATTATTATCATC
>ENA-OWOZ01003240-OWOZ01003240.1-bioreactor-metagenome-genome-assembly--contig:-NODE-3240-length-10932-cov-4.511838_pt1 | contig 10932 bp, 8 predicted proteins | sample MGYA00238140_ERZ651804 | MGnify/ENA primary metagenome ERZ651804 (study PRJEB26910, sample SAMN07631232) | bioreactor metagenome | isolation source: Switchgrass digestor | place: USA: Dartmouth... | reverse complement strand
CTTGCTTTAACCTTTGTCCTCTTTTCCAGCTCCCTCGACTTTCCTCCATAAAAGGTAAAATCTTTGCCGTCTTTTATAACTACCTGGTCTCCTCCTCTTCCTAATGCAATATCTATAGAGGCACTGGCATATTTGAAGTTTTCCCAAAGGGAATTACCGTTTAACCCAAACCCCAGACTCAGAGTTACCGGTATTTTGTTTCCAACATTAATTTCCTTCACACTGTCTAAAATATCAAATCTCTTTTCTTCAAATTCCTTCATATGCTTGTATTCAAACACAATCAGGTATCGGTCCCTTTCATATTTCTTAACAATACCTCCTGTGTTTTTCATCCACTGGTTTATTTTTGAATCAATTTCAGCAAGCATTTGTGGCCGATTTGCATCATCTGTACTCTGCATTAAATCGTCATAATTATCTATAACAATTAGACCTATCGTTATTTTTTCTTCATCAAAACGTTTTTTCAAATTTACAAGTTCAGTATTGTCTAAAAAATATAAAAGAAGAATAAACTCATCTTCATCAATTTTTCTATCTACTTTTACAAAACTCCCTAGGACGTTGTAATTTTTATTTCCTATGGCAATTTCTTTTGTAAAATTGTTCTGCTCGTTTGCAATATTACTAGGGTCTAACTCTTTCACAAAAGTGTGTATTGTTTTTTCTAAGAGGTCCACTCCTCCGAAAATTTCTTTCGAAGATGAGTTGTACCATATTATAGTACCATCTAACTCCAACACAACCAAAGGCATTGGAAAGTTAAGTAAAGTATCCTTTGTTGCCCTGTCAATATTAAGAGTCAAATTCTCTATGTATCGGGTAATTTCCTTTCTCCTGATGTAATTTGATCTATAATTATAATACACCAGAAAAAGAAACATTACAAAGCCGGGTATGGCAATTCTATAATCCAGATAAGCTATTAGTGCTAAAAGGATAAATATTACCCATAGATAAAAACCCGCCTTTGGAATAAAAATTCCCGAATGCTTTTCACTATCCATAAACTTTCTCTCCATATAGGTATCCTTAGTCTACTTATAGTTCTTTATCCTTGAGCTATTTAAATGCCTTGATAGTTCGGATAAATCACCATAATATTTTTCTACATCATGGTTTTCAATTAGCCCAAGTTTAATTTTATTCTCTATTTTTAGCTCAATAGAATTATAGCTTATACCTAAACGTCTTCCTAACAAATAGCATATCAAAATTATGTTCGCTAATGTATCGGAAACAGATTCATGTACTTCTTCCTTAACACCATTTATCATAACTTTAAAAAGATTCGCAATATCTGTTAGTAGCTCGCTTTTTAACCATTCGATTATTTTTATATTCCTGGTTATGTCAATTTCTTTGTCCAGTAAAGCCATAAAACCACTCCATTAGTATTATAATATGCCATTTCTAAAAAATATACTTTTAAATATTGAAGTACCATGGCAATCAATTCAAAAATTTAGAAATGGCAGTTGTTAAATTATAAGCGAAACATTATTTCAGATTTTTACATAGTCTCTTTATAACCAACGGGTCCTAAAGTTAAAAATTTAACCCAAGTAATAATTTCAACCCTTCTAATTTTTAACCCGATTAGTATAACTTTAATCTCAAATCAGCATTAGGACATATATTATAATAACATTAATCTTTTTACAAATGTTTAATTTCCCAAAAAAACATGAAATAATTTTTATTATTTATAAAATCATTGTATAATAAATTCAGGATAAGATCCCAAAAATTTGTAAAATGATGTTTTTCTTTTCACCATTGTAAGAGCATCTCTTACATCGTCATCCTCTATATGACCTTTTATATCCACAAAAAATATGTAATTACCGAGTTTATCCTTTGCAGGTCTTGACTCAATCCTAGTCATATTTATATCCCAAAGGTTAAAAATATCTAATACTCTATATAAACTTCCCGGTTTATCTTCTGTTGAAAAAACTATTGAAGTCTTATTGTTTTTTGCTTTCTTAGCTGCAGTTTTCGATACCACAACAAAACGTGTATAGTTATTTTTGCTATCTTGAATTCCTTCCGCAATCACATCAAGTCCGTAAACTTTAGCTGCAGTAATTGACCCTATTGCAGCCATGTTAAAATCACATTTTGCTACTTCCCTTGCCGCTTCTGCCGTACTGTATATAAATCTTATCTCAGCATGATTAAAGTTGGTCTCAAGATAATTCCTACATTGCCCTATGGGCTGAGGATGTGAAAGAATATACTTTATATTTTCGATATTTGTTCCTTTTCTGACTAAGAGATTTTGCTTTACTTCAATGGCTATCTCTGCCTTTATCAATAGATCGACATCGGTAGCAAGGGTATCTAATGTGGCACTGACTGCTCCTTCTAATGAATTTTCAATAGGCACTATTCCCTCATCAATTTCATCTTTATCTACAGCATTAATAATTTCCCCAAAGGTATTGTATGCACATTCAACAAAATCCTTTTCACCTTTTTTGTATTCAAAAAGCGCTTCTTGCGAGAACGTACCTTTTGGTCCTAAAAATCCGATTTTTAGCATAGTCATCTCCTTAATTAAAATATCAAAACATTATCTATATAATAATAACATTAGTTTTTGAAATTTCAAGCAGGCTTCAACTTTAATAAAGTAAAATCACATTTTTGTACCATTCTACTATAAAATTTATCATAAAATAAAGATCCAAATTAAAATTTCTAACAATTCCACTCTATCCGGGATCAAAAATCACTTTTTTTTAGCAATATAATCTGCCTTCCTTATTTTCTAAGATTTGGCCATCCATTAAAACTTAATAACTTCATCAAAAAATATAGTTCTAGGACAAATATCCATTAGTTCACCAGCCTTTTCCGAGCATATCAGTTGCTATTCTTTATATCTTAGATATTGTTTATTATTTCCATATTTATTCTGTAACTTTTCATCTATTATCTTCCGAAATAAATACCGTTAAGGCATTAACCCTATCGTCCTTTTCAATGACCATAATACTTTTTAGCACTCACATATATTTTTTACTAAAATTTTTGTTAAAAAAGATTAATATAATTACATATTTTTTAAGTTACAACTTTCCACCATAAGACAAAACCACTTTATATGAAGCTTTTTCTAGTATATACTATATCTATGTCAATAATATCCCATTGGAGGTAACGGGTATGTGGTTCAATCATAAATTCTTCAAGTACGGAACAGGTATACTTCTCACTTTATTTATAATATATATGTTTGGTAAAATAGAATATTTTCTTTCACCTTTCAAAAAACTTGTTGCAGCTATATTTGCACCCATTCTCGCATCTATTATACTATACTATATACTAAGGCCTCTTGTAAGATTATTAGAAAAAATAAAGATACCCAAAACCATTTCCATTTTACTATCTTTTTTAATTTCAATTCTTATCATTGTATTAATTGTTACCAATATAGGTGTTATAATAGTTCAGCAGTTTAATTCTCTTATGACCCTATTATATAAGAATTTTGACATTTCTATATTTGCAAATAATACATTTTTAGACAACGAAATTATGCAATCATTACCGATAGACGAACTAAAGAAAAGGGCCCTTCAGCTTTTAGACAGCCTTATGAATAGTTCCAAAAATTTCTTCAAGGGATTTTTATCAACTGTTACAAATATAAGTACAATAGTTATAATGATTCCGTTTATACTCTTTTATTTCCTTAAAGACGACAAGGAATTTGTAAAAAAATTCATATCATTATTGCCTAAAAAATACGCTTCCGATGCGCGGAAAGTACTAATAGATATAGATAAAGTGCTCTCTTCTTACCTTGTAGGCCAAATGACCGTAGCTTTGGCTGACGGAGTTCTTATGTATATCGGTTACCTTATAATTAAAATAAAATATCCTTTGATTCTGTCTGTATTTGTAGTAATTACAGCTATGATTCCCTTCTTTGGCCCGTATATAGGAATAGTCCCTGCAATTTTTGTTGCACTGACCATGAATCCATGGATGGCTCTTAAGGTTTTTCTGCTTCAAACAATAGTACAACAGATAGACGGAAATTTTATAGCACCACAGATTATGAAGCAAAATCTCAATATACATCCTGTTACTGTTATCCTTCTTCTCATGATAGGCTCGGCTTTATATGGCTTTGTAGGTCTGTTGATAATTGTTCCCGTTTATTCAGCCTTAATTGTAACAGTAAAAAACATCTACAAAATTTACAAAAAAGAAAAATTAAATCATAGCAAATTAAAGCCTACCAACTGAACCTTTACCTAAATTTTCACTATTCTTTAGGTCTAGCACATTCTCTAAAAATACAGAAATAAAAAATAGGGCTAAAGGATTAACCTTAGCCCCGGTTATATAAAGTACCATCATAAGGAACAATTACTTGCCATAAGCTTTAATATAAATCTCTTCAAGTTCCTTAACTAATGGTAATCTAGGGTTGGCAGTTGTACATTGATCTTCAAAAGCTTTATCAGCAAGCATTGGAACCTTTGCTATAAACTCTTTTTTATCAACATTGCACTCTGAAATGGTCATAGGAATATTTAATTCCTTCATCAAATCTTTTATCGCTTTAATGAGACTGTTTACTCCTTCTTCAACAGTAGACGCCGGTAAACCTAATGCTTTTGCTATCTCAGCATATTTCTTATCTGCAATGAATGTCTCATATTTGGGGAAGGATGTAAACTTACTTGGTTTTGAAGCATTGTATTCAATTACATGCGGTAAAAGTATCGCATTTGCCCTTCCGTGAGGAATATGGAACTCACCGCCCAGTTTATGAGCAAGACTATGGTTTATACCTAAAAATGCGTTTGTAAAGGCCATTCCAGCTATACATGAAGCATTGTGCATCTTTTCTCTTGCTAATTTATCATTTCCATTCTTATATGCTCTAGGCAAATATTCAAAAACCAACTGTATAGCTTTAATTGCCAAACCGTCTGTGAAGTCTGAAGCCATTACCGACACATAAGCCTCAATAGCATGGGTCAAAACATCCATACCGGTATCGGCTGTAACTGACGGTGGAACACTCATTACGAATTCAGGATCAATAATGGCGACATCCGGAGTAAGTTCATAGTCGGCAAGAGGATACTTTGTATTATTTTTCTTGTCGGTAATAACCGCAAAGGATGTTACTTCCGAGCCTGTTCCCGAAGTAGTGGGTATTGCAACAAACTTAGCCTTCCTGCCAAGTTTAGGAAATTTAAACACTCGTTTTCTTATATCCATAAATTTAAGCCTTAATGAATCAAAATCCGTTTCGGGATTCTCATAATATAGCCACATGCCCTTAGCTGCATCAATTGCCGAACCTCCGCCTAGTGCAATAATGACATCGGGCTGGAACTTATTCATCATGTCATAACCCTTTAATACCGTATCGACAGAAGGATCAGGCTCAACTTCTGAGAATATCTCGCAATGTACATAGTCGCGTCTCTTTCTCAAGTAATACAGAACTCTATCAACATAACCCAATTTAACCATATAAGGGTCTGTAACTATAAAAGCTTTTGATATATTGGGCATCTTTTCAAGATATTGAGTCGAACCGAACTGGAAGTATATTTTTTCAGGAATTTTGAACCACTGCATATTAACCCTTCTCCTCGCCACTCTCTTTTTGTTTATAAGATTTACAGCTGAAACGTTGGCTGTTGTAGAGTTTCTTCCAAAAGATCCGCAGCCAAGTGTCAAAGAAGGCATATTGGTATTGTAAATATCACCGATAGCGCCATGAGTTGAAGGAGAGTTTATAATAAGTCTTCCTGCTTTAATCCTTCTTGCAAATTCATCTATTACCTTCTCATCTTCGGAATGAATTACAGCCGAATGCCCAAGTCCGCCAAATTCAACCATTTCTTCGGCAATCTTTATTCCCTGTTCCCATCCATCTACAATATAGTACGCAAGGATAGGACTCAATTTTTCCCTTGATAGAGGATATTCAGGTCCAACACCATTAATCTTTGCTATAAGTATTTTAGTATCTTCAGGAACATCAAAACCTGCCATTTTGGCAATCTTATGAGCCGATTGACCTACCACTGCCGGATTCATAGCACATTTAACTTCATCAATGGCAGTTTTTTCGAGTTTTTTAATTTCTTCTTCATTTAAGAAGTAGCATTTATTTTCTTTCATAAATTTTTCAAATTCTTTACTTATTACTTTGTCAACAATAACAGCCTGTTCTGACGCACATATCATTCCATTATCGAAAGTCTTTGATATTATAAGGTCAGTTGCTGCTCTTTTTACATCAGCTGTCTTCTCAATATAGCAAGGAACGTTACCGGGACCAACTCCAAGAGCGGGCTTACCGGTACTATATGCCGCCTGAACCATACCCGCACCACCGGTTGCAAGAACCAAAGCAACATTTGGATGATTCATAAGCATCTGAGTAGCTTCGATGGAAGGTTGCTCAATCCACTGAATGCAATCTACCGGTGCACCAGCTTTAATGGCAGCATCCCTTACAATTCTTGCAGCTTCTGCACTGCACTTTTGAGCAGAGGGATGAAAAGCAAATATAATAGGGTTTCTTGTTTTTATAGCAATTAAAGACTTAAACATGGTAGTTGAAGTAGGATTAGTAACTGGGGTAACTGCAGCAATAACTCCCACAGGTTCTGCCACTTCAACGTAATCTTCAAAGTCATTTTCATTAATTACTCCCACAGTCTTGTCATACTTTATACTGTGGTATACATATTCGGTTGCAAACATATTCTTAATAGTCTTATCTTCGTATACACCTCTACCGGTCTCATCTACAGCCATTTTCGCAAGTCTCATGTGTTCATCAAGGCCTGCCATGGCCATTTCCTTAACAATGTTATCAATTTTCTCCTGGTCAAATTTCATGAACTTATCCAGTGCAACCTGTGCTTTTTCCACTAGTTTATCAATTTCCTTTTTAATATCAATTGCTCTGTCTTTTTCCTTAACAACTTCTTTCATAACCATTACCTCCCTCAATATATTCTTAAATAACTATTAACTGTTACGAAAAAGTTTGTTATTTTTTTAACATACTTGGTTAAAAATAATACACTATTAATTAAGTGAATTATAGAGACTCAATATTAAATTCGTTAATTATTTAACAATTTCATTATAAAACATTGTTATATTTTTGTCAATCTATTTTCAAAAAATTTTTATATAAAAAATAATAAAATTGGAATTTTATTTTCATAAATGTGGTCTAACAAGCTGAAGGCGTGATTAAGAAGGTGTTTCATCCATTGATCCGTATATATTAATATAACCATCAGGTAGGCATTTTTCTCCGGAATTGCCCGATCTTTTGCCATTCGAGAAATAGTATTAGTGTAATGCCTATGTATCTACTTCCCTATCTTTTATCCCATGTAGTTCTAATTCCTTTTCATTATTTCCCTAAAATACGGGTAATAACCTTATATTTCAAACTTTTATATCAGATCATAAATTACGCTATTATCTATATTTATATCAAATACCGTATCTATACTATTTGTATCAAAAACCGTATCTATATTATTATAACATCTCTATCGTAAAAACTGTTCTAGTTTTAGAAATCTCCACCGACTTTTTCAAACTATAAGTTATATAAAGAGTCTGCAAAGCCTTGATAATATTTCTTCATAATGGTAATATATTAAACAAAACATCTATATATTAGCTTGTCCATGTGTATTTTTACATTATACACATTCATTATTAAAAGTGTAATGATTATATTTTATTTGCCGATAATAAAGTATAAATGTTCAATTAATTTCAAAGTTAAACATTTTTTTAACAGATACGCAAGGTGGTGATCAAGTGTCTTTGGAAATACTAAAAACCATAAAACAAACCGAAGATGAAGCTGAAAAAATACAAAAACAGTCTTTAGATGATTCCCGCCAAATACTTTCTGAAGCCAGCAATCAATCTTACAAACTTAAGGAACAAGCCATAGAGGATGCGGAGAAAGAGGCTAAAGAAATCATTTTAAAGACTGAAAAACTTGCCAACGACCAGGCCAAGCAATTACAAGCAAATGTAGCCAAAGAGTGTGAAGACATAAAAAATCAAGCCAGAAAAAAGCTTGACAAGGCTGCAGAAATAATAATGAGAAAGGTTGTGAATATTTATGGCGATAGTTAAAATGAACAAACTTTCTCTAATAGGCCTTGAGTCAGACAAGGAAAAAATTTTAAATACCCTTATGAACATGGGGGTTGTAGAAATAAACGAAAGCTCAGAAAAGCTCTCTTTGGATGGATGGAAAGATTTGGTTGTTCAAGATGGAGACAGTGAAAAAGTCGCCATACTCGACGACAAAATTAATAAAGTAAAATGGGTTATAGATTACCTTTCCAAGTTTTCATCAAAAAAGAAGGGCTTCTTTTCGTCGAGAAGATGTATAGACACAGATGAATATAACATGACTGTGCAAAATATCGACAAGCTTTCTTCTGTAGTTGATAGTATTCATAAATACAATGATCAGCTGGCATACTTAAAATCGGAAAAAAACAAATATACCAATCTGATTTTAAGTCTAAAACCATGGGAACAGCTGACCATCCCTCTCAATGAGACTTCAACTTTAACCACTACAATATTGATAGGTATTGTACCTCAAACTTCATATTCCAGTAGATTAAAAGAATACCTTATAAGTGAAGCTCCTGAGAGTTATTATGAAAAAATAAGCGATGACGGCCAGCAGGATTATATTCTTGTAATCTATCACAATTCCTGTGAGGAAAATGTTCTTAAGGTACTGAAACAATATAGCTTTTCAAAAGTTACTTTCAAAGAACTGGAGGGTACTGCTAAAAGCAACATTGATAGTGCCCAAAAGAATATAAACCGCATTGATAAGGAATGTGAAAGGATAGAAAAAGAAGTATCTGAATTTGCCAAATACAAGGATGATCTGGAAATATTCCACGATTATTTGCTTATAGAGAGGGACAGAGTAAAGGTATTGGACAATCTGGTTAAAACCAGCAAAGTCTTTTATCTTGAAGGATGGGTTCCCTCTGAACTTAGTGAAAAACTAAAAAGCAGAATAAACAGTCAGGCAGAATGCTTTTTAGAAATAACAGAACCTGAAAAAGGTGAAGATTTCCCTATCCTTTTAGAGAATAAAAAACTGGTACAGCCTTTTGAGGCAATTACTGAAATGTACAGTTTACCTAGTTCCAAAGAGGTTGATCCAACTTTCCTTATGGCACCTTTTTACTGCTTTTTCTTTGGAATGATGGTCAGCGATGCAGCTTACGGTATAGTAATGGCATTAGTTACCGGTATGATCCTAAAAAAATATAAGCTTGAAGGAACTATGGGCAAGATGATAAAACTCCTTTTCTTCTGTGGGCTATCTACCACTGTGTGGGGTTCCTTGTTTGGCGGATGGTTTGGAGATATACTTCCCCTTGTATCGGGCGGGAAACTAAATATACCTCCTATATGGTTTAATCCATTGGATGATCCTATGAGACTTCTCATCTGGTCCATGATATTTGGAGGTATTCACCTGTTTACCGGTATGGGTATTAAAGCATATATGCTTGTAAAAGAGGGAAAAGTTTTCGATGCAATATTTGACATCGGATCTTGGTATGTTCTGTTAATAGGTATACCCCTTATTTTAGTTGGTGGTACACTTGCTCAGGTCGGTAAATACATGGCAATAGTCGGTGCCGCAATGCTTATATTAACCCAGGGCAGAAGCAATAAAAATATTATAAAGCGGCTGCTGTCCGGTGTACTTAGCCTGTATGGTATAACCAGTTATTTAAGCGATGTTCTCTCCTATTCAAGACTTTTAGCTCTTGGTCTTGGTACCGGAGTTATTGCATCGGTTATAAATACCTTAGGTACATTGTTTGGATTAAATCCTTTAGGAATAATAATTTTGATAGTTGTGTTTATTATAGGACACACTTTCAATTTGGCTATCAATGCCCTTGGAGCATATGTGCATTCAAGTCGTCTTCAGTATGTTGAGTTTTTTGGAAAGTTTTATGAGGGCGGAGGTAAACGCTTTGAGCCCTTTAAAAAGAATACAAAATACATTATTTTAAATGACAAGGAGGCAGTTTAATATGAATTGGATATCTTATTTATTTAATGGTAATTTTCTTGCATTGGCAGGTGCAGCTTTAGCTGTAATTTTAGCCGGTATAGGTTCGGCAAAAGGTGTAGGTCTTGTGGGTGAAGCAGCTGCAGGACTTGTAACCGAAGATCCTAAAAAATTCGGTCAAGCACTACTTTTGCAGGCTCTTCCTGGAACTCAGGGTATATATGGTTTGCTCACTGCTTTCGTTATTCTAAATAAAATAGGCATTGTGGGCGGTACACCAAAGGAACTTACCAGTTTACAGGGTATATTGCTCCTTGCAGCTGCCCTTCCAATAGCAATTGTTGGCTATTTCTCAGCAATAGCACAGGGAAGAGCTGCAACGGCAGGTGTTGCTATTGTGGCAAAAAGGCCTCAGGAATTGGCAAAGGCTATTACATATGCCGCCATGGTTGAGACATATGCGGTGCTTGCGCTTTTGGGCTCAATCTTGATGATATTTGGAATTAAAGTATAAATGTATAAATAAGGGAGTGTCTTTTAATAATGGCAGGAGCGGAGAAGTTAATAGAGAAGATACTGGATGAAGCCCGCCAGCAGGCGCAAGCCAATTTAGAAAAGGCCAGGAAGGAAGCAGAAAAAATATTACAGGCTGCTGAAGAGGAAGCGGCAAAAAGAGAAAGGATAGCTATAGAAAAAGCTTTTATAACTGCAGATGAGAAAAAGAGAAGAATGATTGCTTCAGCTGAGCTTGATGCTAAAAAAGAAAGATTAAAGGCTAAACAGGATATCATAGAAGAAGCTTTTAAAGTGGCAACAGAAAAATTAAATTC
>ENA-OWOZ01003239-OWOZ01003239.1-bioreactor-metagenome-genome-assembly--contig:-NODE-3239-length-10938-cov-257.443974_pt1 | contig 10938 bp, 8 predicted proteins | sample MGYA00238140_ERZ651804 | MGnify/ENA primary metagenome ERZ651804 (study PRJEB26910, sample SAMN07631232) | bioreactor metagenome | isolation source: Switchgrass digestor | place: USA: Dartmouth... | reverse complement strand
AAAATCGGTGGGGCAAAAGATACCTTAAACGAACACGAGCCAGACGAAAGATTTATCTTCGTCTGGCTCGCTTTTGGCAAGTTAGGTGAATATAGATGCCACGGCTTTAAACGCATAATGCTTACCGCTATCGGACGTTACTCATCTTTATAATAATCAACCTGATCGTTTATTTTATAAAGTTGATTAATATTTTTCCCCCATACTCCTATTTTGCCTGAATCTGGATAAAACGCTACATCAATATCGTTATAGGTATCAAAATCCAAATAAACTAGCGATTCAGTCTCCGAAATATTTGTGAGCTTATGAGCACCTTTTTCGTTTGCTGGAAAAAACAAAAAATCTCCGGCCAAAACCAGTTTATCTCCTAAAGGCGTTTTTAAGATGCCTTTTCCACTAATTATATAAAAAGATTCTTCATTTTTCATATGATAATGATACGGGTATGCAGATTTTCCCGGTGGTATTTCGTATAAGGAAATGGTGCATTGCTGAGCAAATCCTTTTGGAACCAAATCCCGTTTATAATATTCATATCCATCATGCTCGTTTTTGTGCTTGCAAGCGACATCAGCCGCTTTAATGTGTAATATCTTACTCATTTTATCACATCCCAAAATATGAATAATTTTCATTTATATTTTACCATATAAGATAAAAGAAGCCAATTGCAAACGCAATCAATTCTTTTCCTATGACATTATAACTTCACATTATTCGCCTTACATGAAATTGACAATCTCAAAAATTTTGGATTATATAATTTTATCAGTTTCAAACACACACATTGCTTCCCTTTCTTATATCTTCCATCTTTCGGCTTCACAGCATCTTTTGGTATTGCCCAAGTGTTACCAAAACGGACAATACCAGGGATCTTTCCTTGAGCGCATAAAACTTGCACTCTGCGCTGCTTGATACCCCATTTTTCAGATACTTCTCTTGCGGTCGTATAGTCCATAACAAATAATTCTTCACAGGAGAATATTACATGTTTCCATTGTATATCCACAACGCGAATAATACAAGAATCTGTTATCAAAAATACATACATTTAAATGAAATATGATATAGTTTGGTGAAATAGATAGATCTTAGGGTTTTCACTCGTCTTTGCCGGATGGTTGGGCGGTAGCTTTCTTTTCCGCCAGTGTGCATACAATTTTTCTATTATGCTTTGTGTATCAGAAAAGATTAAATAAAATTTCTGTATAAAAACGCCCGAAAATACCAAAAAGTCCGCATTTTGCGGACTTTTTGATTAAATTGTGGAAAGTTAGGTAAAAAAAGATGCCACTGTATTATTGATAAAAACATCAAATGGTTGGTATGGATCTTCGTTTTGCTATTTCATTATATACTCGGACAAATTGAACACGAAAATCTTCTGCCTGTTCAAGATGATGTTCCAACCAGCACTTAAAGATATTGTTTCCCCCACGTCCCCAAAACTTTTTCTGATTATTAAACCAAGCCTTCATTTTATTCCTGTCATCGTAGCGCCCACTTGTCTGCTTTGATAGTTCTTTTTCGAAGACTTGCTTTGTATATCCTAAATCATTTTTCCAAAAATCATGATCAGGCGGAAGTTCTTCCAGCAACTGACGAAAAACATTTTCCGGGTTAGCATTGCCAGGCAAACATAAAACATTGTGAGATGCTTTAGGAGGCTTCTTATCACCATCTAAAATGATTATACTATTATTAAATTCGGGTATATTTTTCTCTGCAAGAGAACTCAAAAAATTGCCGCCAAATGTCGCATCACAAAAATTAAGATATTTAGTCTTTTGAGGCCCAAGCAGTCTTTTTATAAACCAAGAAGCTTCTGCATCTTCACAATATAGGTTGATTTTTGGAATTGGTGAAGGTGAAATAGTAGCCATGTTCAAATCGCTCCTAATGCGTTGCATTTGAGGCGCTACTATTAAATCTAGCTTTCCATAAACATTGGTAAAATACAGCACCTCTGTATCATTATTATTATGCTGTCTTTTCTCTATAATATGCTCTAAAGTATCCAAAGAATGTGTTGTAAATACAAATTGTAAATTGTACTTTCCCGCAAGCTTATAAAACAGATCTACCAGATTTGTTTGTGCTGCAGGAAACAAGGTTGCATCAAGCTCATCGATCAAAAGAATTCCACCTTTGTATCCTTCACCAAGTTTTGTTTTCAGACGGTCAAAGGATATGATTGCGCCTAAAATTTGGCCAATATTGTCTTGTCCAGCAGAATTAGCAAAGTAATCATATTTTTCTGAGTTTACTGCTAGAGTATCCTTTTGCAGCTTAGAGGTAATCTGGATAGGAGATACTTTCTCCTGCGGAAAAAAGATCTCTTTGTACCACTTATTAAACATCTCTATTTCAGTTTGAGTAAGAGTAGGTATTGACTCAGTAATTTCTCTCAATTCACCAATTGGGTATGTCCGCTTGAGTCCAAGATATATTACCGGATAATCTAAATTTCCATCACCTTTTCCTCTGGTTTTTCCTACAACCAAACGGATATGTGATGTATCACTTGAAGCACGCTTATATGATTTTATATATTCAACATTTTTGCCAAACAGAGATGAATCATAAAACTCAATCTGATATTCATGTTCCCCTGGCAAGTCATAAGTCTTTGAAAATTTAAAGATATCGGAGAACTTGGTTGAAAAAGGTTTGTTAAAAATGGTTCTTTCGCTTTTTAATCCAAAGGGTTGCCCTATCATTCCCAATAATGTTGATTTGCATGTGGCATTTTGTCCGGCAATAACCGTAACCTTTTTCCCCAAGGGAATAGTCAATTTTTTCATTGCTCTAAACCGTTCTACATACAAAGATTTTATCATCTTTATGTATCCCTTGCTTTCCGTGCTTATTCTATAGTAACTGCTGAATATTTTCCTTCTGGAACAATAAAGTTATTGCTGAAGGCCAACATTTCGCTGCCTTTCACTTTCTGGGATGCAGTATAGCTTAATGTCAGTAATCTTTTTTCAACGTTACGATACATCTCTACAATTTGGGGTGTATAATCATATGTCAGCATCCATTTGCAATTCAATTGTTGAATGTATCGAGCTAATTTTTCGTGATCCTCATGTGTATAATGATTCACATAGAGTGCAGAACCCTGATTGTAATAGGGGGGATCGAAATAAATCAAAGTGTGTTCGTCAATATTGGGAAGAATATCATTAACAAATGCAATTGAATCTGCACAATGCAGAGAAATTCTATCCCGATATAAGGCGATCTTTCTAATTCTTTGAATTAGGTCTACCTTGTTAAATCTTACATCCATTTTCCAATCACCCGATTGGTCTTTACCTCCAATAACTCCACCTTTAATAATGCCAGATCGATTAGTTCTATTTAAAAAGAAAGTCGAGAACGCTAAATCTAAAAGCTCAGCATGTTCTTTATTTAATTGGATAGCTTTCTGCCTTTCCCATTCTTCCATCGTAATTCCAGTTTGTTCAATTCTATCACATAGTTCATCTGTACGGTTTATTACGCAATGCCAAAATGAATAAATTGATCTATCGATATCGTTAATCACTATTTGATTTACATATTCATTAAATAACAAATAAAGCGCTACGCTTGCGCCCCCTGCAAATGGTTCAACATACGTTCCACCTTGTATATCATTCAGAATAACCGCATCTCTAACAAATCCAGCCAGTTTTCGCTTGCCTCCCGGATAGCGTAGTGGCGAATAATGCTGCATAATAAGTCACCTCCATATCTGTTCAATAAATGGCCATATGTCATCCCATGCGGATTTTAAATCTGTTGAAGACGGAGTTACGTCTTTGTTATGTACATATGAGTGAAAAGTTCTTACAGAGTGAGTCTGATTTTCACTTGCAGTCATCTGCCTTATGGCTCTGAGTTCGTGCTTAGTCATAATTTTGTTAATTTCGAAATAAGACGCAACTGCATCTATTTTGTGAGATAACTTACTATCCACACTCAATTTAGAATCAGCAAGGCCTTTTCTTGTGATGAAACAATCTACACTCAATTCTATAAACACTCTAAAAAGAACAGCCACGGCATTAGGATAATCATCAATAACAAGAGATTTCAGCTCATTAAAAATCTTTAATATCCTTGCATGTGTAATGGTTAGTTTATGGTGAGAAGGCACAAGGGTCTTTCTGTTTACATGATAACTAGACGCCTTCTTCTGATTATTATCTTTATTCGAAGCTGCGTTGGTCGTAGATGAAGACTGCTGCTCTCCATTTGTTACACCATTTGCAGAATAATCCCCATTTGATAGTTTGGGTGTGTGATAGCCTGTGTTATTGGTATCCCCCATAGTATCACTATTCTCGGAGTTTTGTCTATCAGCAATTGCACTATCCTCCTGTTTGAGCCGCTCCTTCAATGATTCTATGTATTTAATACGATCCTTTTTCAGGTATATAGTCCCTACATTAAGGTCTTCATAAACCAAATCGTTAAGTACCATTAGTAAAAACGGATTAATACCATTTATTAGTTGAAGCTTATTATCAACAATCTCAAGTCCCAAAAGATTTCGAATGTCAGGATCTCCTATAAGACGGTCAAAATTAGTTTTCTTAATATCTCCTAATCTATCCTTTATATATTGGGGAACAGCTTCCATGCGTCGTAAATCATCCAAAAAAGTCAATCTCATGTCTGGCTTTCCTTCGGCAATCGCACGAAAACGGCTTGTTTGCTGACCATCCCAGCTTACAGTGCCAGCACCTTCATTTTGGCCTGTATGCTTTAAGCGAACCCATTCGTTAATTTCGTCTTCGCTCTCCAAAACAACACATTGAATATTTTCCAATAGATCTTTATCAATAGTCAAACTTAATTGTTGAAATTCTTTCTTTAGTTTTGGAAAGTCGGATGGAATTAAGGATGGCTCATTTACTAACTTTAAAGCTGTCACGCGCCGATTACCCTCACGTACTACCCATTGTTTTTTATAGGGTTTCACAAGAATAAGATCGCTGGGATTAAGTCCATAAAGAGATATATGTCTGGCTAACACGACCAACTTATCCTGTTGGTCACGAATCATAGCATCAATTGCTTCCGATTGATGTTCTACAGGATTAAAACGCGGATTGCTAGGATTAAGCAATAGATTGGTAATATTTATTTTTTTGTAAATTGGATTACTCATATCTAAACGTCTCCTTATCCTTTCTTCCGGGTTTTCCTCTTATCATCTGGTTTTTTCGCATCAGCGGGTATAGCCCATGCATTACCCAGCCGAAACGCTCCATCTATTCTGTTTTCAGAACATAATACTTGTACACGCCGGTCTGACAGTCCCCATTTTTGAGCAGCAGCTTTCACACTTATGTATGCACTCATGCCAGACACCCCATTTTACCATAAATATCTAAATTATATTATATGCGGAGATGCGAATAAATGCAATGGCTTATTCACTTTAATTAGAATAAACTCGACAAATAACTTCTAAAAATTCACATGCTTCACAGCTATAAAACTATCATCTAAGTAATCGATAATCCAAGCTATTCTACATAAATAGTTCCGGAGCACTCAACTTAACCAAGCAGAAAAACTTGTATCATTCATATTCAGCTTATTTCGATGGAAATAGCGGAGCTGCTTTGCTCCGCTAAATGGTTTTATTATTCGCTCCACATCGGGATATCCTATATCGTGAGCGGTTGTTCCATCGTAATGCCGCCTTTGAAAATAAAGAGCAGCTTATCTTCATTCACCACCTTGATGGTGTCGATAAACTGCCGCACGATGTTGTTGCTGTATTCTGTTATTTCAAAGGGGGCATCTTCCAGCGCCTTGCAGATGTCGTCAATTTGCCTGGCGAGTTCATCCGGACCGTTTTGCTCCGCCTGGTATTGCTCCAGTGTTTTCTGCAGGGATTTGATTTCCTCCGAAATCTCTTTGAACTGGTCCTCGTAGCTTTCGGCGTTTCCCGCTTTTGCCGCGACCGCCACCAGCTCCATCATGCTGTCCTGCAGCTCGCGGATGCGGTTTTCGATTGCGTATGGATTGGTCGCGCCGCTGCTTTTTTCAGAAAGCGTGATTTCCAGATTGGTTTTAAGGATACCGATGAGCCGTTCCCGATTGCTCATCATGGTGTTGATAGCTTTCAGCACCGCTGCCTTAAGCCTTTCTTCATCGACGGTGGGGGAGCTTTTGCAGTATTTCGTGCCGTAGTCCAACCGGCTGATGCACCGCCACACGATCTTTTTCTTGCCCCGCTTTGACCAGGTCACCCGCTTGTAGGGAGTACCGCAGTTGCCGCAGATGAGAAGCTCGGTCAGGGCGTACCTGCCGCTGTATTTGGACTGTCCGGTTTTGCTGGTCTTGTCGGATACCTTCCGCTTTCCGGCACGGCGGGCGATTTCCGCTTGCACTTTCTCAAAAAGCGTACGGTCGATGATCGCCTCATGGTGGTTTTGAACCAGGTATTTGGGAAGCTCGCCGTTATTTTTCCTCGTTTTCTTGCTGATGCAGTTTTCCACGAAGGTCTTTTGCAGGAGGGCGTCGCCGCAGTATTTCTCGTTCCGGAGCATATACTGCAGGGCGCCGACGGACCATTGGGGCTTTCCTCCCGCCGCGGCGATGCCTTCCGCTTCCAGCATCCGCTTGATATCAGGCACGCTGCTTCCGGCAAGATAGCTTTGAAATATCCGCCGCACTACAGCTGCCTGTTCGGGGATCACTCTGGGCTTATCATTCTCGCCCCGTTCGTATCCGTAGATTCTTGAATACTGGAAGGATACCTTTCCGCTTTTAAAGGCCTGGCGCTTGCCCCAGCGGACGTTCTGGCTGATGGACTCGCTCTGCGCCTGGGCGAAGCCTGCCAACATGGTGATAATAATTTCAGTGTCCGCTTTCATGGTGTTGATGTTTTCGTTTTCAAAAATGACCGCTATCCCCAGCTCCTTGAGTTCCCGGATGTAGTTCAGGCAGTCTACCGTGTTTCTCGCAAACCGGCTGATAGACTTGGTCAGTATGATATCAATCTTGCCCTTCCTGCACAGACGGATCATTCTCAGAAAGTTGGTGCGCTTTTTTACCGACGTCCCCGTGATGCCTTCGTCTGCGAATATGCCTGCCAGCGTCCATTCGGGGTTGCTCATGATCTTGTCGGTATAGTAAGCCACCTGCGCCTCGTAGCTGGTGAGCTGTTCCTCCTGGCCGGTGGAGACCCTGCAGTATGCGGCGGCGCGAAGCTGCCGGGGGAAGGTCCTGTTTTGGGCTACGAGGGGATTGGCGGGGATGACGATAATTTGCTTTTCTTGCGGTTGTAAATCGCTTTGTGCCGTCAGCATGGCATTGCTCTCCTTTCCGGCCAGTTTTCAAGGCTCTGTCCGTTTTTTAACTTCAGGGAGACCGTTCCGTCCGGCTGGACGACGACCGCGTCCACGGCGCATTCGAACAGCTCCGCATCAAACTGTGTTAGGAGTTTACGGCTTTCAAAGGCCGCTTTGATTTCCCGCGCCTTTTGCGGCAGGAGACCGTCCGGGCAGCTCTCGTATTGGGCGGCGGCGCGGGCCATGATCAGGATTCTGGCGTATTCCTCGTCGCAGTCCGTCTTGTCCAGTGCCCGGTTGATCTCGTTGGTCAGCCTTGTGATTTCGAGGTCATGGCATCGGCTTTCAATGGCCGGGATTTCGATGCGCTGCGGATTTTCAACGGCAAGGTTCAGCAGGGAGATGATCTGCCCGGTCAGCAGGGTGTCGGTGATTTTTGTCGTGCGGCGGCACCTGGTATTTTTGCATTTCCATTTCTCCCCGGTCCGGTTGTCCAGAATCCTTTCATAGGAGCTTCCGCATTCTCCGCAAAATACTTTCCTTTTCAGGGCTGTAATCTCCGGAGCCGTATGTATATCCTTGCGGGTATATTTTGCCTGCTGGAGCAGGGCGGACTGTCTGAACTCGTCCTCCGTGACCAGTTTGGGATATCCGTCCTGTCCGGTATATTTCCGGTTTTGCAGGATGCGTCCCACCATATTCTTGTTCCAGCGGGAGGAGCCTTCGCTATAGGGCTGCCCCGCTTTTTCCAGCATGGCGGCGATCCGGCCGTAGGACTCGCCGGATATGTATTGCCGGAAGATCAGCCGCACCATTTCCGCTTCCCTGTCATGAGGTACGATGACTCCTTCAGAAAGCCGGTATCCGAATGGAATATATCGGTTTTTCATGCTACCGCACCGTCCTTTCTATGGGTTCGGCAAGCTCCAGACCGTTTATCAGCTTGAATTTCAGCCGTTCGCCGGACTCGGCGGTGACCAGCTCCACTATACTGTCAAAGAGCGTTTCGTCAAAACCGCTCAGACGCTCCGGTCCGTCCTCCAGGATTTCGATCAGGCTCCTGGTTTCGGTGATGGCGCTGTCGTCCTCATCTTTTTCCATCAGCTTGTTTTTCTCTGCTTTTAAGGCGCGGATTTTTCTGCTCAGCTCGTCGGTTTGGGATATAAAAAGAGCGGAATCGATGATGCCTTTGGACTTCAGTCCGTTCAGCACATGATTCCGCTCAGTGAGTTCCGCGATCTGCCGGTTCAGCTCGACCACTTGCAGATTGCTTAAGTTTCGGTGTCGCTTGAGCGCCTGCAGTTGGGCCAACATGGGGGATAAAATTTTGTCATAGTTCAGCTTTAGCTTGTGGTACAGCCGGAGGAATGCTCCGTAGATCTCCGGCTCCGGAATTTGGGTAACGGTGCAGTTAGATTTGCCTTTGTTGTGGTTGTGGCATACCCAGTAGGTTTTTCCGTTGCAGGCTTTCCTTTTGAAAAGCGACCCGCACTCTCCGCATCGAATCCTTTTGCTCAGCGGATACATCGAGCGTTTCGACATGGTAGGGATATTCCTGCTTTGGTTCAACTCCTGCGCCCTTTCGAAAATATCGCGGGAGATAATTGCGGGATGCGAGTATTTGATATAGTATTTGTCCTTCTCGCCTTTGTTGCGCTTTTTCTGGAACGGCAGGACGGCGGTGGTGTACCGTTTTTGCAGCAGGGCGTCGCCTGCATACCGTTCATTTTTCAGGAGATAGTCTATCGTACTGTAGTGCCACCTGTCTTTTCCGTCCCTTGTGGGGACGCCCTGCGCAGTCAGTTCATCTGCGATTTCGTCCTTGCTTTTTCCGTTCAGATAGCTGTTGAAAACATAGCGAACGATTTCAGCTTCCTGCTCATGGATTTGCAGGGTACCGCTCTGCAGCCGGTATCCGAGGGGCGCTTTGCAGGTAATGAATTTGCCGTTTTTCATGCGGTGCTGATAGCTCCACCGCATGTTTCCCGATATGGACATGGACTCCTGCTGGGCGTTGCCGGAGAAAAAGGTCAGCAGCATCTCGTTGCTGATTTCTCCGGTATCGATGTGTTCCTTTTCAAAATAAATGGTCACGCCAAGGGATTTGAGTTCCCGGATGGTTTCCAGGCACTCCCTTGTGTTCCGGGAAAACCGCGAGATGGATTTGGTCAGGATTCGGTCGATTTTCCCTTTGCGGCAGTCGCGGAGAAGGCGCTGAAAATCCTCCCGCTTATCCATCCGCAGTCCTGTGACGCCCTCGTCGGCATAAATGTCGACGAGTTCCCAATTCTCGTTTTCCCGGATCAGCGTGGTGTAATGGCTCACCTGCGCCGCGAAGGAGTTCAGCTGGTCGTCGGAGTCGCTGCTGACACGGGCGTATGCCGCGATGCGCAGCTTGTCTTTTTTGACCTGAACGGTCGGATTGATTACAATAACCCTGGGAGCTTCCAGTTGAAGCTCTCCCGCCAATGCTCCGCCAACAATATTCTGGCTTGTTTTCACGGCTTTTCGCCTCCTTGTACAATTAATATTGTATTAAATCAGTGACCAAAGCCACTGTTCGACCCATTAAAATTCATTGTTAACATAACACTTCAAACTTCATTCTTTTCTAAACATCAAGCACATCATCCGGCTTCACATCTTAGCCATTTTGCCAGCAACTGTTGGCCTGAACCTTGACAATCATGTATAATATCTTCCGGACTTGGAAGGTGAGTGTTTCACCTCCTGGGACGGACCTTAGCGGGCCGATTACCCGTAAGAAAGAGTATTTATCCATTCCGGTAAGTCTACATGATTTGGCTGGTTGAGGCCAGCTCTTTGGCTGGTTCCTCGTGTCACATGCAAGGTTGTTTGCTTACATGGGAAGGAATGGAGGCTTTTAAGTCCATTAATCTTAAAAAGGAGGCATTTTAATGAATTTCAGACCCATTGCAGGAATTGATGTGGGTAAGTTCTTCAGTGAAATGGCGATTCTTTCTCCTACCAATGAAGTGGTTGCCCGCATGAAGATTCACCATGATTCCAATACCGACGTTGAAAGAGCCGTTGAATTGCTTAATAAAACGGAAAAAGATTTTGCTTCAAGGCCTTTCATAGTCATGGAATCCACCGGGCACTATCACAAAATCCTTTTCCATTCACTTTGTAAAGCTGGATTTGAGGTTTCGGTAACAAACCCCATCCAAACTGATTCTATCAAAAATATTGGAATCAGAAAAGTGAAAAATGATAAAGTGGATGCCCGGAAAATTGCCCTACTCTATAGATTTCAGGAACTTAAGTCAACCAACATCCCCAATGAGGATATTGAGTGCCTAAGGAGCCTATGTCGCCAGTACTACAAACTGAGTGATGAGCTTACCGCCTACAAAAACAGGCTTACCGGTATTGTTGACCAACTCATGCTTAACTTCAAGGATGTCTTCTCCAATATATTTTCAAAGGCTGCTATGGCTGTCCTGGAGGAGTATCCTACTCCTGCCCATATTCTTAAGGCTGACAGGAACAAGCTGATTTCACTGATTCAGAAGAAATCCCGCAAAAGCCTCAAATGGTCAACTGCCAAGTATGAGCTTCTGGTCTCCAAGGCCAGAGATTTTGCACCTCTGAGCATTCATAATGCCTC
>ENA-OWOZ01003238-OWOZ01003238.1-bioreactor-metagenome-genome-assembly--contig:-NODE-3238-length-10942-cov-4.453566_pt1 | contig 10942 bp, 10 predicted proteins | sample MGYA00238140_ERZ651804 | MGnify/ENA primary metagenome ERZ651804 (study PRJEB26910, sample SAMN07631232) | bioreactor metagenome | isolation source: Switchgrass digestor | place: USA: Dartmouth... | reverse complement strand
TATAAAAAAATAGCACCTCTATGAATAAGATACACAGGTTGAGATAATAATTCAAAGGTGTAAATTTAATCTAGGGGTGGTTTTCATGGAAAAGAGCAGTTATAGGTTTAATAAATATGAAACAATCATTAATGTTATATGCAAATACAAGGGGATATCTAAGACTCAGTTAGGAAATATATTGAAGGACAAGGAATGCAAATATTTGCTATTGTTATTGCTAGAAAATTATAAGTGCATGGATTTAAAGCAGATAGAAGAGGATTTTAAAATCTCCAGCAAAAGAAGCATTAGATACAATGTAAAAAAAGCAGAAGAAAAATTTTTTATAAATAGAAGCTTTAGAGAAAAATATTTAGAGTTGGAGAAGAAATATCTTAAGGAATATATATCCGATGATGCCATTATCCAAAGGGCTCAGACTTTTGCAGCTGAAAAGGCACAGGAGGAAACCGACAGAAGCACATATCAGGCTATGGAAGCTTTCATTCACAATATGAATACAATGCACAGCAGAGCAGGAGCGCAGGTGCCTTTCAGTTCCATAAACTATGGTACTGATACCTCTCCCGAGGGCAGGATGGTTATCAAAAACATCCTTTTAGCGACTGAAGCAGGTCTGGGTAATGGGGAAACGCCTATATTCCCTGTGCATATATTCAAGGTTAAAGAAGGAGTTAATTACAATCCCGGCGATCCAAATTATGATATGTTCAAGCTTGCCTGCAGAGTAAGTGCTAAAAGGCTGTTCCCGAACTTTTCGTTCTTGGATGCGCCGTTTAACCTTAAATATTACAAACCTGGGTGTCCTGAAACGGAGATAGCCTACATGGGCTGCAGAACAAGGGTTATAGGTAATGTGTATGATCCTTCCAGAGAAATAGTAAACGGAAGAGGAAATTTGAGTTTTACCACAATAAATCTTCCGAGAATTGCATTAATGAGTAATGGAGATATCAATACCTTTTATGAAAAACTGGATAAAAAAATAGATCTGGTAATAGATCAGCTTCTGGAGAGGTTTGAGATACAAGCACGGAAGAAGGTTAAAAATTATCCTTTCCTGATGGGGCAGGGAATATGGATTGATTCCGACAAGCTTGGATGGGAAGATGAAGTTAGGGAAGTGCTTAAGCACGGAACCCTTACAGCAGGATTTATTGGATTGGCAGAGTGTTTAAAAGCTTTGACAGGAAAACACCATGGTGAGTCTGAAGAATCTCAGAAGCTTGGTTTGGAAATCATAGGACATATGAGAAAACGTATGGATGAAGCCAGTAAAAAATACAATATGAACTTCACCTTGATTGCAACTCCTGCTGAAGGTTTGTCCGGAAGATTTGTTAAGATGGATAGAGAAATATTCGGTTCCATTGAAGGTATTACCGACAGGGAATATTATACAAACAGCTTCCATGTTCCGGTATACTATGAAATAAGCTTCTTTGATAAAATAAAGATTGAAGCTCCTTATCATGAACTGACAAATGCTGGGCACATCACATATGTTGAGGTGGATGGTGACCCGACGCAAAACCTTGAGGCTTTTGAGAAAATTATTAGAACCATGAAAGAAGCCGGAATAGGATACGGCTCTATCAATCACCCGGTAGACAGAGACCCAATATGCGGATTTACCGGAATTATAGGTGACACATGTCCTTCCTGCGGCAGAAAAGAAGGGGATGTGAGGTTTGAAAGGATAAGACGTATTACCGGATATCTGGTGGGTACCGTTGAAAGGTTTAATGACGCAAAAAGGGCTGAGGAACGCGACAGGGTAAAACATATGTCCTTCTGTATTTAAATAGGTTAATTTGGATTTGTCGTTATAATTTATTGGATAGGTTAATATGGTGATTTTAATGGAAACTTATATAAGGATTGCAGGGATAATCAAAGAATCAATAGTGGATGGGCCGGGAATTCGAATGGTAGTTTTCGCACAAGGCTGCAAGCATAATTGTCCTGGCTGCCACAATCCCGACACCCATTCCTTTGACGGAGGGACATTGGTAACAGTTAATTCAATACTTGAGCAGGCAAGAAAGAATCCTATTCTGGATGGAATTACATTTAGCGGAGGAGAGCCTTTCGAACAGGCGGAAGCGTTTGCTGTACTTGCTCAGGAAGCTAAAAAGTTGAACCTTAATATAGTAACTTACACCGGTTACACTTATGAATACATCCTGGAGAATTCATCAAAGTTTAGCGGATGGGAAGCATTGATTAATGAAACTGACATACTTGTGGATGGAAGGTATGAAGAAGATAAAAGAAATCTTCTTTTAAAATTCAGAGGCTCGGAAAACCAGAGGATAATTGATGTTAAAAGGACAAAGGTTGAAAATAGAATTGTTATTATGGATTAGTAAACGGATATAAACACTTAATAGACTTTAAAGCCCAATGATATAAACTCATTGGGCTTTAGTACTTTTCATATAGCTTACTGAATATGCAACAAAAATAAGTTCATTTTCTTTATCTAAATAGTGAACTCTATCGGCATTGAATGTCTTGTTTAATGATGAATAAACCAATTGCCCCTCCTCCATATTATAGATTTCAGTGAGGCATTGAATAGAAGAAATAATACTAAAGAAACGATTTTGTGCTCTAAATGGGATAATTTATTAACTTGTTGTTAAAAACGAAGAAAGTTAAAAAGGCATCTTATCAAAAAGAAAAGGTGTATTGGCAAAAAAATGCCCTTCTTGGCTATTTAGATTAATAATCCATGCCAAGAAGGAATCCTCTATTCATTACAAGCATAAAATTTATTATCCCCCAAAAAACATTACCGAACCTAAAAACTTCATAACCCAAGAGGTTCCGTCTCTTAGTTATACACAATAGTATAATTGCTAAAACAGTAAAGTCTCACCACTTTTAGTATGTAGTGTATGACCATGTTCTAATAGAATATATAATGGGTGTTATCATAGTAAATATTTTCGAATAAAAACATGAAGTTGAGAGTTGTTTTGTCATTTTTGCATACGTATGCTGAATTTAGGTTAATATAATTGCGCAATTCAGGAACCTCAGTCGATTTTTGCACTAATCCTTAGGCCTTAATTTCCGTTCCGCCAAGGTGATAATACAAAAATCAAAACAAATGTACTGATTACCCCAAAAAAGTTAACTCCACCTAACTCATATAAAATAATCAAATTATAATATTGAATAAATTTTTTTATCTACTATAAATCCGCTGCAGCTATTCAATTATAGTATATACTATTTACAATTATAGGCAATATGTCAATTATCATTAAAATCATTACATCTGTAATACATTTTGAAGATAAACATTATAAAAGTAATTAAAGTAATGAAACAGTTCAGCACAAACGAATGATATATAAGAAATTGAATTTGTTTTAATATATGGTATTATATTAATAAAAAAGGTAAACTTTAGGGGGTTAACTGGTGAAGAACTACAATATCAGCATTACATCATTAAAAAAGAATCTAATGATTTTTATTACATTTGTCATAATTTTGACTTCAGGGTGCAGACAAGAAGTTAATACAGATCAAAATTTAGTGGTAGCAGTTCAACATGGAGTCATAAGTCTAGACCCTGCTTTTCTAAGGTTGTTGAATGAGCAATACATAGCTTGTAACTTATGGGAGGGGCTCGTAAGAAAGAATCTTGACGGTTTAATTGAACCGGGAATAGCAGAAAGTTGGGATGTATCGGAAGACGGGTTGGAGTATATATTTAAATTAAGGAAAAATGCTTTTTGGAGCGACGGAAAACCTGTTACTGCATATGATTTTGAATATGCTTGGAAACGGGCTTTAGACCCTAGTAAAGAATCGGCTGTAGTATTTATGATGTATTTTCTTAAGAATGGTGAAGCTTATAATAAAAATGAATGTCAAAAAGACGATGTGGGTGTTAAGGCAATAGATGAGTATACACTAAAAGTAACCCTTGAAAACCCTACTCCATATTTTCTTGAAATACTTAATTATCATACCTATTATCCCGTAAGACAGGATATTGTTGAAAAAGATCCGGATTCATGGTTTAGAAAGCCATATTTGATGGTAAGTAATGGCCCTTTTTGTTTAGAGGAGTGGAAAGAGAATAAGCAGATTAAAACAATAAAAAATCCATATTATTGGGATAAGGATAGGGTAAAACTTAATTCTATCAGATACCTTATTGAAAGAATTGATGATGAAGAAATATGGACAAGATATAAAAATAAAAAGATAGATTTCGGATATGTATTTCCGCCTGAAATCGATATAGCCGCTGAAATTGCTTCAAAAGAGAACAATGTGCTTGCCGATGATTGCTTGACAACCTATTATTTATGCATTAATTCCAAAAATAAACCATTTGATGATATAAGGGTCAGACAAGCATTGGAACTTGCAATTAATAAAAACCGTATTGTAGAAGAAGGTAAAATGAATGAACCGATAGCGACTGGATTTGTTCCCTATGGTATACCCGATGCAGAACCGGGTAGTGACTTTAGATTAGTTGGTGGAGATTATTTGAGCAAAGAGTTCACAGAGCAAAATATAATTAAAGCAAAAGAACTGCTTAAGGAAGCTGGTTATGAAGATTTGAGCAAATTCCCAACCATAGTTATACTTACGAGAAGCACAGACAGAGCTAAATATATAGAAGAATCTTGGGAAAAAAACCTTGGAATTAATGTAGAAATTGAAGTGTTTAAAGATGTACTTTTTGCCCAAAAAAAGGACAACCAAGAATTTGACGTTTTAATTAATAGCTGGATAGCAGATTTTCTAGATCCAATAAACTTTCTTGGGTTTTTAGCTAGTGAAAAGTCTTTTAAAGGGATACTTCCGTCAGAGTATTATAATCTTGTTAATAGCTCAACGAAGATAGCTGATAATCGTCTTAGAATGGAGATTTTGCATAAGGCAGAGAAAACATTACTGGATTCTTATACTGTAATTCCTTTGTTTTACGAAAAGGACGCTTATTATGTACAACCCTATGTAAAAAATTATATAAAAACACCTTTGGCAGAAATCTATTTTAGAGAAGCCTATATAGAAAAATAAAAGAAGTAATTTAATTGGGGAATGGGCAATGAGAAAATTTATAGAAGCCGATAACAGTTTATTAATTAGAAATTTGATAATGTTGTTATTTGTTCTGTTGAATGTGGTTTTCTTTTTTATTTCCCACATAACAACCAATAATAGATTTGAAACTATTTTAGACCAAAGTATGAATCAACAACTGGAAGTTGTAGAGGATTTTTTCAGATACCCTGAAAACATAATTAATATTTTATCTCAAAATAAAGATTTACCAATATACAGAGAAGACGATAGGTTTTTGCGTAGTGAGATATTATCATTGTTTGAGTCAATTATTGTTCCTGATTATAGAATAAGTAATATTTACTATGTTTCAAAGGACAAAAAGGCTATTGCTTTTCTTTCTATTGACTCTAGTGCTAATTTAACGGATAGAAGCTGGTTCGTGGAAACTTTAGAAGGAAAAACACAATATAATTGGGTATCCCATAAAAGTGAGTTTTCTAACGAGGATGTTATCAGTTGCTTGCGGAAAACAACTGACAAATACAATACTCCTATAGGTGTAGTAGGATTGGACATTGAATTGTTTAAATTATCGGAGCTGGTAGAAGATAAAAAAATAGGGGAAAATGGATATTTTATGATCTTGGATGATAAAAATAAAATAATTGCAACTCCCCATTTAAAGTATCTTGGAGAAATTATATCCGATGATAAGCTTAACAGCATAGATAATAGCCATGCTAAAAGCTTTACACTAAACATATTCGGTCGTAAAAGTAAATGTAGAGTATATCAATTGGAAGAACTTCCGTGGAAAATTGTTAGTGTTATCCCTACAAGTGAAATAACGCTCATTATAGTATATTCATCCCTTTTGTTTTTTCTCTTTAGCATGGCTAGCCTTGTAATAGCATTTATTATGTATTCGAAAAATAAAATCACTGAAATTGCATATAGGGAACTCAAAATTGCCAATGAAAAATTAAAGGAATATGCTGCTACAGTAGAGGAAGTTGCAGTTTTAAAGGAAAGAAACCGATTAGCCAGAGACGTTCATGATACTCTTGGACAGACCCTTGCCATACTAATAAAACTGATAGGCGAAAGTATATCATTATGTAGAACGGATTTTAGAGAAACTGAAGAAAAACTCAATAATGCCCTTAAAATTACTAAGCAAGGTTTAAAAGAAGTAAGGCGTTCACTTTCTGGCTTGATTTCAGAGGAACTGGAGCAAAATAATTTGTTTGATGCTTTAGAAAGGTTGGTTAACAATTTCGAGTGTTTGGGGATGAAGGTGGAAATTTCAGTAAATAAGTTGGACGAAGATATAGGCACAGAATATAAAGAAGTGATATATAGGGTTTGCCAGGAAGCACTAACAAACTCAGTGAAACATGGGAAAGCAACGACAGTTAATATAATGATTAAATTTACAGATAGCCATATAAAACTTTTTATTTTTGATAATGGAATAGGATGTGATGAAAAAAATATGGGAAAAGGATTTGGGTTACAGGGTATGAGACAAAGGATTGAAATGCTCAATGGAGAAATTCGATATGGTTCGGGCGATGGAGAGGGCTTCAATATTCATGTAGAATTACCTTTAAAGAAAACTGAAATGGAGGACTAAAGCACCTTATGATAAAAGTTGTGTTAGCTGATGATCAATTAATATTAAGAGAAGGCATTAAAAAAATACTTGAGCAGGATAAAGATATTAAGGTGGTTGGGTGTGCTGAAAACGGTAGAGAGGCTTTAAAACTATGTCAGAAATTCATGCCGCATGTAGTGTTAATGGATATAGGGATGCCTATATGCGATGGGCTTGAAGGAACCAGACTAATAAAAACTATGTGCAAAGACATAAAAGTAATTATATTAACGGTATATGACGATGATGAAAGAATACAAACTGCATTAAACTATGGGGCCGATGGATATTTATTAAAAGAAATAGGGGAAGAGGAATTGATTCTGAGTGTTAAAGGTGTAGCAGCCGGTTTGGGAATTATGTACAAGAAAACATATAGCAATGTTGTGAAGAAGATAAATTCTCTTTCTAAAATATCAATAATTGAAAATAAAGGATTGAATGTGTTTTTGTCTGAGAGAGAAAAAAGCATAATAAGGCTTATTGTTGATGGCAAGAGTACAAATGAGATAGCAAAAATTCTTCATCTTACCGAGGGTAGTGTAAGAAATGCCATTTCCGGGATATTAAAAAAACTTGACCTAAAGGATAGAACTCAATTAGGGGTTTTTGCTGTAAAACATGATATTGTATAAGTATTAATCCTGTGGAATATTTATTTCATTAAAAATATCTAAAGGCATATTTATAATTCGCCATTGACAAATTGGTCTATATAATATAGACTTAAAGTGTTAAGTCTATATTATATAGACCGGGGAGGTTTAGCATGAAGAATTGTAAACTTGCAGAAAGTGAAGAGAAGTTTGCAAAACTGATCTGGCAGAATGAACCGATTGGTTCCGGTGATCTTGTCAAGTTATGTGAAAAAGAAATGAACTGGAAAAAGTCTACAACATATACTGTTCTGAAGAAGTTATGTGAAAAAGGGATTTTTAAAAATGAAAATGCGACGGTTACATCTCTAATTACGGAGGATGAGTATTATTCCAGGCAAAGTATATGCTTTGTTGAAGACACCTTTGGAGGATCATTGCCTAAATTTTTAACAGCTTTTATCGGTGGTAAGAAGTTGAGCCAAAAACAAGCTGAAGAATTAAAAAAGTTGATTGATGAGTATAAGGAGAAATAGAAATGAGTGGATTATTTCTCACTGTTTTAAATATGAGTTTTGCCGCGAGTTATGTAATCATCTTTGTAATTCTCGTCAGACTATTATTAAAAAAGCACCAAAAGCTTTTTCCTATGCCTTATGCATATTCGCTGGCTATTTAGATTAGAAAGAATAAATAATGCTAATGGCGAAACCAATTGATAAAGAGATTGCTAAATTGACTTACGATAAACTTGCAATGGATGGCATAAAAAGTCGGGTACAGCTCTCCGAAGGATGATACAATAAAATCACAGGCGGAAAGGAGCTAAATAGTGTGATTGGGTGGATAGAGGGAATTCAAAATGCAATTGAGTATATTGAGGAGAATCTTACAGAGGAACTGAATATTCAAGAAATTGCTGAAAAAGCATGCGTTTCGGCATTTCATTTCCAGAGAATTTTTAATGTACTTTGCGGTTTCACAATAGGAGAATATATTAGAAACCGCAGGCTTAGCCTTGCAGCAGAAGAACTTTCAAAATCAGATGCCAAGGTAATTGATGTTGCTGTAAAGTATGGTTATGATTCTCCTGACAGTTTTGCCCGTGCATTCACCAAATTTCACGGTATTTCTCCTTCGACTGCCAAATTAAAGGGTGCAAATCTGAAGTCTTTTGCACCGCTCAAAATAAAATTAGTATTGGAGGGCGGTACAATGCTGGAGTATAAAATTATTGAAAAGGAACAGTTTACTGTTATGGGTAAAGTAAGAAGTTTTAACACGGATACTTCCTATGATGAAATTCCAAAGTTTTGGGATGAACATTTGCAAAGCGGTGATAAAACTGTTTGTGGAATGTATGGAATTTGCATAGATAGTGATGGAAAAAACTTTGACTATCTAATCGCAGACAACTATTTACCATGGAATGAGATTCCTGAAGGCTATGAAACTAGAGTTATTCCTGCCGGAACATGGGTAGTATTTCCTTGCAGAGGTGCTTTACCGAAATCATTGCAAGATGTCAATACAAGAATATGGAGTGAGTGGCTGCCAAATTGTAAGGAATATAAGCTGGCAGGAAACTATAACATTGAAATGTATACCCCTCTAATTGAGAACCCAGATGATTATTATTGTGAAATTTGGATCCCGGTAGAGAAAAATAAATAATGTTTTGGCGTGACAGCTTATCCATGTAATTAAGAAAGTTAATGAAATATATGCATCACCTGAAAAATATGCGGTTAGCGTATTTATGGGAAGACTATAGTAGATTAACAGTAAGCCATGGTTTGATTCTGATGAGTCAAACCATGTTTTTATGAGATACTGTTTTTTTGTTAACATTCAATAAATTCCTTCATTTTATGCAACAAAATTTAGTATGTATATTTTTATATCTACTGGTCTTAGTAATTGGGAGGTTTCATATTAAGCATGTGACAATATCTAATCAAGCTTTCTAATGAAATCTTACGCTAAAATCAATTCAATTGGTGAGGTAATATCAAGCATTCATCGCAAACGTTAATTTCGTTATCTTCTTCATATATACCACCTATATCCATAATAAAATAATTGCCACACAGGTCGCATTCTGTGTATTTTTCCCTTTCTTCTTCAGGCAGCATCACGTATTCGTATTTTGAAATAATTACTTTAGGTAGATACACTTAATTCATCCTTTCAATTATTATTTTTAAGTTATTTGTAATTATGATTTTGTTTTGGCACTTTTTAACTTACCTCTTGTATATCGTCATATAAGTATTTTCCTGTATGATTATGAGGTCAAACATTGTTGTACAGGAGAAAAGAATATGACTAAGATGGCATAATTAGAGGATATCAGAAAAATTTACTTTATGAAAGTCCTAAGTATTAGAAAAATTAATTACAGGATAGGATCAAAAACATTTAAATCAAAAAGTAGTTTAAAGCAATTGGAGATCAGGCAATAAATTTGCAACATAGTCGAAAGAGGCTATTTCAACATTAGTTCAAGTAGGATCAGACGGCTGCAGGTTAAGGGTTAGGGAGCCTGAATGGTTTGAACATCGAATGTTCAAGGGGCCTGATACAGATATAAACTTCATGTATTTAGTAGAGATACATCGGAAATAGAGAGAATGCTGCGTTTCCGAGACTGGTTAAGGATCAATAAAACTGATTGGGATAAATATGCACAAGCCAAGCGAAGCTTAGCAACGAATTTTGATGATTTTATCCAACATAAAATTAAACGAAATCGGGAAATCTATAAAAAATATAGTAGATGGGTAGAAGGGTTTGTTTCATTTTTCTTTTTTTAGCCCATCCTGGTATTATCTAGTAGCTTGAAATTTAAAATACAACAAAAAAAGTCGAAAAACAGAGTTTATATTATTGACATTTTGTCGAATTTTTGATACATTGTTAAAAGAATAACAAACATGTTTAAAAATTATATTTTTACGGAGGCTTATTATGAGAGGCTTTGCAATGAAGAGAATCGGTGAAACCGGTTGGGTAGAAAAAGAAGTAACAAAATGTGGACCGCTTGATGCAATTTGTCGTCCAATAGCGATAGCTCCATGTACATCAGATATTCATACTGTTTATGAAGGTGCAGTAGGAGAACGTACTGACATGATTCTTGGTCATGAAGCTGTTGGTGAAATTGTAGAAGTAGGAGAACTTGTTAAAGATTTTAAAGTTGGAGATAAAGTTATTGTTCCTGCTATTACACCCGATTGGGGTTCTTTAGAAGCACAACGTGGCTTTGCTATGCATTCTGGCGGTTGTCTTGGCGGATGGAAGTTTTCAAACTTTAAAGATGGTGTATTTGCTGAGTTGTTTCATGTAAATGAAGCTGATGCAAACCTTGCATTATTACCCGAAGGTGTAAATCCTGCTGAGGCTACAATGTTATGTGACATGGTACCTACTGGATTCCATGGTGCTGAGCTGGCTGAAGTAACTTTTGGGGAAGATGTATTGGTTATAGGTATAGGACCGGTTGGTCTTATGGCAGTAAAAGGTGCCGCTTTAAGGGGTGCTGGAAGAATCTTGGCTGTTGGAACTAGGCCAAACTGTGTTGCTCTTGCAAAAGAATATGGTGCAACAGATATTATCAGCTACAAAAATGGTCCTA
>ENA-OWOZ01003236-OWOZ01003236.1-bioreactor-metagenome-genome-assembly--contig:-NODE-3236-length-10946-cov-4.565553_pt1 | contig 10946 bp, 9 predicted proteins | sample MGYA00238140_ERZ651804 | MGnify/ENA primary metagenome ERZ651804 (study PRJEB26910, sample SAMN07631232) | bioreactor metagenome | isolation source: Switchgrass digestor | place: USA: Dartmouth... | reverse complement strand
ACTTCGGACATTTTATTCTGAATACTGCTGCTATACCTTTCCTGCTCGTTAAACTTGTCCATGTTCCTGTTAATAAAAAGCAGCAGCTCGGTCAGTAGTATTTTCTCATATGTGCGGTAACCTTTTTGCTTTTTCCTGTCTTCTTCAAGCAATTTCATTAGTATTGACTGGACAAAGCTTTGTTCTGAAACATTCAAATGGATTACCTTGTGTTCGCTGAGAAAGCAGTCCAGTAAATTATCTTCGGCTTCGAGCAATGGGACGATAAAATCTTTCTGAAAATTTATCAGGATTCTTTCGTGGGATGAATTGTTAAAATCCATTGTTTTATGGATATCATGAATGTTAATGAGAACAATGTCACCCTTTACAACCGGATATATTTTGTTCTGGATGAAATAATTCCTGCGTCCCTCCAGTAAATAGTATATTTCATACACATTATGATAATGGCAGGACTGCATGTTATATATGCTGTCATGCTTTTGCCTTGTAATATAGAAAGGCACCTCAAGGTTGTTATATATGTTTAAATCTTCGTTCATATAACTCCTTTAACTTTTTTACCGGGCAGATGCCGGTATTTCAACAAGGCTCTTATTGCCATTGCTGTTTCTGCACAGGATTCAATCATATTATAACAACCGGAATAATCACTTGCAATTAAATAAGCCTGTTTTGAACTCGAAAGTGTGTCATCAGCCCCGTAATAAATTATTGAGAATAAAAAATCAAAATTTGTTGATTTTTTTATGTATGAGCAATTAAAATCGAGAAACTAAATATATTTTGATTTATAATTCAATATGAATCATTATAATTTCTGGTCCAATACCTATATATTGGGAGGAATCAATATGGTAAAAACAGATAACAAGGTCAGGGATATAAAGATTGCATATATCGGCGGCGGCTCGACGGGCTGGGCATGGGGCCTTATGAGCGATCTTGCAATGGAAGAGCAGCTCTCCGGAACGGTAAGGCTCTATGATACTGACAAGGACGCTGCAGTACGGAATGAAAAAATCGGAAACCTGTTAAAGGGCAATCCTGATGTTAAGAGTCACTGGGATTATATCGCAGTTGAAACATTGGAGGATGCTTTAAAAGGTGTAGATTTTGTGATTATCTCCATATTGCCGGGTACCTTTGATGAAATGGAATCCGATGTGCATCTGCCTGAAAAATACGGAATTTATCAGTCGGTTGGAGATACTGTCGGCCCGGGTGGTCATGTCCGCGCACTGCGTACTATACCAATGTTCGCGGAAATCGCCAATGCCATCAGGCAATGGGCTCCCAATGCCTGGGTAATCAACTATACAAACCCGATGACTTTATGTGTTCGCACGCTATATGAAGTTTTCCCTCAGATTAAAGCTTTCGGCTGCTGCCATGAAGTTTTCGGAACGCAGAACCTGTTAAAATCCGCTCTTTCTGATATTGAGGGCATTGAAGCAAGTCACAGGAGAGATATAAAGGTAAATGTTCTTGGCATCAATCATTTTACCTGGCTGGATAAAGCCACATACCAGGGACGCGATTTATTTCCTGTATATAAGAAATTCGTTGACAAGTATTATGAAACCGGTTTTGAAGGAACAGCTAAAGGACACTGGATGAATGATTTCTTTGCATCGGCAAACCGTGTAAAATTCGATCTGTTCAAGAGATACGGAATTATTGCCGCAGCAGGCGACAGGCACCTGGCAGAATTTTGCCCTCCATGGTATCTTAAGGATCCCGAAACAGTAAAATCATGGATGTTTGGATTAACCCCCGTAAGCTGGAGAAAAGAAAACCTCAAGGAAAGAAAAGCAAAAAGCGATCGGCTTATTAACGGTGAGGAATCCTTTGAGTTAAAACAGACAGGTGAAGAAGGTGTTCTCCAGATAAAAGCTCTCTGTGGCCTGGGAGAACTGGTCACAAACGTTAACCTTCCAAACATCGGCCAAATAACCAATCTGCCAATGGGTGCCGTTGTAGAAACCAATGCTGTGTTCAGCCACAACTCGGTACAGCCGGTACAAGCCGGAAGCCTGCCTGCAGATGTTCAAAACCTTGTTTACAGGCATGTAATCAACCAGGAAACAACACTTAAGGCAGCATTGAAAAAGGACAAGGAGCTTGGTTTCAGAGCGTTCGCCAACGACCCGCTGGTTACAATAAGCATAACTGACGCATGGAAACTCTATAATGACATGCTGAAAAATACAAAGAAATACCTGCCCGGCTGGGATATCTGACAAAAAAACACCCGCACCTTTGCCAAAGAGGTGCGGGTGTTTTAATATTTCATTGCATTTCAAAGTTTCTACAATATACATTAATTATCCAGATTTCCCCATAGTTTATTATACATCCTGTAAAGGACAGTAGCAGCTTCTGCTCTGGTTAAGTAATTCTTCGGAAATAATTCGTTATTGTTTCCTTCTATAATACCCTCTTTAACGAGAATTGCAACACTTTCCACGGCTTCGGGTGAAATTGAGTCAACATCGGTGTATTGATTCAAGTCTTCAATGGTTCCATGGTGGATATATCCGTTTGAGAAATTGAGTACAGAAGCCGTAAACACCATCATATCCTCTCTCGTAATGGGTTCGTCGGGTCTGAACAGATCATCCTTAATATTTACAAGTCCTAGTTTTTTGGCTGTTCCCAGCCGCAGATAGGCGTGGGGCGAATTGTAGATAGGCCGGCCTACTATATTGTTCTCACCGGCATAGCGCATATCTATGTGCAGGCTGGGAATGTATTCTTTCAAATTAACCATGACCAGGTCTTGCGAAGACAAATGGGTATTGGCTACCTGCAGGTCAGCTACTGGCTCTGGATCTGGTACCGGCCATAATGCGGTCAGCAATATGGCTGTACACATATAAACACAGATTAATTCCAGCCAATAGACGGCTTTACGGATAGCTGTGCCGGTACTAAACATACCTGCCCCTTCTCCTCTTTCCTTTTCTTTATCAATATTCACCTCCGGATAAGATTTAGAATCCGGGTTAGGCCGGGAATGATTAATTAAGAAGTGAAGTTGAGAAGGAATAATTGTCTGACTTGCGAAGTATTATCAAAATAATCTTACTATTTATGGCTTGAGGTATGGTGTATGGCGCGGTCACGCATTATGGACCTTGATTCACTGCGAGTTCATTTTGTGGAGGGATATATCCAAACCATTGTTTTGATTGAACAGGAAGGCGGCCTGCTCCTGTTTGACAGCGGCTGTATCAACGATGTTAAAAGGATTCAGCGCTACTGCCGGGAAAAGCTGCACTGTTCTCCATCCCGAATTAAGCTGACTGCGGTGACCCATATGCACCCGGACCATGCCGGAGGTGCCGTATGCTTGCGGAAAAGATACGGGATTCCTATTGCAGCTCATAAGGACGTGGACCGGTGGTATAGGGGGCCCAGCGGGCTGCTGCAGCATAAACTGGACTGTTATATGGCTTCTCTGGTTGCTGTGCGCAATAACCGCCGGCTGGAGCCAATTCTCTACCGCCGCAAACTAAATCCTGATTATCCCCTGGAAGACGGCCAGCATCTGCCCTTTTTCCCGGAATGGAAGGTACTGCATGTACCTGGCCACATTGCTCATGACCTGGTTTTTTACCACCAGAAGGAGCAAGTACTATACACGGCTGATTTGATCTGCGATGTTAAGGGCCAGCCACATCTTCCTCTTCCCATCGTGTTTCCGCAGAAAATGGCTGAATCATATGAACGCCTGGCATCCCTACCCGTACGGGTCATTCTGCGTGCTCATGGTCAGCCTATTTTCACCGAGAACAATACGGAGATTTTCGTTAAAATGAAAGAACTTCTTAACCGCCCGCCCACTCCCTTTGTCAAACGTATCTGGAGATTATCCAAGCACTCGCCAGAGATTAAGAAGCTGAATTATAAATAGTATTTAAAAGGTGTGCTGCACCAACAGGGCTTATGATTTTGATAATTGACAGGTGCCAATCAGGGGCATAATGTGATTATGTACATACTAGTGTTTGGGTAATGGAGGTAAAAGATGAAGCAAGACCGGGACGACCAAGCTCTCAAGCGCTATACCCTTCTGGCAGCAACTACAGCCGCTTTTCTGGCTCCTTTCATGGGCAGTGCAATCAATCTGGCTATTCCGGCTATCGGGCAGCAGTTTAACAGCGGAACCCTGATGCTCAGCTGGGTAGTGACCAGCTACTTATTGGCTTCAGTGGCCTTTTTGGTGCCTTTTGGGCGGCTGGCCGACATCCGGGGCCGGAAAAAAGTGTTTGTAGCTGGTATAGGTACTTTTTCATTAGCCTCGGTATTATGCGGACTGTCCTGGTCCATAGAGATATTGATTATCGGCCGGGTTTTTCAGGGTATCGGCAGCGCCATGATATTCGGGACTGGTATGGCCATGCTTACTTCGGTTTTCCCTCCCCAGGAACGGGGACGAGTCCTGGGTATCAACAGTGCAGTGGTCTACGCCGGCTTGACCCTGGGGCCGGTTCTGGGCGGAGCCTTAAACCATAACCTGGGCTGGCATTCCATTTTCTTTTTCAGTGCTTTGATCGGCTTCATCGTGCTGGGCCTTACCCTGGCAAAACTCCAGGGAGAATGGACCGGTGCCGCTGGGGAAAGCTTTGACCTGCCCGGAGCGGTGCTGTACACGGTGGGGCTGGTGGCTTTCACCTATGGCATTTCCACGGTAGCCACCTCTCATTGGGCCTGGTATGTGCTGGCACTGGGCGTTATAACCCTGGTGGTTTTTGCCCGCCGCCAGCTGCGCATACCCTATCCCATTTTACAGCTGCGGCTTTTCAGCCATAACCCCACTTTTGCCTTTTCCAACCTGGCAGCTTTGATAAATTACTGCGCTACTTTTGCCGTGGGTTTCCTGCTGTCTCTCTTTTTACAGGTGTCCTTGGGCTACAATTCCCAGGTAGCCGGTTTCATTTTGCTGGTTCAGCCTATCATTATGGCGATTGTGTCTCCGGCTGCCGGGAGGCTGTCAGACCGGATTGACCCCCGCATAGTAGCTTCCGCTGGCATGGGCATATCAACCATAGGCCTGTTTATCCTGATCTTTATCAATGAACAGATGCCCCTGGCAGTGGTCATGTTCACCCTGGCTCTGCTGGGACTGGGCACGGCTCTGTTCGCATCTCCCAATAACAATGCCATACTCGGTTCGGTGCCCAAGCAGTTTTTGGGTGTGGCCTCCTCTACTTTAGGCACCATGCGGTTAACCGGGCAGGTGGCCAGTATGGCTCTGGTTACGTTAATTCTTGCCCACTTTACTGGCAATGTGGAACTGTCCCCGGCTTACAGCCATCTTTTTATAAAGGCCGCCAGTGTTTCTTATATAATCTTTACAGTATTGTCAGTGCTGGGCGTTATGGCTTCCCTGGCCCGGGGCAGCAGTTCCGACCGGGATCAGGTGTCAGCCTAGAAGGCAAATACTAGCAGGGCGATGTGTTCATCGCCCTCAGACTGTCAAAGAAGTCTTTTAGCGGTTGGACGTTCGAGATTGCCACGCCCCTCCGGGGCTCGCAATGACACATAAGATGGCCTTTTGGTGTGTCATCGCGAGGAGCGTAGCGACGTGGCGATCTCTTTTAGTTAATTTTTTGACACTCTCCAAGGGTGACGGATCCGTCACCCTTTGCTTATTCCCGTTAGGGCATGAATATGCCTCCATCACAATGGATGACCTGACCGGTTATATAGGATGACTCATCACTGGCCAGGAACAGACAGAGATTGGCCACCTCTTCCGGTTTTCCGGGTCGGCCCAGAGGAGTCATGAAATTCATCATGCTGCGGATGTTTTCCGGAATGCCGTAATACATGTCAGTCTCAATAGTGCCGGGAGCTATGGCATTGACATTTATTCCTTTGCTCCCTGCTTCTTTGGCCAGTGACCTGGTAAATCCCACCAAGGCTTCTTTGGAGGCGGAATAATTGGTCTGCCCTACATTGCCAAAACGGCTGGCTGAGGATACATTTATGATTTTGCCGTAGTTCTTTTCCCGCATGATGCCGATAACGGACTGCACCATGTTGAAGGCACCTTTCAGGTTGACATTCATTACCAAATCCCAGTCCTCTTCTTTCATCTTATGGAACATGGCATCCCGGACAATGCCCGCATTGTTCACCAGGATATCTATGGTCTCATATTTGGCTATCACATCTTCAATCAACTTGTTAATAGCAGCACGATCCGTCACATCAGCAGTATAAGCTGCGGCTATGCCACCGGTTTCAGTTATGGCCGCGGCGGTCTCCCGGACGGTGTTTTCATCCCGGTCCACTAGAATTACCTTGGCTCCCTCCTCGGCAAAGCGCTTGGCAATGGCAGCTCCGATACCTTTGCCGGCCCCGGTTACTATGGCTACTTTATCCTTTAATCTCATTAGTATCCCCCCTAATAATGAGATTGAGAGCTATCAAGCCTGACCCTTTTGCTTCAGCTCTTCTTCAATCTCCTGGCGCAGCAGCTTCTTTTCGATTTTTCCCAGCAGGGTCATGGGCAAGGATTCTCTGAACACATACTCCCTGGGGATCTTGTAAGTAGCCAGGTACTCCTTCAGGAATTCTTTCAGGTCTTCAATATCAATCTGGTGGCCGGGTATGGGGACAATATAGGCTCGCCCTATATGACCGGCTATCTCATGGGGCACACCTACTACCGCACACAGCAATACTCCCGGATAGCGCATGATGGCGTCCTCAACTTCGGCAGGATAAATGTTTTCTCCGTTGGTAATGTACATATCTTTGGAACGTCCCACCATACGCAAGTTGCCGTCTTCGTCTATGAAGCCCATATCCCCGGAATAAAACCAGCCTTCATCATCGAAGGAAGCTGCCGTGATTTCCGGAAGCTTAAAGTATTCCTTAATAACCGAAGTGCCCCGGTAAGCAATCTCGCCGATCTGCCCGGGTGGTACTACCTGACGGTTTTCATCTACTATCTTCATTTCAAACTCGGGCGCCACTTTGCCTACGGTCAGGTGCAGGGTTTCCAGGCTGGCGCCCTTTTCCGTATAGGTGATCAACCCGGACACTTCCGTCAGTCCTAAACAGTTATAGACGTTATCGCACATGGTTTCCTTCATCTTGCGCAGGGTTTCCATAGGAGCGGCTGACCCGCTGATCACTAATGTCCGCAGAGATGAAAAATCATATTTATCGAAATCCGGCAGGGCAAATTCCATGGCATACATGGTGGGTACCTGGCCCAGGATGGTTATTTTATGTTTTTCAATTAATTCCAATGTCTTGGCCGGGTTGAAAGGTTCCAAAACCTGAGTGGAATTAGCAATAATAGCCGTCGCTCCTATCTCGGTGGCGCCGCCCACATGGTTAGTAGGCAGGTGGTTGATCCAGATGTCATCCCACCCTGCTTCACACATGCCGATTTCCACCAAACTCATGTGAATAATATTTTGGTGAGACATTAAAGCTCCTTTCGGCACTCCGGTACTGCCGGAGGTATATACAATAATTAGTCCGTCATGGGTGGAAATTTGGGATTCCCTCTCCAATAGAGCCGGCAGGTATTCTGAATAATCACCCTGCATGATTTCGTCAAAGGACAGGGCGTTTTCCATTTTGGCTGGGCCGCCCACAATAAAAACGTGTTTTACGCTGGGGCAGTTGGGCAGGATTTTTTCAAAGCGCTCCTGGTAGTCATATTCGTACATGGTATGAAGGGTAAAAAGAGCTATGGCTTCGGAATTGTTAAGTACATACTCAATCTCCTTGTTGCTCTGACGGGTACCGATACCGACAATGATGGCTCCTATACGAGAAGCCGCCATATACAGGTAAAAGAACTCGGGTCGGGGTGACAGCAGATAGGCCAAGCGGTCCCCTTTTTGCACCCCCAATTTAAGGAGGTAACAGGCCAACTTTTCAGCTTGCTGGGCAAATTCCCGGTAGGTGATCTTCTCATCTCCATAAATAAAAGCAATATGGTCCGGTCTTTCCTCAACTGCTTTCGCCATGTAGTCAGACAGCAATCGCAAAGCTCCCTCAGTGAATCCCATAAATGATCCCTCCCTTGGCCACAATAAACTACTTTAAATTCCATATTCAGCACGAGTTGGTTTATTCCTGTTTCAATATTTAAAAAATTCATTATTTTAAATATATTCAGTATGTTTATTATTTTTTGATAATCTGGCTAAGCAGGTAAACCGCAATTGATATGGAAATCTATAAAGTAGATTTTTGTGGTACTATTAACCTAGATTGCTTGAGGGGTGTTTCACAGGATTCGATCAAGGTGCGGCTGTAACTCACCTTGGTAAGAATACAGAAACAAAAATATTGGAGGGGATTATCGGTAATGAGAAAAACATGGAGATTGTTGCTGAGTGCTATTCTGGTAATCGGTCTTCTGGTTACCGCTGTGGGCTGCAGCTCTTCGGAACAGCCCGGTGATAACTCTGCTCAACAGGGTGATGCCACTAAGAAAGAGGTTTTTAAGGTCGGAATGGAATGCGGCTATGCTCCTTTCAACTGGACCCAGCTGGATGACAGCAATGGGGCTGTTCCTATTCAGGGCACCAAGGAATTTGCCGGCGGCTACGATGTGGAAATCGCCAAGAGAATTGCTGAAGGCCTGGGCCGGGAACTGGTGATTGTCAAGACTGCTTGGGATGGATTGGTACCTGCTGTTCAATCGGGTACTATTGATGCTATTATTGCCGGTATGTCACCCACGGCGGAAAGATGGAAGACTATCGATTTCTCGGACCACTACTACAAATCTGATCTTGTTATGGTAGTCAAAAAGGGTTCTCCCTATGAAAACGCTACCAGCATCCAGGACTTTGCCGGAGCCAAAATAACTGCTCAGCTCAATACTTTCCACTATACGGTTATTGATCAAATCAAGGACGTGCAAAAACAGCAAGCTATGGAAGACTTTCCCGCGATGCGCGTTGCCTTGGAATCTGGTATGATTGATGGGTACGTATCGGAAAGACCGGAAGGGGTTTCTGCCAGCGCCGCCAATCCCAATTTTGTCATGGTGGAATTTGCTAAGGGTCAAGGTTTTGAAGCCTCCGATGATGATGTCGCTATCGCCGTGGGACTGAAAAAAGGTAATCCTGATCGGGAAAAGATTAATGAAATCCTAGCTGGTATATCTGAGGAAGAGAGACTGGAATTAATGGACCAGGCTATTGCCAATCAGCCTTCTTCTGAATAATTAACTGGCAGCATAGATACAGGAGTGTAAGTGATAATGTCCGCAGATGCATCATTCTTTCAATGGGTTGCTTTTATCTGGCAGCAAAACTGGCCCCTTTTCCTAAGAGGGGCCGGTAATACTCTTTTAATCGCTTTGACCGGCACCATAACTGGCTTTGTCATTGGTATGATAATTGGAGTAATCCGTACTATCCCTATTGATCACAAAACCGGCACTATTAAAAAGGTCATTCTGAAAATTGTTGATGTCCTTTTACTCTGTTATATAGAGGTATTCCGCGGTACCCCTATGATGGTACAAGCCATGGTAATATTTTATGGAATACCTATTATTTTGGGCTTTCGGCTTGACCCTATTCCTGCCGGGATAGTAATAGTTTCTATTAACACTGGAGCTTATATGGCTGAAATCGTAAGAGGCGGAATCTTATCTATTGACAAAGGACAGTTTGAAGCAGCCCATGCCATCGGTATGACTCATGCCCAGACCATGTCCAGCATCATACTGCCCCAGGCTGTCCGCAACATTTTACCGGCTACCAGCAACGAGTTCGTTATAAATATCAAAGATACCTGTGTGCTCAGTGTTATTTCTATATCTGAGCTCTTCTTCAATTCCAAATCAGCGGCAGGTGCCAATTTCCGTTACTTCGAAACTTTCTTAATCACTTGTATAATATATCTGATCATGACCGCTACGGTTACCCGCATCCTGCGCTGGCTGGAGCAAAAACTGGATGGACCGTCCGTCTATACCATTCATGGTTCGCAGACTGTACCTGAAGCAGAAATTCGGATAGTGGACGGAGGTAAACTGCATGGATAATATTCTGGAAATCAGGCATTTAAGAAAAACTTTCGGCGTCAATGAGGTGTTGAAGGATATAAATTTCTCCGTCAGCAAAGGGGAAGTGGTCTGTATTATCGGTGCCAGCGGTTCCGGTAAATCCACTTTGCTGCGCTGTATTAATCTGCTGGAATACCCTACCAGTGGTGAAATCCTGTTTCACGGGCAGAACATTCTCCAGCTGGATATCCCGAATTCTGTATATCGAGCTAAAATGGGCATGGTCTTCCAGCAGTTTAATCTCTTTAATAACCTGACGGTTTTGGACAACTGTGTAGTAGGACAAGTTAAGGTATTAAAAAGAGACAAACAAACCGCTCGCAAAATAGCCATGGAATACTTGGACCTGGTGGGCATGGCCCAGTTTATCAACGCAAAACCCCATCAGATTTCCGGAGGGCAAAAACAGCGGGTGGCAATAGCCCGGGCTCTGTCCATGGAACCGGAAGCCCTGCTTTTTGACGAACCCACCAGTGCCCTGGATCCGGAAATGGTGGGCGAGGTGCTTAAGGTTATGAAAAATCTAGCCAAAAGCGGCCTGACCATGCTGGTGGTAACCCATGAAATGGGTTTTGCCCATGACGTAGCCAACCGGGTAGTATTTATGGACGAAGGTGTTATCGTAGAAGATGATGTCCCTGAGGTTATATTCAACAATCCCCGTAATGAAAGAACCCGTACTTTCTTAAAGCGCATCCTGGAAAAATAACAGATAACTGTTCCTTATGATCCCTATTGAGCCAGCTGTTAAGCCAACAGCTGGCTTCAGAGTGTCAAAGAAGTCTTTTAGCGGTTAGACGTTCGAGATTGCCACGCCCCTCCGGGGCTCGCAATGACACATATGATGGCCTTTTGGTATGTCATCGCGAGGAGCGCAGCG
>ENA-OWOZ01003234-OWOZ01003234.1-bioreactor-metagenome-genome-assembly--contig:-NODE-3234-length-10949-cov-3.271707_pt1 | contig 10949 bp, 11 predicted proteins | sample MGYA00238140_ERZ651804 | MGnify/ENA primary metagenome ERZ651804 (study PRJEB26910, sample SAMN07631232) | bioreactor metagenome | isolation source: Switchgrass digestor | place: USA: Dartmouth... | reverse complement strand
CGCCCCAATGATGCTGTAACAAGAGAAGAAATGGCTTTTATGATATATAATGCTGACAATATTATGAAAATAGAATTAGGTGCAGAAGTTGAATATAAAGAATTCACAGATGCTTCAAAGATAAGTGCCTGGGCAAAAGATGCGGTAAAGGCAGTCCAACAGTCAGGCATAATAAACGGCAAGCCTGATGGAAGCTTCGATGCACAAGGTCAGGTTACAAGAGCTGAGGCTGCAAAAATAATAAGAATGTTCATGGATAAAATGTAGAGATAAAAAATATGGAGCAGGCAGTATATCTGCTTGCTCCAATCTTTACAATGGAGGTGGATTATGAAGACCAGAAATAAACTCTCATTGATAATACTAGTAATGGTATTATCCTTAAGCCTATTAACAGCATGTCAACCAGAAACTCCCTCCACTCCTGCTGCTGGAACACATGCAGGAACAACGCAAACAGAAAAAGCCGAAGAACAACCCCAAGAAATAGAAAAAACCTCTGAAGGAACTACACAGCAGGAGCAGTCTGATGAGGAACTATCTGCTGAAACACAAACAGAAACTTCACCTGATGCTCAAGCATCTGCTCCTGCAGAGCAAAAACCTGCAGATACTGAAAAAAGTTCACAGGAGACTCAGAAATCTTCTGAAGAATCATCACAAGCAAAATCCGATGATAAAACATCATTACATATAGAAGGTGCTGGTATAGAAAACCCATTAACACTTTCTCTTGATGAACTAAAAGCCATGAAAGATGCTTATTATGAAGATGACTATTTCTCCCTTAACAGCTACGGCACAAAGGAATATTTCCATTTCAAAGGTGTAAAAATGAAAGCTATTTTGGATAAAGCAGTCCTCAAGGATAGTGCAACTAATATCTCTTTTGTAGCTTCTGACGGATACAAGCATGAGATGACTCTAGAACAGGCATTGAAAGAAGACTATATAGACGAACAGGATCCCAGCAAAATGTATCCTGTAATCATTGCCTGGCATGAAAACGGCAATGATTATGATGCTAACAAAGGTGCCCCTTTCCGTTTGGTAATAGGCCAGAAAGAACCTGGTGATGTAAACAAACCGCAATGGGTGCAAAATATCGCCAGGATAATCATAGAATAAGGAGTTTGCTATGAAAAAGAATAAAATCTACATTCTTATGCTTCTTGTGCTTATTTTTGCAGTATCAGCAGCCTTATGGATTAATAATGACACTCGTATAGAAAAAGCACTGATAAAAGAAATACTTCCACAGGCAGGAAGTATAAAACTTATAGACGGAGCCTTAGGTAACCCTGTTATTCAGGACAACTTTCCTGCCATTGAAAAGGTTTACAGCATCGATGACACTCCTGCTGCCTTTATTGCTTCTGGAACTGGTTATGAGGGAGTCATAAAAACTCTGGTGGTTATGGATAATGATAAAAAACAAATTGCAGGAATACACATACTTGAGCAGGGTGACACACCAGATTATGCTGATCCCATCATGGAAAACTGGTTTACAGACAGGTTCAAAAACCTAGGCCTGTTTGAATACCTCAATCGTGTAGTATTGGATCCTGAAAAACCTACAGATATAGTCCAGGTAACAGGAGCCAGCGTATCCAGCCAGGCAGTTATTAATAATGTTAACTCGGCTATAGGAGCCTGGAATTACTTGGTGAACAATAAAACTTTGGACCCGGTGGATAACTTTATATCTCAGGAAATGTGGCAGAAGGACGAAAACAGCTTCATGATATCCTGGCCAGAGAACAATTCCATAAGGGTCAACATCGAAGATCTGAAGACTTATCCCCAAGTTACAACTGAGACTATACTTCAAAGAACCACAGGAGTTAAGATACCCATTAAAGCTGAAGGCCCTCTTCTTAAGGATATATTGGAAAAGAACGGTATAGACATCAATGCCTATGAAGCTATTGGCATCACAGGCAGAGACAACTATTATACCATGGTCAGCAAGGATATTATTCAAAATAGAGATATAATACTTGGAATCAGGTTTAACGATGAAGAAATAATCAGAGAAGAAAAACCTGTAAGAGTAGTCATTCCTGATGAGATGGGGGTATATTGGGTAAAGATGGTCAATAGGATTGATCTCTATACTCACATTTCACCAAAGGATATACAAAATGTTCATATATTCCAAGCCTTGACCCGTGATATACAACCTTACTATTATGAATATTACGGCAGCAAGGATGAATCCTACCTGGTAGGCAGAATATTATCCAAATTTGGGCATGTAGATGAAAATGGTTTCTTCACCATGGTAGGTTCGGATGGACTGGTTAAAAATGAAACCATCAGCATGGTTAGAGACAGATACTACATCAAAACCGGAGGAGACAATGCTCCAATGAACATAGGCCCTGCCTTCAAGTTGGGTATGAATGTGAAGGAAATGACTCATTTCTCTACTACAATTGATGCAGTAATATTCCCTGAGATGATAATGAAGGTAATAGACGAAGAAAGTATCCCCCAGGGTAAAGGCATGAGGCTTAAGGATGTGCTGGAAGAAGCAGGCATGATTATAGAGAGCGATGATGCTTTCATACTATTGGATACCAGTGGCAACAAGTATCCCCTAAGTCAAAATCAACTGGAAGCCTCCTACCTTATACCTGCTGATAACGGAGCCGATGCAGTAATTGGAGAGATTGTTGTAAAAGATGTTATGCAGATAAGTAAGATAAAAGATTAGGAAGTAATGAGCCATGAATAAGAATAAAACAAAATCCATGAGGAGAGTCATACAAGCTGGCCTATTAGTGCTATTGCTTCTAATCCTCATCCTCTACAATCTTTATATAAGTGAATTCCTGGACTTCAGGATTTTAAGCATAGGAGATCTGAATCCCTATGGCGGCTGGAATGCATTAAAGGACTACTTAACTGACAGCAGCTATGAATTCGAGGGTTTAAGTAAGAGCATGGCGCTGACCATAGCCCTATTGGTTATGGCTATGGTTGGAGGCAGGTTCTTCTGTGGATGGATCTGCCCCATTGGAGCAATACAGGATTTTGGTACATGGATTGGCAGTAAAATAGGAGTAAAAAGATATCAAGCCCTAGGCAAAAGAAACTCCAATCCTCTATTCATTAAATATCCCATATTACTCGCCATTTTACTGCTATCCATATTTGGATATGGCGCAATTATAGCGGAGTTTTCTCCCTGGAGAGCCCTGTTGAACCTTCCGAAACTGGTTTCTGCATGGAAAGAAATGTGGATCGGTTTTTTAGTAATGGTGACTGTATTCATATCTGCATCTGTTATACCAAGATTTTTCTGCAGATATTTATGCCCGTTGGGTGCAGCCCAGACCCTATTCAGTTCATTAAGCCTATTGACCCTGAAGCATAGCAAAGGCTGCAGCCGCTGCAATAAATGTCTGGAAAATTGCCCTATAGGCATAAAGCTTTCACCAAATGATGATAATATATCGCCGGAATGCATAAGATGCATGGACTGTGTAGATAATTGCAAAATTACAACTGATATAAGTATTGCTTTGAAACTGGGTCAAAGGAACTTTTCTTCCAAATACTATGTATCTGCAGTCCTCCTCCTATTCTTTGTGGTTTGGCTCGGTATACCTAAGCTGTGGGGTGGCAGCTCCATGGTCAGCGGTATTGCTCTTAATAACCTGAAGGATGGAGTATATCAGGGTGAAGCCAAGGGCTTTGCAGCAAGAATCATTACAGAGGTTAGTATAGAAGATGGCAGAATTACAGGTATAAAAGTTATAGACCATCATGAGAGCAAAGGCTGGTACGAAGAAGTCTTTATGGTGCTCCCAAAAGAAATTATGCGAAAACAGAGAATTGAAGTTGATGTAATAAGCGGAGCCACAAAAACCAGCAAGGGCTTCTTAAAAAGCGTGGAAAGTGCCGTGAAAAAAGCAGTGGATACAGCAATATAAATCCTCCTTTTTTGTATAAAAAAGTGAAATTTATACAAAATAGTACTGGAGGTGTAATATATGCAAATACAGTTATCACAAAAAGAAAGAATGTTACTGGAAGACCAGAAGAATCATGAGCAAATATGCATACAAAAGTATACCAATTATGCTAATCAAACTCAGTGTCCTCAACTGAAACAAATATTCAATAATAATGCCCAGGCAGAAAGAAACCATCTTGATAGCATCAATCAATTGCTCAGCGGCAAAGTTCCTCAGATGAATCAGCAACAGAATCAGAGCTCAGGTCAGGCTATGGGTAATCAAGGCTTAACCAGCAATATGAGTACCATGGGTAGTATGAGTAACATGGGTAATATGAGCAATATGAGTAATGCTCAGCAGATTAGTGCAACCAACAAGGATTCAGATATGTGCACAGATATGCTAATGACAGAAAAATATGTTTCAGGAGCTTACGATACTGCCATATTCGAATTCAAGAATCCACAAGTTCGTGATGTATTGAACCATATACAAAAAGAAGAACAAAAACATGGTGAAGCTATCTTTAAATACATGGAAAGCAAAGGTATGTACAAAGTACAATAGTTCATAAGCTATAGGGAAAAAAGTACGAGGTATTATACAAAATACCTCGTACTTTTATTTTAATAAAGCATACAAAAACGGAATAATATGCTAAAATAGCATCATAGTATTTTGTATTGAAACTATTTTCAGGGGGTTAAAATATGACAAGGATAATAAAACATAAATATATACTGCTGGTTATACTCATTGCTTTATTAACAGTTTTAACTGCTACTGGCTGTTCTCAGCCAAAGATTCAGGTTGAAGAATTAAACAGAGGGATGACTGAATCAGAAAAGAAAATAAAAGCATTGGAATCTGAAATAGACATTCTTACAGAACAAAAATCTAATCTAATGCTTGAATTGTATTTGATAGGCGTGCCTGATAAGATTAAATATCTGAAAGGGTATCAAGGCAAAGTTAAAATAATGGAGGATACCACTTTCAAACTCATGCCTACAGGAAATTCAGAAATACTTGCCACTTTGCAGGCTGGTACTGTAGTTGAGGCATTAGCTGTAGGCGAAGTAACCACCTATGACCCTTGCTGAACTCTGCCTTTTGAAACCCAGGATTGGGTGCTAATCGTGTATGAATCCGATGATGTTGATTATCAGATAGGCTGGATAAGAGCAGCTGCATTAGGTGAGATCAACCAATAAATCTCACCTAATTTTTTCTAATGCCAATTAGCCAATCAGTTATGTCTTCATATACTTGTTGTCTATTGACTTCATTTATTATCTCATGGCGGCCTCCTTCGTAGAGTTTTAGCTTTACATCTTTTATGTTCAAGGCTTTATACATTTCATAAAGCTTTATAGTTCCTTTCTCATATTCTCCAAAGGGATCCTGGCTTCCTGAGATAATAAATATAGGCAAATCCTTGGGAATTGCTGCTAACTTATTATCATCATATAATGACCTTAACGCCCTTGATAAGCAGTAGAAAAACCCTACAGGGAATAATGTTCCACAGTAAGGATCTTCATCATATTCTTTTACTATCCTTTCATCACGACTAAGCCATGCAAATTTACTTTTTGGGTTCTTTATACCCTTGTTATAATTGAAAAAGGTTATGGAATCCAATAGCTTAACCTTTCTTCTATTTCCGAATAGTTTGCTGAATAAACTTGTGATCACTATACCAACAGATATTAACATACCCTCTTTTTTCGTAGAACCGGATAATATGACACCGAAAATGTCATTACCGTACCTGGTTATGAAATCCTGGGCTAAAAGGGAGCCGAAGCTGTGTCCTAAAACTACAACAGGCAAATCAGGATGTTTTTTCTTTATGTCATCAAGCAAATCATGTTCATCCTCAATTATTCTGTTGAATCCGTCCTCTCCTATATATCCAAGTTCTTCAATGCTATTGGCAGTTTTGCCATGGCCTCTGAGATCATTGGCATATACAATATAGCCATTATAATTGAGATACCTTGCAAAATCCTCATATCTGCCACCGTGTTCTGCCATGCCGTGGAATATGAGAACCACACCATTTGGCTTTTCCACCTGATCCCAGCAGTGAACATATATATCTAAGCCATCCTTAGCTCTCATCATATAATCCATAACCTTTACCCCCTTGTATTTCTATCTATATATTATTTTACATCATGATGTCATATATAGAGCTTATTATACCATTTCCTATTATAGGAAAAGTAAAATTACTCCTACTATAGAAATAACAGCCCCCAGTATTTCCTTAGGCAGAACTTTTTCTTTAAATATGGTAATTGAAGCTGGTATTATCAACACCGGTGATATGGAACTTATGGACGAAACGATTCCCGTAGCAGTATATTGAACTGCCAGCAAAGAGAATGTAACTCCTATAAAAGGCCCGAATATGGCTCCTATTGCTATTTCACCTATAGCTTTTCTGTCATCAAAGGCAGCTCTTATTTCAGGCCATTTATGTCTAACTGTTATAATAATCGTAAATCCTATGAATGCAGCAATGAGCCTTATCTGTGTAGCTGCAAAGGGATGATAGGATCCCATACCATGTTTGCTGAGTATAAGACCAAAAGCTTGTCCTAATGCTCCTAAGCAAGCATATACAAGTCCTCTTACCGGACGATTGAACTGAACTTTATTCTCTGCAGGATTCCTGCTTAATATTACAACGCATATACCCACCATGGTGGTAAACATTCCAACTAAGCCCAGAAGTGAAATCCTTTCTCCCATAATTAAAAATCCCACTAATGCAGTTATTGGAGGTGCTGCTGACATAATAAGCAAGGATATCCTTGAACCAATTTCCACATAGGCTTGAAAAAGAAACATATCTCCTAAAACAAAACCCATCAAACCTGATATTAAAAGCCAAAACCAGGTATGCCCCGTTGCGTCAGTGGGAAAAGCTAACCCCCTTGTAACAAAGGAACATATGCTTAGTAAAAAGAAAGCTATAAATAATCTTATATAATTCACCGACAAGGAGCCTACCTTTTTACCTGCAGACTCAAAGGCAACTGCATTAAGCGTCCAGCATATTGCTGTAAGCAGAGCAGCTATTTCTCCAATATGTGTTCCCATGAAGTTTCTCGCCCTCTTCCTCTTTATTTACATCGAAAAATTTAGCCATATCAATTATATCTTTTTATAGCACTGATAGTCTAGATATATTGGACCCTATAGTGCATTTTTGATTCTTTTGAGGGCTTCCTCCAATATGGTTCTTGGGCATCCCAGGTTTATTCTTACAAACCCTTCTCCTTTCTTTCCAAAGGTTATTCCACTATTTAATGCCACCTTAACTCTATTTATTAAAAAATCATCCAGCTCATCCTGCTTTGTAAATATTTTCCTGAAGTCCAACCATCCTAAGTATGTTGCCTCCGGTTTCCTACATTTAACATTGGGCATGTTTTCTTTTATGAAACTTATCATGTAATCAAAATTATCTTCTATATAACTCATTACTTCCTCCAGCCATTCTTCTCCATGCTTATATGCCGCTTCTATTGCCGTAAGTCCAAATATATTAAGCAATCCTATACTCAAGCTTTGGCTGACTTTACTATATACCTCCCTCATATCCTCATCAGGTATCAGCACCATGGAAGAAGTAAGACCTGCTATATTGAAGGTTTTACTAGGAGCTGTGGCTGCGATTATAATCTTTTTGTATTTTTCGTCCAAGGACAGAATAGAATTGAACTTATAGCCTTTTAATATGAGATCAGAATGTATCTCGTCAGAAAATATTTTTACATCATATTTGAGACATATTTCCGCCATCTTCTCCAGTTCTTCTTTTCTCCAGACTCTTCCCACCGGGTTATGGGGATTGCACAGTATAAACAGCTTTATATTGTTTTCCCTTATCTTTTTTTCAAAGTCTTCAAAATCTATGGTGTAATAACCTTCTTTTTCGATTAGCTCATTTTCTATCATGATTCTGTTGTTATTTTTCACACTGGAGTGAAAAGGAGGGTAAACTGGAGTCTGTATCATAACCTTATCACCCTCTTTTGTATAGGCATGTATACCAAGGGTAAATGCAGTTACAACTCCAGGGCAGGTAAGTATCCATTCCTGGTCTATGTTCAGGTTGTTTCTCCTTTTATTCCATTCTATAAAGGGTTCAAATATCTTGGCTGAAGCCAAAGGATAACCAAAAACTCCATGATTGGCTCTACCTATCATTGCTTCTATTATCTTTGGGCTGGATACGAAATCCATATCTGCAATCCAAAGAGGTAAGATATCATCTCGTCCATAAGCTTCTTTTAATCCATCCCATTTAATGCAATCAGTATTTCTTCTGTCTATCAATGCATCAAAATTCATTTATATTCCTCCTTGTTTCTCTCATTTTTATATAGCAAAACATAGTATTATGTTAATTACAACCCTTTATTCTGCTGCCTTAAAATTATATATAGGCTTTATATTATCTATAATTTCTACCGTATCGCCTATATTGTCAACTATCTCTTCCATAGGCTTATAGGCCAGAGGACATTCGTCCAGAGTATCCTTGTTTACAGATGTGGTATATATGTCTTTCATAGTCTCTTTAAATTGAGTCAGAGTAAGAGAACTCTTAGCTTGTCTTCGGCTCATAATCCGGCCTGCTCCATGGGGTGCTGAAAAATTCCATTCCGGATTTCCTTTACCTATGCAAATTAAGCTTCCATCTCTCATATTTATTGGTATCAATAGAATCTCGCCTCTTTGTGCAGATACGGCACCTTTCCTCAGAATCATGTTTTCAGTATCTATATAGTTGTGAATAGTTGTAAAGCTTGATGCAACCTTAAGCTTCATACCTTTTATTATTTCCTGGGCCATGGCTTTTCGGTTCAGGTCAGCAAACCTTTGAACTATTTTCATATCATGGATATAATCATCAAAAAGCTCTCCTGAGACATAAGCTAAAGCTTTAGGTATATCTGATTTTGAGTACTTGTTTAATGATTTATAGGCTTCTTCCTGGTAAAGACTTGCCACCTCTTTACCTAAATGTCGGCTGCCGGAATGAATGACCAAGTATAGACTGCCTTCACTATCCTTATCTACTTCTATAAAATGGTTTCCTCCCCCTAGTGTACCGATACTGAGCCTTGCTCTTTTTAAATTGACTTTATCCTTGCACTTAAGCTGGTTCAGGTCTATTTCATCATTAAATCTGTGCTCCTTATCTCTTATGCTAAACCCACATGGTATTATGCTATAAATGAGCTTATCAAGTTTCTGAAGTTCAATACGACTATTTTCAAGCTTTACGACCTCCATGCCGCAACCAATGTCAACACCTACAAGATTAGGAACCACTTTATCCTCAATGGTCATGGTGGTCCCAATAGTACAACCTATTCCGCTGTGAACATCAGGCATTATACGGATTTTGCTGTTCTTCACAAATTCCTGATCGCATAGAGCCTTAATCTGTTCAGCAGCTCCAGGTTCCAGATTAACAGTATATACAATTGCATTATTATATTTGCCCTTTATCTCAAACATTTTAATTTCCTTTCTACTTCCTTCAGAGTTCATAACTTCTTCCTTCCAATTCATCAATTACTTCCTTCAAAAGTATTCTTTTTGTAAAATCTCCCCGCTGATTTGCCTTTTCAATATGCTCCTTAAAACTCTTTTTGGTAGCTTAGTTTTATTTTACTATATAAGTTTTGCATATTGTATGTTTTCTAAAAATGCACCCTGAATATTAGAGTTTTTCTAACATTCGGAGTGCATTTGAATAGTAAAATATAAATGTTATTTAAACATTATATGAAGAAACCATTTGTCCAATGCTATAATCAGTGCTGCTGCAATCAGCCAACCCAATAGACCTAAAGCTAAAGATTTTACTGCAGGCATCCTTGCAATGGTAAAATAAACAGTTCCCAGGAAAGCTATGGTTGTAGGCAGGGCCAACATGCTGACGAGAACAACTTTCTGCAATGCCTGTCCGTCTATCGATAGTGATAAAAAGTAATAGCCTACTAGTGTTACTACAGGAAATAAAACTATCAAACCAGAAATATAAGGATTTTTCATCTTCCCCATCCAGCTAACTATCAGAACCAAGGTTCCACCAACTATAAATCTGGAAATTGCTTCAACAAAACTCATATCTTTTCTCCTTTTATCTGTAATGATGTATGTTAACACCGACTCTTCTAACATTCAGTAGAGCTTGAATCCCTCGCTAAATTAAATATCCTTCAATTCGTATATCCTACGTTGGTATTAATGGTTATTGTATTAGTTGTGCCATCCCAGCCCACACCAAAGTTCATAGCAGAAGCCACATCTCTCAACTTAAAATAATTGTTTCCGTTTATACTATAGGCATTCACACTTATTGGCACACCATTCACCATAACATTCGACATATTGTGCTTGGCCTCTATTGATCCCTTCCATATCATCATTTCTAGAGGAGGATTGCCAACTGCTACATAGCCTCCATCATTTGTCCTGGTAACTGCATTTAAAACATCCCATTTAGAACCTCCAAAATGGTCAATATCGGCGATGATGCTGCAAAAGCTATAGATACATTCATTGTCACTACCATGATTAATGCTAAAAATATTGCATATAGTTTCTTCATCCTTATCCTCCATTTTTCTTTGTATTTCATAATATGTACTACCCCGTTTTGCTATATAATGCCTATTGTCTCTATTCTATGTAAACTTAGGATATAAGTCAATATTCGACTATATGTGATAATAGGTTCCTCTTGTTGTGTCTATGGTCTTGTAGTATTTTTGAATACTTCATATACATTGTACATGTTATAAAACAGGTGGTATAATGAAATGGAAATATTGCATTTATGGGAGACAGAACAATGACTGAAAAATATGATATAAAGCTTATAAATAAAAGAATTATTTCAATGATCCTGCCTGTAGCCTTTGAAGGAGTCCTTCAAATGTC
>ENA-OWOZ01003229-OWOZ01003229.1-bioreactor-metagenome-genome-assembly--contig:-NODE-3229-length-10964-cov-402.691099_pt1 | contig 10964 bp, 10 predicted proteins | sample MGYA00238140_ERZ651804 | MGnify/ENA primary metagenome ERZ651804 (study PRJEB26910, sample SAMN07631232) | bioreactor metagenome | isolation source: Switchgrass digestor | place: USA: Dartmouth... | reverse complement strand
TATGATGGCTTAAAGAAACTGGAAGAAGAGCTGGAGCAACTGCGCGGTCCCAAAAGAATGGCGGTCAAGGAAAAGATAAAGGCAGCACTTGCACATGGAGACATTTCTGAGAACTCAGAATATGACGAAGCAAAAAATGAACAGGCATATATCGAAGGAAAGATCGCCCAGATCGAAGCAATGCTCAAGAACGCAAGAGTGATCGATGAAGAGGACGTAAGCACTGAAAAAGTCAGTATTGGCTCAAAGGTGAGGCTTCGTGATCTTGATACCAACGAAGAAAGTGAATTTACGATAGTAGGTTCCACAGAAGCCAATCCGCTGGAATCGAAAATATCCAATGAATCTCCGATCGGCAGCGCCCTCATGGACAGGAAGAAGGGTGAAACCGTCGAAGTTACGGTGCCGGACGGTATTCTGAGGTTCAAGATTTTGAAAATAGGAAAATAGAAAACAGAGCCTTTACAGCTTGTGTACTGTGAATAAATAAATATATAATGAGGAGAATAACAGTTTATTTCATGTAAACTGTTATTCTGTTTAGAGCAGCAATTCGTAAAAGCATACGAACTGCAGATGATAATTTTCGTTGTTATGTTTTTAAGCCTCTATGGCAAAATACTAGTAACATAACTGAAGCAGGGGATTTTTTTATTCAAATACAGATAAAAATCCCGGACGGAAATGCTGAACGAGGCGATGATAGATGTCTCCGCCTCGTTGAAATACCGCAGATGTAAGGAACTTTTTTACAATTGGGAAAGTACCTCTGAATGAAGGGTTATTTCGAGGCGATATTGGATGTTTCTGCCTCGTTGATACGCGCTGAGCTAAGAAAACTTTCTGCAATCGAAAATTTTTCTTTGATGCGTTATAATGTAATGATAGAATGACAATAACATAACAGATGCGAACAGCGAACAGGACTTTCTCCTGGCAATTCAACTACAGGACTGTCCCCGAGTCGACCGCAGGGCCGTCCCGGAAACGACCGCAGAAGTGTCCCCGGACAACCGGTGGACTGTCTCAGCAGAAAAGCAACTGGAGAATGCGTCCGACAAGGTAACCGGAGGACTGTTTCCCACAAACTGCAGGACCGTCCCCAACGAAACAACTGAAGGACTGTCCCCCAGAATTGCAGGATAACCTGTTTGCTGCAGATACTGCATAAAACGTGGCTGGCATGGCTTGGCTAAATACTATCAGGAGGTCCGCAGATGGAAGATAACACAAACATCAACATGAATATCGAACAGGATACCGAAAATCTCAATGAGATCCTTATGGTGAGGAGGCAAAAGCTGAAAGAGCTTCAGCAAAACGGTAAGGACCCGTTCAGGATAGTCAAATACAATGTGACGCATCGCTCAAATGAGATCGTCGAGAATTTTGAGTCTATGGACGGAGCGCATGTATCGGCGGCAGGCAGGCTGATGTCCAAGAGAGGCATGGGGAAAGCCAGCTTTTGCGACATACAGGACCGCGGCGGAAAGATACAGATCTATGTCAGGATAGATGACGTGGGTGCCGAGGCATACGAGGATTTCAAAAAATTCGATATAGGAGACATAGTTGGTGTCGAAGGTACGGTCTTCAGGACCCACAAGGGCGAGATATCGATAAAAGCGGACAAGATCACGATGCTGGCGAAGTCGCTGCGGCCGCTGCCCGAAAAGTGGCATGGCCTCAAAGACGTCGACCTGCGCTACAGGCAGAGGTATCTGGATCTCATCATGAACCCGGATGTCAGGAAAACCTTTGTGCTGCGCAGCAAGATCATAAAGGAAATCAGGAAATTCCTCGATGAAAGGGACTTCCTCGAGGTAGATACGCCTATGCTCAACACGATACAGGGCGGTGCAGCAGCCAGGCCGTTCATAACGCATCACAATACGCTCGATCTGGACCTGTACCTCAGGATCGCTCCCGAACTCTACCTGAAGCGGCTGATAGTCGGAGGGTTCGAGAAGGTATATGAGATGGGCAGGATGTTCAGGAATGAAGGAATGTCTGTAAAGCACAACCCCGAGTTCACAATGATGGAGGTCTATGAGGCCTACAATGACTATAAAGGAATGATGGAGCTTACGGAAGAACTGATATCCACTGTCGCAAGGAACGTGCTCGGTACCACAAAGATAGTATACCAGGGACAGGAAATAGATCTGACGACGCCATGGAAGAGAATGACCATGAGAGACGCGGTGCTCGAATATACCGGCATAGACTTCGACAGGATCAGGACCGATGAAGAGGCGAGAGCGGCTGCACGCGAAAAGAAGATCCATGTCGAAGACAAACTGACAAAGGGCGAAGTAATGAACCTCGTATTTGAGGAAATGGTCGAAGAGCATCTTATACAGCCGACGTTCATCATGGATTACCCTGTTGAGATATCGCCTTTGACCAAAAGAAAGCCCGATAAGCCTGAACTTACAGAAAGATTCGAACTTTTCATAACCGGTCGGGAAATGGCCAACGCATATTCCGAGCTCAATGATCCCATCGACCAGAAGGAAAGGTTCGTGCAGCAGGTCAGGAAACGTGAGGAAGGGGACGAAGAGGCCAGCATGATGGATGATGATTTCATCAATGCGCTCGAATACGGCATGCCTCCCACAGGCGGCCTTGGCATCGGAGTCGACAGGCTGATAATGCTTCTGACCGACTCCTATTCCATCAGGGATATACTGCTCTTCCCTACAATGAAGCCCAGGGACTAGTTGTTGGATATAATAGCATCATCGAACGATATATGGCGACGAATGCTTTGTCAGCAACGAATTTCTGATATGTAAAGGGGTCGTGGTCATATGGATAAAAAGGAAGCAAGAAAGATCCTTGGAGTTTCGAAGGATGCATCAAAGGCTGAGATAGAAAGGAAGTACGCCATTCTGCTGAAGAAGCACAGACAGGAAGTATACCGGGACACCCAGGACGAGCAGGCCCAGCAAAATGAGGATGAAATCAACCCCGGTTCGGCTCCAACGGATGGCGGAAGCGTCACGCACCATGATGCGGCGAAGGCGGAGTATGACTTTGACCTCATAACCGAGGCGTATAATACCCTGATGGGTTATACAGTTGAGGTCAGGGAAGAAGCGCCCAGCAGACTTGCGGTTTTCCTGAAAAAATTCGGTCTTGATGAAAAAAAGACGGATAATTTCTTACATTATTATAAATATTACATCCTTGTCGGGATCCTTATAGTAATAACCATGATCATTTCCATCGGCAGTTGTGTCAACAGGCCGGATTATGACTTCAACATTGCCTTTATTGGCAAGATATATTATTACGATTCTGTGGATGCTCTGAGGAGCAGTATAAAAGAAAAAATACAGATCATCGAAGAACCCGGCATCGACGGAGCTTTCCTTTCTGAAGACGGTCTCGGTGAACAGCAGTATGCCATGGAGATGAAAGCCATGACGCTGCTGTATGCCGGTGATATAGACGTATTTATCCTTGACAGGACGACCTATGAAAGATATGCAAAATTGGGTGCTTTTATGAGCCTGGACGAGAGCGCGCCGAGACTCGGCGTTGATACTTCCAAACACCAGGATCTGGTCCTTGCGGTGCAGAGAAATGACGAATTGCTGGAATACGGCGAAACAGACGGTTCAGTGGAGGGAGATCAGGCCGGAGAAGAATCTGATGCTTCGGACGGACCAGGTACGGACACTGCCGGGGAAAGCAGCCGATCCGGAGAAAAGCACCTCTACGGTATTTATATAACTGACAGCAAAGAACTGAAAGAGGCAGGCATTGTCGCAGATGAGATGGTAGCGGCGATATTTGCCGGTTGCCAGCAGCTGGACAAGGCAGAGGAGTTCCTGAGGTTTCTTTTAAACTAACAGTAACAGGGGGGTAGCCTATATGTCAGGCGAATTGATCGTCAGAGCGGAATGCTCGGAAAAGAACGCAGAGATTTTTGTCAGCGGTGAAATAGACATATATAATGCGCAGCAATTCAAGGAGAAGATATACCAGGCCGTGGAAAACAGCAAAGGCGACGTATCCATCGACTGCAGCGGCCTGAACTATCTGGACAGCACAGGACTGGGAGTATTTGTGGGCGCGCTTAAGAAAGCGAAACAGGATGACAGGAACATCCATATCGTCAATATCAAAGACAACATAAAGAAACTTTTCGTCATCACCGGCCTGGACAAATTGTTTATAATCCACTGATATTCACATGTGAGAGGGAGTGGTTTCATGGAGTTAAATGACAAAATTACGCTGTCATTGCCCTGCAAAGCAGAGTATGTGAGCGTTGCAAGGCTGACAGCGTCGGGGATCGCTTACAGGATGGGATTTGACATAGATACCGTCGAAGATATCAAGGTAGCTGTTTCCGAAGTGTGCAGCAGACTGATCATTTTTTTTATCAAGCAGAAGACGGCATACGAGATAGCCTTAATGTCAAGGGAGCTTATAATGAAATATCCCCAGGTAAGCAATTACTGTACCGTATGGATGGATAAGTTCGTGCATAACACCAAAAAGGGAAGAATTGAATTCGATCTTACCAATACAAACAAGCTTATAAAATCTTATAAAGGCATTACAGGGCTTAAAACAGGCTCGACCAGCGCGGCGAAATATTGCCTGTCCGCTACCGCAAGGCGCGGAAGCATGGACCTTATTGCGGTAATTATGGCTGCGCCGGACACAAAGACCAGGTTCATGGAGGCCGCCAAGCTCCTGAATTACGGCTTTGCCAACTACTCGTTATATGTGGATGATCATACGGATGTAACCCTTGAGCCAGCAAGGGTAACAAAGGGCAAATCCGATTATGTCTTCGGGGATATAAAAGATAAATTCTCTTTCCTTTGCTCCAAGGGAATGGATCCGAATAATATCAGGAAAGAAATCAGCATGTTCGAAAAGGTTTCAGCCCCTGTTGCAGCCGGTGATAAAATCGGGGAAATCGTATATTACTTCGGCAATGAAAAAATCGGAAGCATTGACATACTGGCAAAGCAAGATGTCGACAAGGCTGGGTATACAGACAATTTCATAAAGGCTATTAGGAAATTCTTCCTGGCTTACAGATGATAACTATGAGTATATGCAATTGTCATATCTTTGTTGACACTGAAAAAAGATAAAGTTATATTATAAAAGATGGATATGCATTCCTGATAATTTGACATTTGACCGAAAGGAGACGGCATGCCGTATATTTTGATTATTCCCGGTTTGATAATACTGTTCTTCATCTGGTCGTACATTGAACACAAAATCCTTGTCGTATCAGAATATACCGTACAGTCGGAAGCAGTCGGCAAGGATTTATGCGGCCTCACATTTGCGGTTGTTGCCGATCTTCATAACGCTTCCTTCGGGAAAAATGGCGCCGGGCTGGTTGAAAAGATATTGGCTCAAAAACCGGAGTTTGTTATAATAGCGGGGGACATGATCAACAAGAGAAAGCACTGTTATCCCGCAAAGGCCCTGGATTTTATAAGGGAAATTTCTGAGCATTATCCGGTATATTATGCCTTGGGCAACCATGAACAGTACTTTGAAGAGTTAAAAGATATTATATATGATGACGATTTCATACAGGATGAAAAAAATGCGCGCCTGGTGCGCTTTTATGAAGAATGGGTTGCTTACAAGGACGAGTTGAAAAAACTCGGAGTTTACCTGTTAGACAACTGTAGTATGGAGCTGATGTATAAAGAAAGCAGGCTCGCAATAACAGGGCTGTCCCTGGGCAGCGGGTACTATGACAGAAAAAACAGGCAAAGGCCGGATAAGGACACGATTGCAAGCCTTGCAGGGAACAGGAGCAGGGAAGGCTTTCAGATTCTGATTGCCCATAATCCGCTGTTTTTTCCCGAATATGTATCCTGGGGAGCGGATTTAGTGTTGTCCGGACATATGCACGGCGGGCTTGTCCGGCTGCCGATTATTGGCGGCATAATATCGCCGCTGTTCAGACTGTTTCCGAAGTATGATGCCGGACTGTTTAATGAGAACGGACACTTCATGATAATTTCAAGAGGCTTGGGAAGCCATTCGAATATGCCGAGATTCCTTAATCCGCCCGAGCTTGTGACGGTTAAGCTGCTTGGCAGATGATTTTGAAAGGGGTATTATGAGTATACGGGTTAAGCTTGAAGCATTTGAAGGCCCCCTGGACCTGCTGCTTCATTTGATTGACAAGAATAAAATCAATATATATGATATACCAATTGCGGAGATTACAGACCAGTACTTGGAGTACATAAAGCAGATGGAAGAAAAGAATCTCGAGATAATGAGCGAGTTCCTCGTCATGGCCGCCACTCTGATTAACATTAAGTCCAGGATGCTACTTCCTGCGGCTGACAGCGAGGATGAACAGGAGGAGGATCCAAGGCAGGAACTGGTGGACAAGCTCCTGGAATACAAGATGTTCAAATATGTTTCCGAGCAGCTCAAGGACAAGCAGGAGGACGCATCGAAGATTCTTTTCAAGCCGCCCACAATACCAAAGGAAATTGCCGATTTCAAGGAAGAGATAGATGTAAGCGAACTGATTGGAGATTTGACACTGGAAAAGCTGCATGAGATATTTTCATCACTGGTAAAGCGCCAATCTGAAAAGATTGACCCCATCCGCAGCAAATTCGGAAAAATTGAAAAGGAAGAAATCAGCCTGGCGGACAAGTTTATTCAGATACAGGAATACGGGCTGAAAAACCGGGTTTTTTATTTCAGGAACCTTTTGGAGCAGCAGACCACAAGAATGGAGATTATAGTTACTTTCCTCGGAATATTGGAGCTTATTAGGCTCGGACGTATAATGATTGAGCAGGAGAGAATGTTTGATGATATAAAGATAACATTCTTGGCTTCGGACATAATTACAATGGAGGAGGCAGGATTTTAGTGGATTTAAAGCTAGCGGAAGCACGGATAGAAGCCATACTGTTTACAATGGGCGAAGCGGTTGAGCTTGAGCGGCTTGCCCAGGCTATAGACCACGATGAGGAAACCACCAGGAAGATCATCAGAAATATGATGGACAAGTACGATGATGTCAGCAGGGGAATACAGATAATTGAGCTGGACGGTTCGTACCAGTTGTGCACAAAGGCGTCCATGTACGAATCGATTATAAAGATAACGCATATTCCAAAGAAGCATGTGCTGACGGACGTACTTCTCGAAACCCTGTCAATCATCGCCTACAAGCAGCCTATAACAAGGCTTCAGATCGAGGAAATACGCGGGGTAAAATCCGACCATGCCATAAACAAGCTGTTAGAATACAACCTTATATGCGAGCTGGGCAGGCTGGACGCGCCCGGCAGGCCGATCTTGTTCGGAACAACGGAAGAGTTCCTGCGATGCTTCGGGCTTAAGTCCCTGGACATGCTGCCTGCTGTAAATCCCGAAAAGCTAGAGGATTTCAAGCTCCAGGCGGAAGAAGAGGCCGAGCAGCTAACGCTGGACATATAAAGAATTAAAAGATAATATATACGAACGGGTTATTAAATAAAAAAATAAAACCGGTTCATAGCCATATTAGCAAGACCGATACATAAGAATAATGTAAATCAAATATAAAAGCATAAAATAAAAAGCATAAAAATGATATGCAAATCTGACATATAAAAACAGACCGGCTGCCCAATAGTATGGAGCCGGTCTTTTCTGCTTTATTCATCTCCAACGGAATCATTAGGCTTGTACCACGGAACAAGCCCTTTTTCCACGGCTTCATCGAAGGGCAGTATCTCAGGGGGTTTTCCCCCGTAATGGTCATAAAAGCTTTGAGGATAAAGCCTTTCACTGCTTTTCTTTTTCTTAAAGACCGAGGTGTCCACGGTTGAATCCTCACCTTCACGCACCTTGCGCGCAACAATAACAAGCCTGTAGTTTGGAAGCTCATATGAACAGGTGGAAAGGGTAAGAATTTGATCATTCTCGTTTATGTCCACCGAATCCATGTAATAGAACGAGCGCAGCCTGGTCTGATATATAAACTCGATAAAATCCTTGTCGGATTTGAATTCTGCGGTTGTAAAGGGAAAGAAATCTCCTTTGTCGTTATTTCCGGGAGTTATGTATACGGCAAATATCTTCCATAGGGCTTCCTCATAAATTGTGTCAAACCTTATAATGGGATGCTCTTTAAGGAATTTGATATCATCCTTGTATTCCAGCAGGTAGTGGAACATGTTGTCCGAGGAAGTCATGTTGTGGCCGTGAATAATCAGGTTCTTTGAATTATTTTCAACCGAGGACGCAACATCAAGGAAAATGCTTCCCGCTTTTAAATAATCCTTGGTAGCCCAGTTCCTTGAAAGATAAAAGTCCGGATCCGATTTGTCGGGGGATTGGACAACGACATAGTCCACCTTTGTGTCTATCTTGCCGGTTTTTATATTGGTAATACGAATCCAGCCCTTTACATCCTCATTTACTTCAAGAAGCTTTGAGAACTTTTTCAGCCTTCCCTTATCATCACGGTTGGGATCCGGTGTGGAAGCGGGTGCGCCGCTATCAGGCCCGGTTTGACCATTATTCGTTCCGTATGGATCATTCCCGGTGTCATATCCCGGATTCATATTATCGCCCGAACCGTTTTTGCCGGGAATACTGCCATCACTCGAATCCGAATGATCGGATATGTCCATGGTTTCAGCTTCGCCGTAGCCGTACAGCTCCCTGGCCTTTTCAAGGCTTTTTCTTAAAAGGTATGGCTGTACGGCAACCTCGTTTATGAAAAGCCCCAGGAAAATAAAAAATGCAATCGTAAATATAGCCCTCAAGATGCGGCGAACATGCTTGTTGCCGGTTATTATCCTTATGATCTTGATTTCATTTATCTTATCCGTTATTTTTTTTATGCCGTCGGCAAGCTTGGACATGGCACAGCCCTTTCTGAGTGTACTGATGTATCATAATTATACCTCTTAGGAATAAGTCAGTAAAGGAACAAATAAATTAATATAAAAACGGATAAGGTATGATTTTATTGTATGGTATAAGGAAGAGGCTGAACAGGTATTTTTTTATGTGCCTTGGGCTTCTTGCAGCCTTCACCAGCTTTAGTTGTGTAAATACCGGCAGTTTTTATAATGAAAAATATGGTTCGTATTATAATGCCGGCGGTGAGAATAAAGATTCGAATAATGACCTGGATAACCTGATTGAAAAAATGAAAGAAGAAAATGATGATTCGGAAACGCATTCTCCGCCGAAAATTAAGCTTAGTGCCTTGTCGGCGCTGCTTATGGACGCGGAAAACAACCGGGTGCTATATGAATATAATGGTTACCAGGAAATGCCCATGGCCAGTACGACTAAAATCATGACCTGCATAATCGCGCTTGAAAAAGGCAATCTTGAGGATGTGGTGACGGTTTCGTCCTATGCATCACAAATGCCTGACGTTCAGCTGAACGTCAGGGAAGGGGAGCAGTATTACCTTAAGGATCTGCTTTATTCGCTGATGCTTGAAAGCCATAACGACACCGCGGTCGCCATAGCGGAGCATGTGGGCGGAACGGTGGAAGGCTTTGCCACAATGATGAATGACAAAGCCAGGTCGCTGGGCTGCCACAATACTAATTTCGTTACACCCAATGGCCTGGATGCGGAAGGCCATTATACGACTGCAAGGGATTTAGCTGTTATAACTTCTTATGCAATCCGAAACAAAGCTTTTTTAGAAATAACAAACACCGCATCACATCAGTTTTCCGAGATAAAAAGCGGAAGGCGTTTTTCCGTGTCAAACAAGAACAAGTTCCTGTACATGATGGACGGTGCCATAGGAGTTAAAACAGGTTTTACCGGGAAAGCGGGATATTGCTTTGTAGGCGCGCTTAAAAGGCCTGACAGGACATTAATATCCGTAGTCCTGGGCTGTGGATGGCCGCCGAAGAAAAACCTTAAATGGACCGATACGGTTCGTTTGATGACGTATGGCGTTGATAATTATGAGAAGAAGCAAATATTCGAGAAAAAAGAGTTTCCCCCCGTTTATGTAAAGAACGGCCAGACAAGTCATGTGAACCTTACTGTCGAAGGGGATTTGAGTATTTTGCTGCGCAAGGACGAAAAAGTAAAGGTTGAATATGATGTTCCTGATATGCTTTATGCCCCGGTGGACGAAGGAATGACGGTCGGTTCGGCCAGGTATTATATAGACGGCAGGCTTTATACCGAGCTTCCCGTCCGTACAACCGCAGGCAGCAAAAAAATAGACTTAAAATTCTGCTTCATGCGAATATTAAGATTATGGGGCATGGAGCTTTCTGAAAGCCTGATAAGGTGATTTAAATCACTGCAATTTTGTCATATCAATTATATGGTTGATGTGTATTTAGTAATTTGGTATAAATAAAGCAGGAGAAACCAAAAGAAAAAATGAAAAACGGGGTGAAATAATGGGAAAGAAAATTACGGACAAGGTTACCTGGGTCGGCAAGGTGGATTGGGAACTGACATACTTTCATGGACATGAATATTCGACTTTTAAGGGGTCATCCTATAATTCCTATTTAATCAGGGATGAAAAGACCGTGTTGATTGATACGGTCTGGCTGCCATATGACAAGGAGTTTGTTAACAATTTAAAGAGGGAAACCGACTTAAAACAAATTGACTATATTATATGCAACCACAGCGAAGTGGACCACAGCGGCGCTCTTGAAGAGCTGATGAGAGAAATACCGGACACACCCATTTACTGTACGGCAAACGGGGCGAAAATTTTAAAAGGCCATTATCACAAGGATTGGAACTTTGTAACGGTAAAGACGGGAGATACTCTTGATATCGGGAGCTCAAAGCTCACATTCATTGAAGCCCCCATGCTTCATTGGCCCGATTCAATGATGACTTATATGTCGGGAGATAACATACTGTTCAGCAACGATGCGTTTGGCCAGCATTATGCTACGGAATCCCTTTTTAATGACAGGGCAGACAACTGTGAGCTTTTT
>ENA-OWOZ01003225-OWOZ01003225.1-bioreactor-metagenome-genome-assembly--contig:-NODE-3225-length-10977-cov-3.722477_pt1 | contig 10977 bp, 10 predicted proteins | sample MGYA00238140_ERZ651804 | MGnify/ENA primary metagenome ERZ651804 (study PRJEB26910, sample SAMN07631232) | bioreactor metagenome | isolation source: Switchgrass digestor | place: USA: Dartmouth... | reverse complement strand
AAACTGTTCTTGCATCCACTAAGGTTAGATTTTTAGTATCTAAGGATAAAACAAATTACCAAGTTTATAGGAATAGCGAATGGATTACCATAGATAATGATAATATCCTTGAACAAGGTATGACTAAACTAGAATTGGAATCTATTCCGCAAGAAGTGTGGGCGGAGTGGTTTGAAAATGAAGCTCATAAACATTCTTTTGATATACTAATAGGAATGTATAGTGAGTCTCCAGGTACTCCTATTATAAGAAGTATAACAGTAAATTATGCAGAGAATGAATCCCCAATAGTTATAAATGCTTATATAGAACCAGATACTATCCACAACGAATTTGCTTGGGTAAAGGCTCATGTTAAGGATTACGAAGGTGATAAAATTAGTTTTAAAGTATTAATCAAAAAAGCAGATGCAGATGAATTTGTACAAGTTAGCCCTTTAGAAGGATGGTATGATAGAAATACTTCTGAGACGGAAATTACTCAGGCATTTAATTTTCCATATTTTAATCCAGGTGAGAATGAGGTTAAATTAGTAGTCAAAGATGAACGTGGGGCGGAGGCAGAATGGACAGGAAGAGTAATTCTTTCAAATACAAATCCTACTATAACAATAGCTTACGATGATTTTTCTATGAGAGCTACTATAGGTGATGATGATAATGATATGGTGGCTTATAGAATAGCTATTAATGGTGAGCTAGTATTTGATTATACTGATTTTACTCCTACTAAGACTTATGTAAATTATGTATTTGATACATCTAAATTGAAATTCGGAGAAGAAAATACTATCACAATCGAAGTAAAAGATACTCATGGAGGATATGCTAAGCAAGAATTTACTGTAATAGGTTCATATAGAGGGTTGATGTTTAAGAACGAAAACGGAGAGTACTTTGTAGACGATAAAGGCGAAATTCTAATGGATTTATTGTTCGGTAAGACCTTAATCGGCGGACAGACTTCTGAAACTAAAAAAGTTATACTTGAAAATAGACATGAATTTCCTATAACAAATGTTCAAATAACGCCAGAGAACCCTAACTTTGTAACGGGGGCGGTGTTAGAGATAAGTGAAACAGAGATGCCTTTTACACCAAAAGATATAATAAAAGTATTAGAAGTAATGCCTTCTTTAGGGGAAAAAGATTTTTATGTAAGAGTAAAGACAACTAGAGAAGCACATCAAGGTGGATATTTCTATATTAAATCAACAGCCTCCCCCGTCTTAGAATAACGGGGGTAGTTTCAATACAATGAAACGGAAGTGATTGAATGAAATTGAAGAAATTAGATTTATCAGGTGGAACAGGAGGGAAAGGGGGGCAGAAAGTCTATACTGCTCCCAATGGTGTTGTAGTAACTTCTTCTGCTCCTGTATACGATAATAGTAATTACTATTACATGGAGTATTTATTTAACAGTAGTATAGCTACTGCACATCAGCCTACAAAATATTGGCTAACAAATTCTTCAGGTAATCAAACACTTATTTTTGATTTTAGCTCATTAAAGTTATCCGAAAGACTTATAAGGAGAATTGATGTATACCCTAAAATTAGGACAGATGCATCTTCAAACTACAGAATATTTATATCAGATGATGGCGAGAATTGGGAAGAAGTAGTCCCTTGGGTTAAAAATAGTACTTCTCTTGCATGGGGAACTGTAAAAAGTCATGAAGTAAATATAAATACTCCATTTATAAAATTTGAGCTTACAATGAATGATTCTTGGGGAGTAGGTTTGGATGAGATAGAGTTTTATTGTCTAGCTGAACCTCCTAAACCCATAGACTATATAATTTATGATACAAAGAAAAAATTTGTGGGAAGTGCAGTATTAATTAATTGGGGAGAGTCGTTTAATACAACAAGATATGAACTTCAATACTTTCAAAATGAATGGATTACTATAAATAATAATATTACTGATACAGAATATGTATATACTTTTGAACAACCTAACCCCGCCGCCAGATTTAGAGTTAGAGGTTTAAACGAGTTTGGGGAATCTGATTGGGTGGAGGGGGAAACGTTTGAAGTAACTTACCAATCCTCTATAAAAAGTAATATAGTAGTAAACCCTCTAAATAAGATGAGAGGTTATATAAACATAACAGGGGTTGGAGATAGTGATTTAGATGGTAATATTATTATTAGACAATTTCATAAGAAAGATTTAGACTCCCTTTTAGAAATCCCCAAAAAGTATGAAATTGATACTTTAGCTAGTAATATAACTGTAGCTATTAGAGCTAGTAGTTTCTTAGATGGCAAGATTGCTTTAAATCCTTCTGGTAGGATGAGGGGTTATATTGATATAGTACAACCTCCTAAGAAAACTTTACGGATATATCCTGTGAAAGACTCTGTAGTCAGACAATCCGCCCCCACCATAAATTATGGGGATTCTCAACAAATGTTGGCGGGGGAGAGTGGAGAAGGTAGATTTATCTCTTATTTAGGGTTCGATATAAATTTACCTGAAAATATAGATATAGAATCCATTAAGTTAGTATTAAACAAGCAGTATGATACTTCAATAAGATTTTTAATGGGGTTATATGAGACTTCTGATGATTGGAATGAGTATGATATTACTTGGAGTTTTAGACCTCTTGATGAGAAATATATTACTCAATTCCCTGTTCCGATTGAGACGGGGAGAGTAGAAGTAGATTTAATAGATTTTGATTGGCTAGAAGGTAAAAAATCTTTTATACTTAGACCTAGAAATTATGCTTTATCTGAATTAACTGCTTTTGGAACTAGAGAATCTATGAACCCCCCTTATATAGAGGTAACTTACTACGAGATAATTGACAATGTAGGATCTTACACCTTTGATAGTAGTATTACTGTAAGGAGACTAGTTAATAGGGATATAAGTGCTAGAATAGATGTTCAATCCGACTATGTTTACACTGATCTTGAAGGATTAGTTGAAATAGATAAGAAGTTTGTTCAAGAAGAAATAGAGGGTAGTATTCTAGTAGCAGAGCTACGCCATAGTGAAGTGGGCGGGCAGATAGAGTTAAAGAAGAAACATCGAGAAACAGAAATAGATACTACTATAATAGTACCTTATAGAACATTTATAGATTCCACTATAGGTTTAGAGAGAAAAGACAGGGAGGATGATTTAGAATCTTCCTTAGTTATAAGAGCATACGAAAAAGAAAATCTTAAAGGTACTCTTGAAATTGAGAGCAAGATTGAAGATAATTATTTAGATTCAGTAATAGTTGTTAAGAGGGCTAGTGACGAGGATTTAGAGAGTTCTTTAGAAATTGAAAACAAATACAGAGATTTAGATTTAGATTCATCCATTACAGTTGGGGTGTGGGGAGATGAGTATTTAGATACCGATTTAATTATAGAGAGAAAAGATAGGGAATTTAATATAGAAAGTAATTTAGTTGTTAGGAGAATAGAAGATACTGATTTAGGCTCTATAATTGAAGTGCCTAGATATGATGCTGATAGTGAATTGGATAGTAGTATTTATGTATTATTCCGAGAAGATTTAGAGAGTAGTATTGAAGTACCAAAGGTAGATAGTCAAGATGAGATAGATGCAAGTATAGAACTTGAGAAGCATTTACAACAGATGGATTTAGACGCCTCAATAATTGTCAGAGTATTCTGGGTTAGTGAACTAGAGTCCTTCATTAGTATTGAAAGGAAATTCGAGATAGATGGTCAGCTTATAATTGAAGGAAAAAATAAAGACGCTGACTTAGAGGCTAGTATTTTTATAGATGTAGGCGGGGATTATGTATTTATAATGTAACAAAGAGACCTTATTCAGGTCTCTTTATTAATGGATGAGCTTTTATAAATTCCTGCCTATTTCTTTTTATTGAAGTCTTAGCGTAGATGTTAGTTGTATCTATAGATTCATGCCCCATCATATCTTGAATAGCTTTTATGTCTGCTCCATTTTCATAAAGATAGGTTCCAAACGAATGGCGGAAGGAGTGAGGAGTAATATCGGAGTAACCAGCTTTATTTGTCCATTTATCTACTACTTTGTTAACCCATCTAACAGTATAAGGTTTACCTTCATTTACATTTGAGGGGAATACCCATTCACTATCTATATCCTCTATTTGCTCTAACCATAACATTGTATTTGGCATTATTTCTGGTATAAATGGAATTACTCTATCCTTATTCCCTTTTCCGTTTATCTTTATTATACCTAGATTAAAGTTAAAATTACTTCTCTTCAATGAAACTACTTCTTCCCTACGAAGTCCAGTGGAGAATAGTAATTCAATTAAGGCTCTCTCCTTTAGGTTATCTATGATTGAAATAATATGCTCATATTCTTCCATAGTAACTACTCTAGGTATTGTTTCTTCTACTTTAGCTGACTCTATCAGCTCTGCTGGGTTCATATTTACAATGCCTTCAATCATTAGAAATTTATAGAAAGATTTTATTGCAACTAATTTCCTATTTAAGGTGGTGGGGCTAAGACCTTTAGATTTTAAATGTTTTAGAAAATTAAATACATCATGCCTAGTCACATGTTTTATATCTTTCCTTATAAAATTCTGAAATTGCATTAAATCAGTCCTGTATGCGTCTACCGTATGATGTGAGTAGTTCTTTTCATTTTCAAGGTAATCTAAAAATTGCAATAACATGGAAACTGTTATATACCTCCTTTCGTTATACATAATTACTGTTCACATAATAATATACATTATATATCCATAGAAGTCAATCCATTTTTATTCATTTTGATTTTATTTAACGTATATTAAGTGTGAGAAAGGGAAGGAGGGATAATTTGGATTTGCCTAATATAATTGAAGAGTCTCTTGAAGTAGACGTGGGAGAGATAAAAATTAAACAGAGCAAGAAAAAAGTTACTTTTAAGGATAAGGTAGATGAATGGAATTTGCACACTTTTGCCAAATACTTTGAATACCTTTATCAATTTAAATTTAAAAAGCCTTATATACCTAAAAAAGGAGACTTAAAGCAATTAAAAAGAGTATTAGAGATTAAAGATAAAGGGACTGTAAAACACTATATGGAAACTTTCATGGAGTTGGATTTTTTTCAGACCAAAACTTTAAGGATATTTTGTTCTAATTACACTCAAGCAGTTTTAGATAATTATACATTAACAGGTGATTTACCTAATAAACCGAAAAATGAGCCAGAAGTTACAGATGAGTGGGAGAAGCAATTAAAAGATTTAGGGTGGGATTAGCATGTATGAAGATTGTAAAGATTGCATGGCTAAAAGTTGGTGCAAAATCTACAGTGGGGAGGTGCAGGGTAGTAAAAATTCTTGGTGTAGTGCTAAATATAGATTAGATAAAGCATTAGAATTATCCAGAATCCCTAAAATGTACCTAAACGCTAATATCTATAACTATGATTTAGATGATAGTAATAAAGAAATTTTTACATTTATAAGAGATACAGTAGACGATATTGTTTCTATTATAGACGAAGGAGTTAATTTCTTTTTCTACGGATCTAACCCTGGAACAGGTAAAACATTTAATGCTAGTGTCTTACTGAATCACTATATCTATAAAACCTGTCTAACAAATAGATTTGATTTTGAATATCCTCTAGCTTTATATATCGTATATGCAGATTTAATGGATGGTTTACGGTATTACAGGGATTCATATGAAGTCCAAGACACATTGAAATTGGTAAATACAGTACCCCTACTGTTATTGGACGATATTGGTTCCGGGACAAATAGTGATTACACTAGGGAACAAACATACTTAATTATAAATAATAGGTTAAATAATGGTTTGTCTACTATCTATACCTCAAATTTAACAATAACAGAATTAAGAAAGCCTGAAAATTTAGGGGTTAGAAACACTTCCAGAATTTTAAATTATGCTATTGGTCAAGAGTTTAAAGGAAAAGATAGGAGATTGTTATCTGCAAGGAGGGCGGGGAGATGAGAAATGAAATTCAATTAATCAACCACTATATAAATAGTAGGGATGTTGATTTTCTAATTAAAAATAATATTGACCCTTCATTTTTCATCTCCACCTCCGAGATAATTGAATGGATAGAGGAGTATGCGAAGTTAAATAAATCTCTCCCTACAGTAGAAACAATCAATGATAAATTTGAAGATTTTGAGATTATAGAAGAATTAGATGCAGTACCATATTTAGTAGATGAATTAAGAAAAACTAAAATTTATACAGAATTTAGCCCAGTTCTAATGGAAAGTGCTAAGATGATGGCTGATGGTCAAGTTGTTGAAGCTGTTAATAAGATAAGGACAGATATTGAAGCAATTACAAGAGCGTATACGGGAAAAATTGAACGGTACGACTGGGTAAAAGATGCCAAAGCTAGATATAAGGAGTATTTAAAAACCCATAATCAGGAGGGGTTAAGTGGTATTAGTACTGGGATTAATAAACTAGATGACTTAACGGGCGGATGGCAAGAGGATGATTTAACATTAATTGTAGGAAGATCAGGTGAAGGTAAGAGTTTGGTTAGTGCTTTTTTTGCCTATCAGGCATGGTGGTCTTTTATGAAAGCTAATATGGACGTTCCCGTTATTTATATTTCAACAGAAATGCCTGAACTAGAGGTTGCCTACAGATTAGATACTATAAGAGCACATTTTTCTAATAGAGAACTTAATCAAGGTAAATTACAAGATGTAGAGGCATACAAAGAATATTTAGAGGAGTTAGAGAAGAAGTCAAATAGTTTATTAATCTTAACAGAAGATTCCAACAGAGGGAAGGCTTTTACACCTAACGATATTAGAAGCATTATCGAGAGCGAACGTCCTGGACTAATTGTAATAGACCAGTTGTATGATTTGTCGGATGGGACAGGGGAGAAAGATATTAGAAAGAGAATTGTAAACGTATCTAACGATATAAGAGATATAAACATGTACACAAGAACACCTATTATTTGGGTTGCACAAGCAGGGAGAGATTCTGCAAAAGAGGCAAAACGTGACGTTAAGGCTTCACCAGAGTTATTCCATGTTCAGGAGTCTGATACTCCAGCACAGAAGTCAACTAAGGTAATAACCCTAAGACTTATCAATAATGAAGTAATTAAATTATCCTTAAAAAAGAATCGTGGTGGGGTGAAGGACGAAGATATTTATTTAAGAGCAGATATAGATAAAGGATACTACGGGGAAATAGAAGAAGAAGCATTAGCTTTTTAGGTGCGATATTTTGAAGTGGTTTATTTGATTTTATTTATGAATAACAGAGTAAGGGAGGAATAGTATGGTAGTTAAATTGCTATTTAATATTAATATGAGAAACGGAGATAAAAAGAATATAACTGTTGAGGAAAAAGATCCGAAAGGTTATCTAGTGGACAAAAAGACAGGTGACAGAAAAGAAATTTCTCTAACCGATAAAGAGGTTCAAGCTGAATATTCAAGAAAAATCTTTGAAAGTATAGAACAGAGAAAACCTATGCGTTTTTTAGACATTGAAGGGAAAGTTCACGTTATTAATTCCTACGATGTATCTTCTATTACTGTTAAGATAGTATAATAAGATATTTACTATGGATGCATAGCTCCAATATTCATAGACAACAGAGAATCAGTTAATGAAATTATAGATGTTAAAAGCCAAGTTATAAACCTCATTGTAAGCAAAGATAAAGAGTTAAGAGTTGAGGTTTTATAAAGGTATAAAGAAAAGAAGGAGAGGGGGAATATAGATGGCAACAAAGAGGTTACAAATTACTAATAAAGATACTGGAGAAATAATAGAAGAACTTGAATTTACAGGCGGATACCATATTATTTATACAAATACAGACGATTTCGGATACTTAAGACATATTAAAAAATTAGATAATGCAAAATTTGGAGACAAGCATTGGATTAAGAATTGGATTTATAGGCCTATAGTAGAAAAGCTGATTAAAAAATTCCCTGAACTTAAACATATAGATCCTTACAAAATTCTTTTTATCGAAGATATGGAATGGAAGAAACCTAATAATAGCAAAAAGCAATGGATGGCAAGAGTAAGTAAGTGTAATAAACAATTTTCAGAACTAACAGGATATGATTACGTTATAGAAACCAGAAATTACTATATAGAAAGAATGCAACAAGAACAGATTATAGCTTTACTCTATCATGAACTTAGGCATATAGGCCCTGAAGGTGATATAGTTACCCATGATATAGAAGATTGGGAAAACTTAGTTGCAACTCTTGGAAAAGACTGGGTTGATACAAAAGCAAAAATTAAGAATCTGATAGATGATGATATTTGTTGGAAAGAGTTAGAACCAGCTGCTAAACAGTTGGAAATATTCGAACTTAAAGTTGTTAAATAAAGGGGGAATATTAAATGGCTAATAACCAATTAGCAGTAATTAAAGAAAAAAACATCACTGATAATGTTTTAAATAGAATTAATCAAATGCAAGCAGAGGGAAGTTTGCAAATACCACCTAATTACAGTGCACAAAATGCTTTAAAGGCAGCTTACTTGATTTTAAGTGAACAAAAAACAAAAGAAGGGAAGCCAGTTTTAGAAGCATGTACTCAAGAAAGTATTGCAAATGCATTACTTGAAATGGTTACACAAGGACTTAATCCCATGAAAAATCAATGCTATTTTATTCCTTATGGCAATAAATTAAATTTCCAAAGAAGTTACCTTGGTACTATAGCTATTACTAAACGAATTCCTGGTGTAAAAGATGTCAAAGCATATCCACTTTACAAAGGGGATGAATTTGAAACTGAGTTTGATGTATTAACAGGGAAGTTAAAGATTAAAAGCTATAAACCTAAAATGGAAAATATTTCAAACAAAAACTTAATAGGAGCATTTGCTCTAATAATTGGTGAAAATGATATTTTGCATGTGGAAGTTATGACTATGGAGCAAATTAGAGCTGCTTGGAATCAAGGTCAAATGAAAGGTAATTCACCAGCTCATATAAATTTCACAGAAGAAATGGCAAAAAAAACTGTAATAAATAGAGCTTGTAAAATGTATGCCAATACAAGTGATGACAGCGATATATTTGCTCAAATGTTGAACAAGACCTATTTGGAAGTTGAAGAAGAAATAGAAGATAACGCCAACAAAGAAATGTTAGATTTTGATAACACAGTTGAGGCTGAATATGAAGTTGTAGAGGTATCGGAAGAAGAACTCAATCCAGAAACAGGAGAAATCAAAGAAAAAGTAGAACCTAAGCAAATGAAGTTGGAACCAGATTTTTAGAGGTGGCAATCATGAAGCTAAGAACTATAGCAAGTGGAAGTAAGGGAAATTGTTATCTTTTAGAGACAGATACAGGGAGCCTGCTAATTGAAGCAGGTCTCCCTATCAATAAACTTAAGAAAGCTTTGGAATTTGATTTTAGCAATATACAAGGTTGCCTAGTAACTCATGAACATCAAGATCATGCAAAAGCAATAAAAGACGTAGCAAAATTAGGAATTGATGTATATGCATCCAGAGGTACCTTTGAGGCTTTGAATTGTGTTGGCCATAGATTTATACCAATGGTACCAAAGCAAACTAAAGTTATTGGTGAATTTGAGGTTTTACCATTTCAAACAGAGCATGATGCAGCTGAACCTTTAGGATTTTTAATTAAATATAAAGATTACAAATTTTTATTTGCAACAGATACTTTTTATTTGAGATACAAATTCAATGGCTTAACTCATATAGCAATTGAATGTAACTATATTAAAGAAATAATGGAAGAAAAGTTATGTCAGGGATTAATTGATATTAATAGAGTTATTAGAACTATGAAAAGTCATTTAAGTCTTGAACACTTAATTGAATTTCTTAAGTCCAATGATTTAAGCAAGGTTCAAGAGATATATTTACTACATCTATCTGATGATAATAGTAATATTTCAGTTATAAAAGAAGGAATCAAGAAAGTATATAGTGGTAATTTGATAATACCAGGTGGTGATTAATATGGCGAGACCACAGAAAGTAGGAGTAGACTATTTTCCATTGGATGTAGATATAGACCAGGATGATAAAGTAGCAATTATTGAAGCACAACATGGAATAAAAGGCTTTGGAATTGTAGTGAAATTATTAATGCATATCTATAAAAACAGTTATTACTATGAGTGGACTGAAAAGGAACAAATACTATTCTCCAGAAGAGTTAATGTTAACATTAACGAGGTTAATGTAATCATTAATGACTGTATAAAATGGGGATTATTTGATGAAAAATTGTTCAAAACCTTTAAAATACTGACTTCTAGAGGTGTTCAAAAACGATATTTTGAAATAGTTAAGCGTAGACAGAGGGTTGAAGTGGTAAAAGAGTTCCTTTTATTAGATAATGCTGACATTAATTCATATAGTAATTTAGTTATTGTTAGCATTAACGAAGATACAGAAGGAGATAATGACAACATTAATCCCCAAAGTAAAGTAAAGAAAAGAAAAGAATATAGTAGTAGTAATAGTAATAGTGATGGCCCGAAAAACCAAAATGATATTTCTGTAGTTGCTAAAGAATTTGAGTCAAATGGATTTGGGACTATTAATCATACAATAAAAGAAATGCTTACAGATTTGATTGATGACTATTCAACTGAGTGGGTTCTAGAAGCTATGAAAATAGCAGTTAAAAACAATAAGAGAACCTTAAGTTATGTAGAAGGTATTCTACAAAACTGGAGACGAAATGGAGGAATGAAGTTAGGAGGTGGATCTAGTGGAGCGAATAGAGGAAACAATGAAAACGACTTTGGACAATATGAAGATGTCGGAATCACAATCTAATATAAAAATTTGTCCTAAATGTGGTGGTAAAAAAGAATTAATTATAAACATTGCTGGAATAGAGAAAAAAGTACCATGTATGTGTTATTGCGAGAGTGCTGAATATAATAGATTGCAAGAAATAGAAGAACAAAAACAAAGAATGATGAGATTAGAAAGATTAAGAAGTTATTCATTG
>ENA-OWOZ01003224-OWOZ01003224.1-bioreactor-metagenome-genome-assembly--contig:-NODE-3224-length-10979-cov-3.369382_pt1 | contig 10979 bp, 7 predicted proteins | sample MGYA00238140_ERZ651804 | MGnify/ENA primary metagenome ERZ651804 (study PRJEB26910, sample SAMN07631232) | bioreactor metagenome | isolation source: Switchgrass digestor | place: USA: Dartmouth... | reverse complement strand
GAATTTTTTCATATCCTTCCCAAGCAGTATCCTGTACACAATATCCGCCGATCTCTTCTGCTTTTTTATCAGCCAACCTTACGGCATCATCATAATTAACATCAGTGATATAAGCTTCCGCACCGGCATCCTTTATGAGCTGCAACCTTATTAAGGAAGAACCTTTTGGCATATATACAATAGATTTCTGACAGGGGTATCGCTGAATTACTCATCCATAAGCCAAAATCCTTATGCGGTATTCACATCGGAAGACGGGGCACGCAATGTCCTCTGGTACGAAAACCAGCAAAGTGTCGCGGAAAAAATCAGGCTTGCCAAGCTGTTCGGAATAAAAGGCCTGTCGATATGGAGACTGGGGAATATACCCGATTATCCTGACACTCCGGAGACAGGGTTTAAGCTAAATATTTGGGAAGAGATAATCAAAAATTATAAAAACTGAGGCGTAGCCAAAGCTACGCCTCGATTTTTCTGTAAGCTTTCCGGGCCATGCTGTACATAACTTTTACCGAGACAAAAGACGAAATCGCAAGAAGGCCGGTTATAATGCCCAAAATCATGTATTCGCCTAAACCGGCTCCAATAAGCAGATATGAAATAACACCCAGAACAAAGATAAACACAAAACCCAGAAGCATTCCCAGCACTGCGTTCATGTTCTGTTTGATCGCTTCCTGTGGATTGCTCCAGTTCAGCTTGGGACGCAAAAGATCTATAATCAGTCCCACTGTACATATCGGTATCAATGCCAGGGAACTTAAAACAACCACCTTCAAAATAGTCGTCACATGCATTTTGAATGCAATCATGGCCATCAGGGAAGCCGTTATCACTGCTATCAGGGATATGGAATAGCCGGCCATAAGTTTTCCCCTTACTTGTGTTTCCGGCGAAACGGGAATGTTTTTCAGAAGCCAGATGTTTTTGCCTTCCCGTGAAAATGTAGTAGAAACAGCAGGGTTAATCATACACAGGCCTGTAACAATGGCTGCCAGTATAAGTGTGACTTCCAGCCGGTTCTCACTGCTGCCAAGCATGTTGTAAATTACCTGTAGTTCTGGATCATTCGCAAAGTTCCCGCCCATTATGGGCATCATCATGACCAGAGGCGCCATGATTATGATGATCAGAGAGTTCAGGGCATAGATTGGAGTTCTCAGCAATATGAGCCATTCGATCCTGAAAATTGCCATCGCATGGGATGAGCTCTTATAGGAGAGTTTGACTTTTCTGTTGCCCCTCTGGATTTCAAGCTGGGCAACAGCGCCTTTCATGTAAATGAAAGATGCGAGGTAATATGCTATTAACAGGAAAACAGCCGATGACAAAATAAGGTAAACAAAATTGACAAAAGCCTCTGTCCCGCCTGAAGTCAGCACCTTGGTAATCCAGACCGACGGTGGGAATATCCTTCCCAGAAAGTCCACTATGGCATTGCTGCTCTGGAAAAGGGTTAAATAAAATTCTTCACGGTTTTCCGGCATCCGGCTGAGCAGATAATTCTGGCCGATATAATAAACAACCACCAGAATCAAGCTTCCCACAATTGTTATAAGGTCACGCCTTCTGGACCTTGCCACAACATTCATAAGCAGCAGGGACAGAATTGCCGAAATTACCAGAGGCAGAAGAGGCAGCAAAAGAGCACAGATTATTGCCAGAACATAATATAAAACTCCCTGATTTGTTCCTGTCCCATAGATAATAACAGGCGGCAGCATCAGGAAAAATACGAAGGGATATTCCCCCAGCAATACCAGCAGGAATTTTGAAATGAACACCGTCCCCTGGTTTATTGGAAGTGACGCGAGAAATTCGGTGTCCTTTGCCAGAAACAACGAACTTAAAATATAGAATATCCCCAAAAAGAGGACGACAAGCCCTGCGGAAATGGCTGCCAGTGTCAATATCAGTCGCGGCGCAGACGGTACCGGCATTGTTAACGCGATACTGAACAAATTACGCATTAAACGTGTATACACCCAAAGCATGTTCCCCAGCGCCAGGGCTATGATGGCGCCCAGACCACAGGCCTTCAGCAGGGCCTTCCTGTCGTTCCTTATTACATATCCGGCATATGAGATACCATATTGTGAATTGATCTGGAGCTTCAGCAAACTCAGAAGATTACGCATGTATTACATCCCCTTCCCCGGTGAGGCTGAGGAAAATGCTCTCAAGGGATGCGTCTTCGGATTTTCTGAGCTCCTCAATGGTTCCCACAGCTATAATTTTTCCTTTATTGATGATACCGACGCGGTCGCACAGCCTTTCAGCAACCTCCAGTATATGGGTCGAGAAAAATACCGTATTCCCACGGGCACAGTGCTGATGCATCTCTTCCTTCAAAAGGTGGGAAGATTTCGGGTCAAGGCCCGTCAAAGGCTCGTCCAGTATCCACAGGGGAGGCTGGTGCAAAAGCGCGCCTGTTATGATGAGCTTTTGTTTCATACCGTGGGAATAGCTTTTTATCGGGTCCCCTGCCGCATCTTTGATTTCAAACATCTCAAGATATTTGTCAATCCTTTTTTTCCTCTCATCAGCAGGGACATTGTAGACATCCGCTATGAAATTAAGGTATTCAATGCCTTTCAGACGGTCATACAGATCATGGCTATCCGGAACATATCCCATGCTCATTTTTGCCTGGATCGGTTCCTTTTCGACATCATAACCGTTTACGGTAATGGTTCCGCTGTCAATGGGAAGTATTCCTGTAATCATTTTTATTGTTGTGGTTTTGCCTGCGCCGTTGGGTCCAAGGAATCCAAAAATCTCACCTGGTCTGACTTCCAGGGAAATGTTGTCCACTGCCTTTACCTTTCCTTTGGAGTAGGTCTTGGAAACATTCCGGATACTAAGCATCAACCTCATCCTTTCAATTATCCTTTACATGTATTCTACTGTAAAAGAGGCTGCCGGGCAATGTTAAAATTGAGACAAATTGATTATCACTCCAGCAAAAGCAGGGGCACTCCTTCATTTATCAGCGTCATGGGATTAATGTATACTTCGTTTACTGAAGCGGAGAAATGGAGATGCGGACCTGTTGAAAAGCCGGTGGAACCTACCGTGCCTATTATGTCTCCCTTTTTGACCCAGTCCCCGGTTTCCACCCTGAGTTCATCCATATGATAATACCAGGTTTTAAGACCGAAACCGTGTTCAATGATTACGGTATTTCCTGTCTCGATCAGATAGTCAGCCAGAAGCACCCGGCCGTTATTGGAAGCCATTACGGGTGTGCCTTTGTCATGGCCTATGTCAAGGCCGTTATGCCGGTATGATGTGGGGGAATCGTTGACATATCGCTTTTTCCCGAAATCAGTCTCAGTGACGCGCCCCCCTTCCACGGGCATAATGAACTTGCCCTGCCAGTAGGGCTCCGGATCTGACACAGGCCTTAACGGATGGATTTTTTGCTTTATTTCCTCGGCGCTTTTTTCATTGCGGGTGCTTGCCGCCACTTTTGCATCTATGGTCATGTACTGGGTTATGAATTCCTTGTCGTTGAGCCTCAGGGCATAGGAATATTCTTCATCGCCCATGGTCAGTTTAACCTGGTAAACCTTATCCGGTTCGTTGTAATAGCTTACAGGCAGCATTACGATATTTTTGTTCCCGTACCTGTATATATTGGGTTTGAAATCAAGATCTGTTTCAACTTCAAGTTTTTCATCCTCATTTAGATTCTCAACACAGATAACCACCAGTTCCCCCGGATCGGTTTCGGATGCCGAAACTGAAACGGTGGCCGGGAAATCAGCCACAATGGTAAAAGGATATGTCAAAGTTCCTGTTTTTCCTCCCCAGGTTACTTCACACACAGCTTTGTATTCTCCGTCACCCCAAAGCTCATCGGCCCGGATGGCGGTGTTGCTGGTTGAAATGACCCGTACGTCATTGAGATACAGCTCGGTATTTATGGCCTCTGGCTGGTCCTCAGTCAATATCCTGATTACCGCGTTCTTGCCGACTTTGATCTGGGGCCTTGAAACTGAGGCATTATCATAAGCCGCTTCGACCTTATATTTTCTTCCGTCGACATCTATGGTCAAAGTGGTATCCGGCGAGGCAACGAATATGTTCCTGATCCTGTCTTCCGGGTTATCTGCAAGCCCTTCGATGAAATCAGATATTCTATCCCTGTAAATCAGGCATAAAAGAACGGAAAGAACGATAAGCAGCAAAATGATCGCTATATTTCTTGAAGAGTCTTTATGGGGCCTGTTTAGTCTCTTTACACCGGAGCTGTATTCATGCGCCTTCATAATTAACCCCACAGCTTGTTTCTCTTATTATTTATATTATGGACAATGCTATAATATTTATAACTGTTTCAGAACATAAGAGAAACAATCAGGGGCATGAAGGCGTTTCAGCAGTTTTCACATCAAGACCACGATTTCATGAATATTCCCCGGTTCTGTAACCGGAATAATGTTCCCTTGGATTTCCCTTCCGTCCACAAATATTGATGCAGCCGCCAACACGTCATGAAAAACAATGTTCTTTGATGTCTGGAACCATACACCCGCGAAATCCAATACAGGCTTTAGAATTTTCGAGGTGAATTTCTGATGTACATCGTCTTTGTCCATAAATACACGGGAAGTCACGTCCAATCCGATTGAGCGATGCTTCTGAACCCTTGCATTATAAACTATTGCAGCCGCATACGGGTCACATAGGGCGTTCCACTCAACCCGACAGATATCTCCAGCCCTGTCAGTAAAACAACCACACATTAACACTAAGCTTTTCAGTAATTTGGGTATTTCCGGATCTACGCAGAAAAGAAGCGCAATATTCGTCAGCGGACCGATAGCCAGCAAGGTGATTTCACCCGGGTTTTCCCTTATTGTTTTCCGCATGAAATCAATCGCGGCATATTCCGGAAACTCTTTTTTATGTTTCCACTTTGGCAGCACTCCTGACTGGGCGGCATCATCTTGCCTTTGTTTTGTTAAAAGCGGCTTCTCCGTACCCGGATATATCGGTATGTCCTTACCGGCTACTTCACATATTACGCTTGCGAGCATAGCCCTCTTTTTGGATTGACCGCTGACAGTTGTTATTCCCAGCAATTCACATTCGGGATGAGAAAGCAAATATGCAAGGCAAACAGCATCATCGATATCTGTTCCAATGTCAGTGTCCAATAATATCTTCTCCATATAACCTCCAGATTTCAGTAAATTGCAGAAAGATGCCGTTCATATCCTGAATCTGTCCTGCGGCAGAAGTTATATTATCTGCCCGGTATAAAGCGGCATATCCTCAACGTTCACCAAGACACCATCTATCAATATTTCAGGTTTTTCCCTCTCACCCAAAACGTAATTCCATGACCCGGCCTCCTTGAACAGTCCCAGATCACCGTTTGGTACAAAACTGCGTCCATTTACGACCAACCTGTCATTTATGTAGGCGCCCAGTAAACTTCCATCTTTGTCCAGCCATATTTTGGCTCCTCTCATCCCCTTGACGGCAAGATGTATCTCCGCACCGGTTTCAATGTCTCTGAAATCTATCGACGTGTCGCTGCCTTCATTGACTATGGTATAGAGAACACTGTTTTCATAAAAAACCGGGTAAATCAGTAAACTCGAATTCTCAAACGTTTTCCCCGTCCCTATGAAATTTCTGTTCACACCTGCAACAGAAGCTGCATATTCATATACAGCTTTGACAGGTTCGCTGCAATCGCCCAATTCCACAGGAATGGGACAACAGATGATTTTACCTTTTCCCACATGAAATGTCCGGACACTGTTGCCTGCCTCACCCGGGAAAACATATTTGTTAAATACCTTGCTCGGATTCATATATCCCATGCATTTCCTGAATTTCACATAAAACCTGCGTTTCCCAACTTTGAGTTCCTCCACGCCCGAAACACTCTCAACAGTGGCTTCCATTCCAAGCTCCCTGAAACGGCTGGTTCTTCTTCCGTATTCATCAAAATCGGCACATCCCGAGATCAAGACACTGGTTCCGGCTTTGACACAGTCAAGAACAAACTGCCAGGCTTTTTCAGAGAATAATTGGCTTGCAGGTATTATAATAAGCTTCGGGTTTCCGATCTGAACGCGGTTATCCTTCTGAAAAATATGCTCCAGTACCATATCGGATTGTAATTTCAGGTCATAATGCAATACAAACAACGAACTCAGGGATGCTTCCCTCGCAAGCCCGCTGTCAACCGAATAATAGAAAGAGGAGGGATGTATGGTCAGAATTTCTGTCTTGTCATCTTTTCGTCCGTCCATATACATGGCGGCCTTTTGTTCAACCCAGGACAATATCCTTACAATATTCATGTGGGGGGTTTCAGATTTGTCTTGCCGTTTAAGGCCAAGGGAAATCTCACAGTTCTCGAACATGTTGGGATCGCTGCTAAACTGCCACTGAACCCAGTTTCCAAAAGAATACAGTATTTTCCGTTCCAATATGCGCGAGCAGTCCCGCTCCGTAAGGCGCATATTGCCGCGGATATCATCATAATGATATACACCGATTTCCTGCGCGCAGCAAGGTAATCCCCTGACCCTGTTCAAAAAATATTCCGCAAAAATCGCTGAATCCTGATGCCATTGATGCCAGTTCACAATATCAAGATTCCCTTTATAGGCTTCATACTGCTGGGAAGGTATGCGCAACGTCTCATCCCTTCCCATCATGAAAAGCATGGCAGGATTTTCCTTTTTGACTGCTTCCCGTATATCAGCAACCCATTTGCTGTAGTACTTTCGTGCAAAATTAAAGAAATCCGTCAATGAAGGATAGTTCCTGTAGATATCCTTTCTGTCATAATTGCGGCTGAACTGAGCCATATCCGGAACATCAACATCTTCAAAGGACTGGATTTCTGCGGAGGATACCCCCCAGGTCGCTCTCAGCAGGTTAATGTTGTTGTTATATTTTCTCTTGAGCCACCCAATCCAGTTAAGCCGTTCGTAATAATCCCCCGAAGGCCTTGCCAAAGTCCATCTGCCTGCTATTGAATATGATGGCTCATTGATGGCGTCTACAGAAACATTGGGCCAATGAGCATACCTTTTGGCGAACGAAGCAAAGGAGGCAATGGTTTTTTTTCTGGCTTCAGGATTATGTATGGGACACTTTTCCCTGTCCCAGGGATTAAACACATAAGCCCCCAGAACAAACTGAACATAGATATTATGGCGGGCAGCTGTGTAGAAAAAAGCGTCAAGTGCCCTTTTGGAAACTTCCCTGATGTTGCCCTCATCATCATAGAAATCCAGAAAATTCTGCCATATTCCTGTTCTTATCAGATTGAAACCTGTACTCTTTATTTCCTGCATTTCTTTGTCGCAAAGATATGCGTTCATTTTAACAAAACAGTCCCTGAAAACATCTGTCGTAAAGTATGTGGTCCCATGAATGGGAAAAACCTTTCCGTCAACGACGCAGAAATCTGTTGATTTTGTCGTATCCACTTCCATGGGCTTTATGTGCTGGAGGGTTTTGCTGATGGCATGATCAGATATTTTATAGAACCCGGTAGTGTTCAGATCTATGCATTCGCCACCAAAGAATATATATGTTTCAGCCCTGTACAGATCTTCTTCAAGATCCTCCAGCCTTATAGTCGCGGAATATATATCATCGCCAGGACTGAGATCCTTAAAATCAAACTCGTTTATCAGGCTGTTGCCGGAATTGTATATCCTGCACTTCAGATTATAACCATGGGGTTTGACATAGCCGGAATGTTTGAACTTAACTGAAATGTCAAGCTCGGGGGTTTCATTTTCAGTGTAACGGGCATATTTCGAACTGACTTTAAGATTTGCATGAGGCAGAAGTTCTTTAAAAATCATTTCTGCCAGCAATTTTATCCCTGGCTCCGTGTTATAGTAATCGCAGTTTTCCGGGATAAAATTCATAAAAACCATGGTGCCGTATCTGATATGCTCAACTCTGGTGACGGGTACTGACAAAAGCCTTCCCGCACCATCCGTCCACCCGCAGATGGTATCCAGGCGTCCTTCAACAATCCCGACCTCATCTGGCCATTTTGTATCTTCCTTTTTGTTATATGCCAGGTGATAATATGCCCCATATGTTTCTTTCATGTATGGGAATTCCCCATTGTCATACAGACTCTTCAGGAATCCATACCGCGGATCCATAAGCCTGAAATTCATATTATTTTTCATGGCGCCTGTTGGGACATATTCATCCAATACCTCAAAAGAACGAATTGCCCCATTGAATTCGCCATGGAAACAGACCGTTCCATCTATTACCTCATACGGGACACTGAAAGGCTTTATCCCGATATTAAGGATAGTTCCGCCATTTCTGTAATACTGCAGGATTTCAGGCAGTTTTCCTTCCGGATAATATGGGCCAAGAGCATTCACAAGAACATCTATATTTCTTCCATTATTATCAAGCACTTTCAATGAAGAAGGGGAATCAGCATTAATCTCAACAAGTTCTGTGTCAATATATTTTTGTGACGCGATTATTCTGACTGCCTTTTCGATACTTTCAGTACATGCGGCAGAAATTATGCAGTCGCTGTATAAAACACCGATTCTTTTCTTCTTATCGAGTTTCATTAAACCTGCCCCCTGAAATACATCAGCTTTTACATACTAATTTTTCTAAATCCTTGGGGAGTGGCTCAGGACGGACGCAGGAACTGATTGGGATGTAGTAACTGTTTTTTTCGGAGGCATCATATATTCCCTGCATGATATCCAATACATGAAACGCCATTTCTCCATTGGCCCTGTTCTTGGATCCCGTTTTAATGCTGTTTGCCATATCCGCGATACCGATACCTCTGCTATTGTCAGTGAAACCGAATAACAGCGGCAGCTCTTCCCATTCATCCATTCCTTTCCTCTTTATTTGGATCCTGCCGCCAAAGTAGTTTGGATCAGGCAAACTCAGGGTACCTTCCTGTCCATATATCTCGATATGGGGAAGCGTTGATCCGCAGGTATCAAAAGTCATGATCATTGTAACAACAACATCCGATTTAAAATCCAATACGCTTGAGACATGTGTCGGTACTTCACATTCAATTTTTTCCCCATACCGATGTCCGGTGGTAATAACCCTGTATGGAAAACTGATTTTTGCTGTGCCGCTTATTCTTTTGACCGGACCGAACAAGTTAATGAGAGCGTTCAAATAATACGGTCCCATATCGAACAGCGGACCCCCTCCTGTTTTATAAAAAAAGTCAGGGGAAGGATGCCAGGTTTCAGGACCGACTCCCATCATGAAAGCTGTTGCTCCCACAGGGCGTCCGATCCATCCGTCATCCAGCAGCTTTCTCGCTGTCTGCAAAGCACCTCCCATGAAGGTATCGGGGGCGCATCCCAAATAAAGCCCTTTTTTTGTTGCCAGATTCAATAATTTCAATCCATCCTTCCGGTTAATTGCAAGCGGTTTCTCTGAATATACATGTTTTCCGGATTCAAGTGCCCTGTAACTGATCTCAAAGTGGGCCGACGGAACAGTCAGGTTCAGAACCAGGTCAATTTCCGGCATGTCCAGCAGCTCGTCGGCAGTGCATACAACGGGAATATTGTATTCATGAGCCAATTTTTCGGCCTTATCCCTTACCAGATCCGCACAGGCTATCAATTCTATGTTATTGAAACGTTCAGTGCAGTTTTTGGCATATATCCCGCTTATATTGCCACAGCCTATCAGTCCTGCTTTTATCCTGTCCATAAACATTCTCCTTTGTCATGGAATAACAATACCCTTAAGAAAGCCTTTCGGCTTATTCTCCAATGTTTCAAAAGCCTCCTGGATATTCTCCAGCCTGAATTTATGGCTGATGATTTTTTCCATATTGAAGGTTCCATTATTGAGGCACGCAGCCGCTCTCCTCAAATCGTCCATTTCATTATTTGAATATAGGCCATGTGCGACCCTTACTTCTATAGATCTTTCCATCGCTGTCCTATAGTCAAAGGAAGCCTCACCTTCATAGGAACTCATGAGCACAAGTCTTCCTTTTCCAAACCTCAGGCACCTGATGGATGTATTTACTGTTCCCGGGCTTCCTGTTCCGTCTATAACAAAATCAGCCATATGTCCGTCTGTGATTTCCTTTATCCGGTCTTCAACATTTTCTTTTAAAGGGCTGATGGCAAAATCCGCCCCAAATTCTTTTGCAAGCTTTAATTTATCTTCATCGATATCGATCGCAATCAGGGAAGACAAGAGATTCCCTTTGAGGGCCTGTATTGCCCAAAGCCCCATAGGCCCGCAGCCCATTACGGCGCCTATATCCCCGCATTCCGGTGCAGCAGCCCTCACAACAGTTACGACACACTTCAAAGGTTCGCCGAAAGCATGCAGTGGATTGACATGTGGGCCAAGTTTTATGCACTTTGTTTTATGAACGGCGACATAATCCGAAAAACCGTCCATATTGGGTAATAGCGCTGTAACCAAATCTCCTTCTTTGAAACCATCAACATTTTTCCCTACAGCAGCCACATATCCGCCGCATTCATGACCAACTGTCTGCGGGTATGTCCCGATAGTGCCCCTCCAATGGTTCAGCTCCCAGTTGCAAAGCCCGCATACAGTCACTTTTACAAGAATTTCGTCCTCTTTTGGTGTGACGTCGACCTGCCTGAGCTCTATCTTTCCAGGTTCAACCATGAATGCTCTTCGTGAAATCATATTACCCCTCCTGTAGGTTCTGTTTTACTTGCAAACCCTCATTATCTTTCAATGTAAATTTCATATATCTTCAGTTATTGCCGCTGTTTTTCAGGACCAGCAATACCCAGTCGTCTCTTTCGTCGGATTTAGGGGTTTCAAAGAGATCAGATTGACATTCTGTGAATTCTGTCTTCGAGCCTGTACGCGGATTAAACCAGCAATAAACACTCTACCTTCAGGTATCTGGCGTTTTCAATAGGCATGTCAAAGCAGTAGTAAGTAACGTAAGGCCAGTCAAACACTTC
>ENA-OWOZ01003220-OWOZ01003220.1-bioreactor-metagenome-genome-assembly--contig:-NODE-3220-length-10996-cov-3.025460_pt1 | contig 10996 bp, 8 predicted proteins | sample MGYA00238140_ERZ651804 | MGnify/ENA primary metagenome ERZ651804 (study PRJEB26910, sample SAMN07631232) | bioreactor metagenome | isolation source: Switchgrass digestor | place: USA: Dartmouth... | reverse complement strand
AAAAAATTATTCACCATGGCCTCCCTTTCTCCAATAAAAGCTTAACATACAGCTTTTCAAATCTGCCATAGGCATTCCAGTCCACTCGCCTTAAATCATCACCATAGGCATACTCCCTGAAGTCAGAAAACTCTACAGAGTTTCCTTTGGCTCTGGATTTTCGCAATCCACCGCTTCCGGCAGCTGTTAGCTTTTCCATGTTAAGGGCCAGTCTTTCCAGTCTTTTTAGAAATTCCGGCTCAAATATGCTATTTCCCATAACTAAACTTGCTCCTCTGATATATTAAGAATTTCCCTTATCAAATCATCTACATCCATACCCTCAGCTATGCCTTCATAATTCATAAATATCCTGTGCCTCAGTGAGGGATAGGCCACATACTTTATATCATCGAAGGACACATTATATCTTCCTTCCAGCAAAGCCCTCACCCTTGCGGAATTTACAATGGACTGGGCAGCTCTGGGGCTTGCACCAAATCTTATATATTTCTTTGCAATATCAGGAGAGTCAGTATTTTCTGGATGGGTATGCATTACTGCTTTTAAAGCGTAGGATAGCACAGGCTGGGCTATAGGAATATCTTTTGCTATTTCCCTTATGGCCAGTATTTTCTCTCCATCAGCAACTTTTTGCACATCAGCTTCCACGCTGGATGTGGTGAGAGCCACAATATCCTTAAGCTCTGACAGATTTGGAAACTTTACATCTATCTTGAACAAAAACCTGTCCAACTGGGCTTCAGGCAAAGGGTATGTGCCCTCCATCTCTATAGGGTTTTGGGTAGCCATTACCATAAATGGTCTGGGAAGCTGGTAGCTGGTCTTGAAGGCTGTCACCGTAGCCTCCTGCATAGCCTCCAAAAGGGCTGACTGTGTCTTTGGGGTTGCCCTGTTGATTTCATCTGCCAGCACCAGATGAGCAAAAACAGGTCCCTTGTGAAACTCAAGCTTATTGCGACCTTCTTCATCCTTCACCATGATATTGGTACCTATTACATCAGCAGGCATAAGATCCGGGGTGAACTGTATCCTGGAAAAGCTCAAATCAAGTACCCTTGATAGGGTTTTTACCAATTGGGTCTTCCCAAGACCAGGAGCCCCTTCTAAAAGAATATGACCTCCCGATAAAAGCCCTATTATGACCTGCCTTACCACATCTTTTTGTCCTATTATAGCTTTTCCTACCTCTTCTTCTATACTCTTTACCGTTTCCCAGGCTTCTCTAATATCCTTTTCCTCAATACTCATATGAACTCTCCTCTATATCTTTTTATTCCAGGTTTTTCGAACAAGGGCAAGCCCTGTCCCTACAATGTTCTTATTGCTAGAAGCAAAAAGAACCGTCCCCAATGCTTCTTACTCTAAGGAGGTGAAATAATCCTTCACCATATCCTCCAGGCTCTGAGGTATTTGCCTTCCCTCAATGTTTTGAAAGGCCTTCTCCCTGTATTCCCCTATTACCTGATTATAGGGTTTCATCTCGCCCTTTATTCCTACTCCATTATCCACTATATATTCCTTTGTTTCACCTTCATTGTTCTTGTGGCCTTGGAGCTGAGATTTCTCTCCCTCTCCTCCCGGCAAGCTGGGTGTGAATATCTTCTCATATTCTCTTACATCCTTCTCAGAAGGTTTTTTATTGCCTAGACCAGAACCTGTCCCCTGAGGGTTTTGGGTTTTGCTGTCCTGACCAGTACCCTCTCCTGCACCTCCGCCAGGCTGACCACTACCTTGTCCTTGGCTTTGGCCTTGTCCGCTGCCCTGACCTTGATTTTGTCCCTGACCTTGGCCTTGTTGATTCTGACCTTGTTGGCTCTGAGATTGTACTGCTGCATTCCTTAGAGATTCCATCACTTCTTCCATAGCTCTGCTGAAATCCTGGTTCTCCATCAATTTGTTTATTTCCTCATTCAATGAGCTTATCTCATTTTGCAAATCTCCCAGCTCTCCTGATGCCATCTTTTTAGCCAATTCATAAAAGGCTCCTGCCAGTTCTGGATTCTGCTCCAAGGTTTTGGCAAGTTGAGATAGATTCTGAGACAGTTCCTTTAACTCTTCCTGACTGATATTTTTCAACTCATCAGCAGTTCTCTGGAAATCGTACTTCAGCCTATTGGTATCTCCCCTTTTCAAGGTCTCTGCCAGATCCTTGGTGACTTCATTCTTGGAAAATTCCTGAATGATTTTGTCCAGTTCCTTGTCTATATACTTCTGTTTAAGCATTTCTATCTTGTTTTCTGTTCTCTCAAGAGCTTTTGACCCTTCCTTCACATCTTGGGCTTTGCTAAGCTCCTTCTTCAATTCCTCCAGCGCAGCCTTCGCTTCTTCCTTTTGTTCACGGGTCAGCTTATTATTGCTCTCAACTCTTTTTATAATCTCTTCTACTTCCTTCTGCTGCCTTGATATTTCCTTTTTTACATTGAAAATTTCAATTGCCTTATCTTCCATTGGATTGGGGATAAAGCCTGATATGACTATAGATATGGCCAAGAGTCCAGTAATCATCACAAACCTACCAGGAAATTTAATCTTGATTTCTTTTTTTATATTCAACGACTTAAGATGCTCCAATGCATCCTGTCTTTGGAGAATAGCTATTGCATTGTCCTCTTCCAAAAGCTCCAGAGCAGTCAATGTCCTCTCCTTCAGTCCCTTTGAATCCAATATCTTCGCTGCAGTTTCATCCTTAGGCGTTTTGAATAGCGATAGGATAAAACCTGACAGTATTACTGTACATGCAATTAAAGCCCCTTTGCCATAGGCATCGTATATAGGCACAAAGCGGGCCAAAAGAACCAATGCCAGATATAGACCCATGGCTCCAATAGATGCTTTTGCAGTATACTCCAACATTAAAGCAATATGGATCCTATCTCTGGCCTTTCTCACATATCTCAATATATCTCTATTAGTCTCTTTCATAGAGTGCACATCCTAATTTATTTTTTTCCTCTACGGGACAAAAAGAACCGTCCCCGGTGTCCCTTTTTGAGGGGATTGATTTTATTAGCCGATAGTATCATCAAAACTATGGATAAAGCTATATTAAAAAGCAAATTGATAATCCAGGGGCTTATATAGCCTGCTGCAGTTGTGTTTCCAATTATTAAACCAGGAAAGAAGTTCATATTCCCTCCTCTAAACTGTTCCCATAGTATAGAGGCAAACCCTACAATGGGATTGGCGTATAAAAGGGGAAATACCCCTTTAAAATCATAATCATGGGTTATACCAAGATACAATACCGTAAGGAATATGGTTCCAAAGCATAGAAAGGCTATGGTTCCATAGGCCAGTACATTGGCAGCCGTAGTCCTTTTGAAGTAAGAAGAATAGAATATCCCTATGCTTCCAAAGGTTATTGCTATTATTATGAAGAAGCCGAACAGCTCCAAAAGTTCTATTACGGATATGCCTCCAAACATAAACACAATAGAAAATATCGGAAGGGAGGCTATTATCAGCAATACTATCTGGCTGATGGAGGCAAATAGTTTACCTATTACGATAGACAAAGGTGTCATCCGGGTGCATAGCAGCAAATCCAGGGTTTGCTTCTCCCTTTCCCCGGATATGGCTCCTGTGGTGAGGGCTGGCGATATAAAGGAAATCAATACGAACTGCATAACAGCCAATCCTGTATAGCTTCCTATGGCAAGTTCCGGATCTATAGTAGATCTGTAATATCCCCCCATAGACATTATCATGGCAAAGGAAGCAGTGAGAGCCATGAAAATGAGATAAACTCCTATCATTCCTGCGGCCCTCCAGCCTCTCATTCGTATCTTCAGTTCCTTTTGCAATACAGGGTTTATCCTCATTACGCCTCATCTCCCTTCGTTACCTTCATGAACACATCCTCAAGATTTCCATCCATCTGCCCAAAGCTTATTACAGGAATATCTCTCATGACCAATTCCTTGAGAAGCATAGCCATTTCTTCCTCGTTTCCCTCAAAACCTGCCTCTATGAAGTCCTCTCCTTCTCTGATGCTTGTGGCAAAAGGTTTTTCCTGCAATACTTTAATCCCTTCTGCAATCTTTCCTCTAAGCTTTATCTTAATAAACCTCTTGCTGTATACCTGCTGCATTATCTCATCAACTGTACCGCTTATGACAATTTTGCCTCTGTCTATTATTCCTATGGAGGTACAAAGCTCAGACAGTTCAGGCAATATGTGGGAGCTTATTATTATAGTTTTCCCCAGGTCCTTTAGGGTCCTGAGTATTTCCTTCATCTCAACTCTTGCCCTTGGATCCATACCTGATGCCGGCTCATCCAGTACCAGAAGTTCCGGGTTATGGACCAGACTTCTTGCCAGGCATAGTCTTTGCTTCATGCCTCTGGATAAGCTATCTACATAGGCATCTCTCTTATCCTGGAGATCAACCAATTCAAGAAGATCATCGCATATCTTTTTTCTATCCTTGGCATTTATTTTATATATAGAAGCATAAAAATCCAGATACTCTGTTACCTTTAAATTATCATATACGCCGAAAAAGTCTGGCATATATCCAATTACTTCTTTAGCTTTTCTCACGTTTTTAATAACATCTATATCGTTTACATATATTTCTCCCCTATCTGCTGCCATAAGACCGCAGATAATCTTCATAGTGGTTGTCTTGCCAGCCCCGTTAGGGCCTACAAAACCATATATCTCTCCCTTGGGAACATTTAAGTTTAAATCGTTTACAGCTGTAAATCTACCATACTTTTTAACAAGTCCTTTTATCTTTAGCATTACTTCACCCTACCTTTCACTGTTATCTGGGGAAGTCTAAAGCTGTTATCATTCAATTCATATTTCAAAAGCAAAGTATTATTTTTGTCCAAGTATTCTGCTATATCATCGCCTTGTATAACGTGGCTGGTAAAGTCACCACTCTCCCACTGATTCTTCTCCACATTCCAAATATACTGTTTTATATTGGGCTCTATTCTGTCATGACTGAGACCAATCCTGGAGGGAATAATGTTTTCCCTTATGCTATAAGCAACTTCTATAGTGCCTGCTGCACCATAAATCATATTATCATAAGGTTCATAATAACTACCTCTTGTTAAATTTTGCTTTATGATCGGTTTTATATATCCCCAAGGCAGTTCTACTTCTTCTCCTGATTGGATAATGAGCTTCAAATCCGCTATCAATAAGGATTTTTCATAACTATCCACAGCTTTACCGTTTACTTTTACATTTCCTCCTACGGAGTTTGGACTCCACCCTATGAGCTTGACTCCTTCTATTTGTGATGGAGTATTATAATCCAAGAAATATTCTAAAATATATCTTTTTTGATATTGCTTTCTTAGTTCGACACTTTCTTCCTCTGACAGTTCCAACCCTTCATTTCTTAACCGGTCTATATCATAGAGATTATTCAATAAATCATATCTATTTCCATAGTATTTTTTTGTTTCTCCTGCAATCTCTTTTCTCTCACCACTTTTTATATCACCTATAGACATGTATTCATTGGAGGTTATTATATAGCAATCCTCCAAATCAAAATCTGTAGAGTTTTCAATAAAGCCTCTGAAATCCGAATCCACATAGTTTATTTCACTAATTATGGCACCTTTTATCTCCTCATTATTATCCAGAGAAAGGGTTTTCATTGTCCATACTCCTACATCATTGAACTCTATGACAGATTTTGGCGAAACCATTATCTTGGTTTCTATCTTTCTCCCCTCATTCCAGGTTGGAGAAGAACCATAATGGTAGTTTCTATATATGAGGGGCTTTACCTTTGTCCCTTCCACCCCTTCCACTATCAGGTCTGTCTTGTTTGGGGTAAATACTCCCCCAAAGGATTTAGATACCAGATTTCCGGTTTCATCGCCATAAATGATGGATACTTTGTTTAATATGGGTCCTGTAAGTCTGGTTCCAAAACCCATAAAATATATGACAGCCATAAAAACCATGGATAATAGGGGCACCACAGCCCACATAAGCTCTCTTCTGTCTCTTTTTTTCAATATGATATAGGTTACAGGGGCAGCAAGCAAAATATATATGGCAAATATTATTATAATCATCTTATAGCTGGGTAATGACAACTCAGGTATGGTCATTAATGCCCTATCCATTAAGTAATAATTATTTCTGGCTACGGCCATATATTTTTTAAAATATTGTCCTGCATATACAGCAGGAGCAGCCCTCTGAACCAATGCTTCCATAAAGTTTCGGTTCAAGCTCCAGGATGTTAAAGGCTCCAAACCCATATCAAAAGACAGTAGCAGCACCCTTCCCTTACCCTTATTTACATATTGGGCTAAACCTACTCCATCTCGTGCAAGGACTGTCTCACCTTGTGCCAGTTTGATATCCATTACATCTAAAGTCTTCTCAAAATTCCCTCCTGCCATTTCCCCCATTGTCTTTCCGGATATATTAATCAAATCCCCTCTTTCACCGGTTATGAAATCATCCTTAAAAGCAGAAAGGGTCTTTGAACCATTAGGTCCGGTACCTATTATGAGAAAGCCACCCTGTTCAACCCATCTTTTTAGTGTTTTATATTGTTCATCACTGATCTTGGTGGAATCATAATCATTCATAAATATAATATTAAAGCTGCTCATAACATCCAAATCTGTAGAAAAGTTTTCTTCATTGAGGTTGGCAATCTTCATGCCAACACTTCCCTGAAGGTTTTTGAATGTAAATCCATTGAGATAATTCAGATTGGAGGTGTTATCGCTCATAATCCCTGCTAGCATCACATTTTCTGCAATACCTCTATCAATCCTCATGTATTGTTCTGTAACAGTATTCTTGCCTTCTATAATCCTGATTTTAGTATTTAATAAAGAGGAAGGTATTGGAATATTCATTGCATATTTTTTTGTGGTATTTTTCGGATGGTTTATGGATATTGCATAAACATCCACCATATCAACACCCATAGGACCCATGCTGCTTGGAATCTCTATTTGTATTTCTCCATTTATATCTTTCATGTTATTTTCTACAGTAATGGTGACAGGTGTTACAAAATCTGATCTGTAGACCTTATCAAAACCTATCTCGGTGCTTATCTTTATATCTGCCCCATCTCCAAAAACGGGCAGCATGCTGCATATAAGCAATAGGCTTGTAAGCATCACAGCAATCCACTTCTTCATTATCATACCCCCAAATATTAAGTCCCTTGAATCTCTAATTTAGACGAAACATCAATTAAAAAGTTACATATCCGATATTAATACTATTGTATAACATTTTTGGACAATAAAATATAGGAACCACAAAAACACTGAAGAGCACTGCTTTTTATAAGATTACTTTTAAATGTGTAAAACAAAAATGCAATTGTCATAGCAATTGCATTTTATAACATCCATTCTGCTGAGTTGAATATATATTAGCCTCTTTATAGTGCAGGTTTTGCAGGATTATAATCATTTTCCAGCATATAAATCTTCCATTGGCCATTTTCTTTTTTATAATACAAATACCATATTACAGGTACTTCATGACCTTTAAGGGTTATTTCAACTCCTGCCAGAGCCTTATCTCCTTCTATATAGCACCATCTCTGCCTGTAATCCGCCAGGTTTTTATCCGTATCCATATACCCTTCTACCAAAAGGCCATCACCTGTATATCTTATGAAGGATGAACCGTCAGGGGATTTAATATAGTCTGTATCCTTTGAAAGCAAAGAATTCACATTGCTCTCATTTCTAGCAAAGCAGTTGGTAATAAATTTCTTTGATATGTTTTCTATGGTTTCCTTAATTGGTTCATCCGCTGACTTTTCCGCCATCTTCCCATCATCCGGCTTTTTCCCCATATCCTTATTATTCATATTTCTATTATATATTGGCGACTTTTTAATAATTGTGAATAATTGTCCCAGATGATCTTTACCAAGTGCGAAAGATGTGCCGAAAAAAGCCAAACATATTATCACCAATAGTACAATGGGCATTATGAATTTTCTTTTCTTTAATTTCATCATATCACCCCCATAGCTTTTGAGAGTATTATGCCCAATTCTCTTATATTTTTTAATTACCAAATATAACCATATATCAACTGTTTCAAAATCCTAACATATTAGCCTTATCTAAAGAATAATATTAAAAGGAAAAGCACAGGGAAAAGAGGGGACTAATATGCAAAACATAAATATAAACACAGGAAGAGGCATTTTGACCAGAGGACTTACAGAAAAAGAAGCCTTGGAAAAGCTTAAAAAATACGGATTCAATGAACTTACAAAGAAAAATAAAAAAAGTCCTGCAGCAATTTTTATTGAACAATTTAAAAACCTTATGACTCTGGTGCTTATAGGAGCTTGTCTAATATCCTGGTTTTTTGGTGAAAAAGCTGATTCCATAACCATACTGGCAATAATAGTTCTAAATTCAATACTTGGCTTTATACAAGAATATAAAGCTGAAAGATCTATCGAAGCTTTAATGGAGCTTTCTGCTCCGGGAGCCAAAGTTGTCAGAGACGGAAAAGTGTCTCACATAAATGCCAAATATGTGGTACCTGGGGATTTAGTAATAATTGAAGCCGGCGATAGAATTCCTTCCGATGGAATAGTACTTGAAAGCATAGGTCTCATGGTGGATGAATCCCTTCTCACAGGGGAATCAGTACCCGTTGAAAAATCTCCCAAAAACTCCGATTGGGTCTATATGGGAACAATGGCTACCTCAGGGAAAGCCAAGATAATTACATATTCTACAGGCATGAATAGTGAAATGGGTAAAATAGCCAGCATGCTTCAGGAAATCCCTGATGAATTCACACCCCTTCAAAAACGATTAGCCCAGCTAGGCAGATATATAGTTGCCATATGCCTCATCATCTGCGCAGTGGTTACGATAACAGGAATACTAAGAGGAGAGGATCCTTATAACATGCTTCTGACAGGTATAAGCCTTGCTGTGGCAGCCATACCTGAAGGACTGCCTGCAATTGTAACTGTAGCTTTAGCCATTGGGGTTCAGAGAATGTATAAAAGAAATGCTTTGGTGAGAAAGCTGCCGGCAGTAGAAACCCTTGGCAGCACCACTGTAATATGCTCCGACAAAACGGGAACCTTGACTCAAAATAAAATGACTGTAAAGAAGGTTTATGTAGATGACAAATTCATAGAACCTCAAAAGTATAAGTTTTCTTCCACAGAGGCTTTGAAACTTCTATTCACTGCTTCATCAGTATGCAGCGATGCCTATTATGAAGAGAAGATGATGTCTGAACCGGAAGTCAGCGGAGACCCTACAGAGCTTGCTATACTGAAGGCTGCATGGACTGCCGGAATCAAAAAATCCAATCTCAATAGGGAGTATAAAAGGATTCATGAAATTCCCTTTGACTCTAACAGGAAGAGAATGACGGTAATAGCAAGGAAAAAAAACGGCGAGTCTTTTGTATTTGTCAAGGGGGCTGTAGATGTTATTTTGGATTTATGTACAAAATACTATAGTCCCAGAGGAGAAAGAAATATGACCTCAATGGATAGGAGAGCCATTCTGGCGGCAAACGAAAAGATGGCTTCATCAGCTCTTAGAGTCCTGGGAACAGCTTATAAAAAATATGATGGTATTCTTGATAATAGTTCTATTGAGAAGAACCTTACATTTATCGGCATGGTAGGAATGATTGACCCACCTAGGACGGAGGTAGCCAAAGCTGTGGAAACCTGCATAATGTCCGGTATAAGACCTGTGATGATAACAGGAGATCACAAATTGACTGCAGCGGCTATAGGTAAGGAATTGGGAATACTCACTTCAGAGAATCAGATACTCACAGGCAGTGAATTGGATAAGCTTAGCGATAGGCAGCTGGAAAAGGCTTCAGCCATCACCACCGTATATGCTAGAGTATCTCCCAAGCATAAGCTGAGAATAGTCAAGGCACTAAAGTCCTTAGGTCATACTGTAGCCATGACAGGAGATGGAGTAAATGATGCCCCGGCTATTAAGGAAGCGGATATAGGCATAGCCATGGGTATTACAGGCACGGATGTAACAAAGGAAGCTTCATCCATGGTATTGATGGATGATAATTTTTCCACCATTGTGGCAGCAGTAGAGGAAGGAAGAATCATCTATGATAATATTAGAAAATTTATTCGATACCTTCTCTCCTGCAATATTGGAGAGGTGCTCACCATGTTTCTGGCTTCACTTTTTTATTTACCCACACCCCTTATTCCCATACAGATATTGTGGGTAAATCTGGTGACTGATGGGCTTCCTGCTATGGCTCTGGGCATAGATCCTCCTGACAAGGATATAATGCTCAGAAAGCCAAGAGGAAAAAAAGAAAGCATTTTTTCTCAAGGCTTAGGCTTTAAGATATTGATGAGGGGAATAGCCATTGGATTGGGCACATTATCCGTCTTTGCCCTCATGCTTTATCTCACATATAATGATATAAAAAGAGCCAGGACCTGTGCCTTTGCATCCTTGGTATTGTCTCAGCTATTTTTCGTATTTGAATGCCGCTCGGAACATAGATCCATTTTGAGAATCAATCCTCTCACAAATATATGGCTGATTCTCGCAGTTTTGTGTTCTTTAGGGCTTTTGTTGATGGTTATATATGTGCCATTCTTCCAGCCTATCTTTAGCACTGTAGCACTGGGATGGATTGAATGGGTCATTGTGGTTATTATATCCTTCCTATGGACTCTGATATCTTTCTTCACCACAGGTAAGAAGCGAAAGTAGCAGAACACGGATTTACACGGCAAAATCCACGGATTAACACGGAGGGATACTTTTTTTGAGAACACGAAAAGACACTAAAATTCCACTAAAATACACTAAAGCATTAACATACAGTTATTATAACGGCATAAGTCAATCTAAGGGGTATTTAATATTACTGCTTCGATAGTATGACGAACTAGAATAAGCATATGTGCAGTTCACAATCTAACGCCTCCCAAAGGGCCTCCTGCCCTGGAAGGCTTGGGCACCATCCGTGCTGCCCATACGATTTTTC
>ENA-OWOZ01003210-OWOZ01003210.1-bioreactor-metagenome-genome-assembly--contig:-NODE-3210-length-11013-cov-20.977323_pt1 | contig 11013 bp, 5 predicted proteins | sample MGYA00238140_ERZ651804 | MGnify/ENA primary metagenome ERZ651804 (study PRJEB26910, sample SAMN07631232) | bioreactor metagenome | isolation source: Switchgrass digestor | place: USA: Dartmouth... | reverse complement strand
GGTTTTAGTTCTTTGTTTATAAAGACAAAGCCTGTACCCCCCTGACATCGCTAAGCACTCATTGGGATTTCATTATTAATATAATAGCAGTCTGACATGAATATTACACAGTTATTATAATGCCAGTAGTTAACAGAATCAATATGAATAAATCTACTTTTTTATATTGAACATATAATCGAGATCTGTGCAGCTATTTAAAATCTTATTGGCAATAGTTGCAAGGTAATTTGCATATTTGCCCGTGTCAAAACATGTTACTTCTGAAGCATCACTGTTGCAAGACCTTGCCATGCTTAATACCGCATCAATACATGGCAACACCCAACATCTCCAGTATGTACCTCATTGCAACCAGTAAAACCCCTAAAGTCATTAGCCTTAGGTACATCCGGCTGGCAAACACAAGAATACGTGCAGCTCCGGGCGACATACTCCTGAATATGAACACTTTGGCATTGTTGTCGTCAGACAATCCTCCCGAAACCTGGAGTTCAACATCTGCTTGCGAATGCAGCGGGAAAAAACGTACGGAATATACACCAAATGTTGATTTTCTGCCTCCAAAATGCATACAATATAAGCCTGTAAAATCTTCCAGTTCGATTTCCTTATCTTCTGTCAAATTCCTGGCCCTGAATTCCATCCCATTTATCAGGTCCAGGTTGGGCATCATGCGCCTGGAAGACCGGATAAAAGCATGCTGATGCAAAACGAAGATATAGTAATAGCCTTTCTTTAAATCACTGTACACTGCCTTAAAGGGGGGTGTAATTTTATACGGGTCATTAAGCAATTTTCTCAAATTCCTTTGAGCCTGCCAAAACATCCCGGAACAATTAGAGGCTGATTCTTAAGGCAGCAAAATCAACACGTCAATGTCTGATATTCATTGAATTACATTTATCATATAACCTTAATATCAGGTAATAATGGACTATATTCCAAATCCATAACTGACAATTGCTTTTTAATAATACCTCTTTTTTCATATGCAGGTTCAAAACAAAAAGTCCTAAATTCATTTTTATCCACATCATCTAAATCACGCACATGTGGGAACAATAATTTCATGTATGCTGTAGTCATACGCTTAATTGCTGTTGTATCTCTTGTATCAGCGCGTACCGGAATATCTAGCAATTCAGAAACCAATGCAGCATATCTTGGCATTGTTCTTAAATATGATAAAATCTCCGAAAAATACTCAACATTTAGAGTATAACCTTTTAGCTTTAGATCCTCGTTAATCCGTGGCAGTTTCCATCCTTCTATAAATCCATGGAATCTGTCAAGCAGCGCTGTATCGTGAAAGAATGATGGAAGCTCCATGAAATATTTCTTACTAATTGGTTTCCTTTCCGAGTCCAAATCAATATTACCAAGTAGTATTAAGCCAGCTTGAGAAGTTTGCTTGGCTTTCCCTACAGTATAGCTACCTGACTCAAGGTAATTTTTCAGTGCACCTCGTAATTCCTCCTCGTTTTCAAACGAGATAGTCTTAATCTCATCCATTGCTACAAAATCATATGAGGCCAGAATACCAGGAGTGTTGGTATTCATGTCATAAAACATTTTAGCCCTTGTTACTTTTCCTCCACTAATATGCCACCCATATTTACTTAAATTATTGAAGATATAAGATTTTCCAGTCCCCTTTGGAGCAAGCTCGACTAAGTTTAAGTTTGGTTCAACAAAAACTAGCAATCTTGTTAAAAAAAGCATTTTTTGCGTATAGTTATCAAATCCTTCAGGATTATATTCCATGCAACGTATTAAAAAGTCAATCCATTCAAATGTATCAAATTGCTTTCTTGCTTCGCAGAAATGTTCGAAGTCGATTTTGTAAGGTTTAAAAGGTTTAAAATCGATTAACTCTGCGTACCCTTTTTCTCTACCGTCTGGTTGTATATAGTTTAAAGTGATAACTCCCCAATTCTCGCCTTCTATCATAACATCATTATTCATCTTAATTACATATGGGGCAACCCGTCCTTCATTCATTTTTATGCCGATATCAGGAATAGCAAATCTGTGAACACCTCTTTTTAAATCTGATTCAATTATAACTCTCGCAAGAATTCTTATTTCCTCACCTTGCAGTAATCTGCTTCTAATGTTACTATCTTTGGTAGGTATATGCTTTTCAAGAAAATTTACTAGGCTTTCTTTATCAATATTACCATTCCGGTCTGAATATCTTTTAATCAACCAATCCTTAATAAAGGACGGAATATTGCTGCCAGCGAATATACTATATCTCTCTGGGTTTTTTAAAACTGATTCTTCAACAAAGCATTTCTTTATTTTAAAATCCAGTGAACTAGTCAAATAAATCATCCTCTTCCATGGTTGAAATTATATCAAATGAATAAGTTCTATTATCAATTGAAACAGTAACTTTTTGCTTACAAACTTCTTTTAATTCAACTTCCCAAACGCCATTATTATCATTAAGTTCGTATACATTGCCAAATTCATCATAAAGCATTGGATGCTTATGTGGTTTTGGCGTAATCTCAAAAGAAATTTTTCTGTCTAGTCCACTAACCTTTAATTTTACAGATTTTACTTTATAATCGACATTTACTGTTGAATTTTTAGTAGCAATAATAAAAGGTACAATAATTTCTTCGGGCGTTGCCCCTCCGTGGACCTCATACGCTGATCTTTTACACAAAGAAACGTCCCTCAAAGCTATTACCCATCGTTCGTTAGACTCTGTATTTTTATATACTACGTAATGCTCATTTTCGCTAATACTTGCGTCTTTCGTTAAAAGACATCTGCCATCATGTTCAGCATCCTGGTAATCATAAACTTTCGAACCCATTACAAGCCTGTGGATTGCTGTACATCCATGATCTGCTGTTATTGCTATCCTTTCACCACTTTTTACATGTATATAAGTGTCAAAGATTTCAATGATTTTATCAATAGCCTTTATTATCGATTCGGGAGACTTATAATACTCATCATGAGTAACATCTTTATCAAAGTCAGGAATGATTAACTTATCCACGTTATTACAATCGCAATTGTTATATCTTGTAATAGATGGCAATTTGCATTTAGCGTACAAAGCTCTATCTATGAACCAACCATTTTTTTTAATAATATATGTTAATAAAGTCAAGTATTCTGCTCCAACACCATCTAATATTATAATTCTGTCAACTTTTTCTCTTTTTATTATATCACTGACAAATTCGAGCTTATTGCAATAATACCATTTATAAAATTTATTGCTATCACCATTCATTTCCTCAATTAAGCTCTTAAATTCTTCAGTGTACGAATCTAATACCTTGGCATATTTATAATGATAAAAATATTGATTTATCCACTCAATCTCAGTGCATACCTCCGCTTTACTATCTCTACTTATATAAGCTGCAAATTCTGGATATATCTTTGCTAGCTCATTAAGTGTAATGATATTTTCTTTGAAATATTTAACAACCATTTTTTTCTCAAATAAAGTTGAACATGTCAGCAATTCCTTCTTTATTTCAATATCGTCAACAGATTCAAATGCTTGAATAAAATCATTTTCGAATATTTCTAGATTATAATATTTATTAACTAAAGATACTAATTCCTTTCTTTGAGATGCTAAATCAAGTCTATTATGTTCAAAAACACCCATCCATATTGATCTTGCAAATTCATCATTTTCATAAGACTTTAAATCATATAGAATAATTGATAAGTATTCTGACATCGGAATTTCTTTCCGATATTCCTTAAAAAATAATATTAGCAGCCATTTATTATATTCATTTTTACTTTCAAACCATAGTTTGATAAAATCTGCACTAAATGCATTGTTGATATTAAAAACAATTTCAACTAATTGTATTAATTTCTTACATCTGTGTCTATAAACATCTTTAAGTAATTGTTCCCAGTAAGGTTTATCTTTATCAAGATACGATACGCTAAGGTTGAAATCAAAAATCTTACTTAGTATATCTTTTTCATTATCAAGTTTTTCAATTAAGAAAACATTATCAGGTTTTGCGTTATTATACCAATAGTTTAATGTTTTTGAGTTGCATATAAGAGGGTACTTAATTAAGTTAATTCTTTTCCAAATATCTAACCAGTCCTTGACAGTTGAAAGATGTATATCGATAAGTTCAGATATAGAGTTATTATCGGTAAAATAAAGTTTTGCATATTCTAGTTCTTTTATATTGCATGGGAATATTATTGGATTAAATACTTTTAATCTATTATACTTCTTATCCAATAATTGATTAATATGATCAAGCAACCCATAACAAAGGAAGTAGATACGTCTGCTTTTATCATCACATGCATTCTCAATATCGGTAACTAAAGAAATTAACAAGGACTCAAACTCAGACTTCCTATAAAATCGTACCAATTCAGAAAAACCAGTCACTATAAAATCTTTTCCTTTATCAAGTAACTTTATTTCATCAAGCAGCATATATGTACTGATCCATCCATCTGATTTTTTTAAGAGAGATGATAACTCTAAAACTTCGGTCCTACCTGTTATAAGCCTATTTTTCACTAACTCAGCACCTATCATCGAAAAAGGCAAAATGATAAACCTTACGGGATAACGCGAATAACTACCGGACCTCCCTTTATCTTCTTCAATTAATGCAATATATTCATTAAGAAGGCTGTCTTGCATATAACCATCCTTCCTTAATTAAACATTTGCTCAATAAAAGTCGCTAGCATAGGATTTCCGTCAATCAACTTAATTAATAATTCTTTTAACTCATCAATTGTCCCCTTGTATTCCTTTATACGTTTTTTTAGCCCTTCTATAGATTTTTTGTTATTATTGCCATTACTGCTTGTGTTTGTACCTCCTGTAGCATAATTTCCATTAGGCATCTGAATACCTAATCCATTTTTTCCAGCATCCCTATTCATACCTGAAGCAGTATTACGCATTGCTATCCATTTCCATGTTAACTGTTTAATATCACTTTCTTCCCAAAAGGCCTTATTTTCTTGTAAATTCTGCTCTAGGTAGGAAATAAGTGCTGGCAATTCTTCTTCTTTGATATTTGCATCCTTTATCTGCAAAAGGTAACAGTTAAGCCCTTGGTCTTTTTTGGTATTAATTATTAAATGTGATAGGTCAATATAGTTTTCTGATATTAAATTAAGCAATTTGCAAATATCTGACTGTTGTATTTCGCCGTCAATCGTTTTAGTAAAAGTGAATAAGTTGTCAAGTGTTTCTTTTAACTCATCACTCGTATTCGCACAATACTTTAGTGTCCATAAAGGCGAATTATTTTCTTGCACAAATTTATCTCTAATTTGCCACTTTATATTTATAAGTCCTTCTGTATTTTCAATACCAAAAAGTTTTTTAAGAAGCTCCACTAAACTTCTTTCTTCGTCTGTACTGAATCTAATCAAAAGCTTATCCTTATCTTTACCTTCTTGCCAGTAATTGAAGAGAGCTACTATTAAGTCACGCATTATATTTTTGTCGACTAATTTACCTGTACCTTCTTTATAAATCCTTTCAACATAGGGCCTAAATGCAAACGCAACAGATGCCATACTTACTATGTTCTGATATAAACCATATGGCGGTTTAATCAGGAATAGCAAAATTTCACCTAAATTAACAATCGATTTCTTCTTAGCGGCATTAATTGCGTCATTGACTTCCTTTGATAATACATATAATGGGTGATCATTAGGAGTATTATCTCTAAAATCCATATTTTCATCTATTATAAAATCTCCATTAGAATTCTTAATTAAATTCTTTAAATACGAAAGGTTTCCAGTAAGTTTTTCCTCTAATTCCGATCTCGTATCGGAGAAAATAAAACTTTCTACTGCTACTTTAGAATTCTGCTTTTTCCATATTGACTCAGTCTTCAAATTTAGAATCCTATCTAGGCCATAGTTAAATACTATTTTCACAATTTCCGTATCTATATAATATGATAGCAACTTTACCGGTTTATTTATGCATTCACCCCTGAATATGACTTCTGATTCTGTTGAATTACATATAGCATTTATCCATTGTCTTAACCAATTAGTAGCTCTTTGCTCGTATTGATCTTTATCAGATATTAATCCCTGTTTTTTTGCTACTACACTCATCGCTATATTATCAACATACCCTTCGAGCCTCTTATTACCCATTGGTTCTTTTATCATAATAAATACGATATTGGAAAATTCGTCTTTCTTCGACAAGTTAAGTACTACATTTTTCGCTTCATTATATGGCTTTTCTTGACGCCCAATTATATCGTTAAGGTTTTTGGTTTCCCCTCTAAAGAGAAATACAGCAATAGGCAATGAGTACGAAGATGAAAAAGATGAACTGATTTTATTTCTTAGAGAAAATTCTGTTTCTCCACCCCAGAAAAACTTCACTTCCACATCTCTTATAATCTGTCTTTTCAACTCTTTTTCAATCACAGCTCTTTCAAAAGGATACTGGTTCAGCAGTTTTGTAATATCCTCACATTTTGCATATTCTTTTGCTTTTTCTTCCATTACTTGCTTGATGGGTAAAGCCGTAAACGCAATTTCAAAAATCCCATCAGGGGATCTATGTATTATTTGATGACTATCAATATAATCTAACACTTCATTTATCTGTTGAATCGAGTATACACCTCTAAATGCAGATACAATATTATCAGTACTAGGTATAACCATATTTTTTTCTTCATTGATAGTTGCAGTCATTGTCATTTTATATAAGATATTGAGTAATAGAACAACTTTAAAGACTGCTATATAGATGGCATCTTTCTTACTCATCTCATCATAAAACAACTTATACTTATTGATAACTGTATCAAACTTATTTACATTATCTTGCTCAAAATCTTCGAGGAAGAAATCCCAAACATAATCTGCTGTCAGAAAACTTACGTCCTCTACATTTACTTCTATAAACTTTTTAAAACCTTTTGTATCATCATTAAGGAATTTAAATATACTTCTTTCAGTCGAACCTATATTCCTTGAAACAAACGTTGCAAGATATGCAGCATACGGATGTATCGGATAGATCTCCTTTATTTTTTCTCTAATGATATTACTCATCGGTAGGTTTTGCACAAGTTTGTTAATAACATCAATTACACCAATATTTTCATCGACATACTTTTTCTTTAATATATTCCATTTCTCTTGATCCTTTTTGAGTATGGCACTAGATATTATATGATAAGTCGTATTAGGTTGCATATCATAACTCATCTCTTTGAATCGTGCTTTTGCCATGAATTTTTCATCTTCTCTTAGTTCTTTATAACTTTCTAGAACTTCAAGTTTTTTATGAGTAACAAGGTAAAGATATACTCCAGATTTACTAAGCTCTGCAATGTCCTGAACCTCATTTAATAATGCTCTACGCTCCGATGTTTCTAAAACTGATGTGAATTCGTCCCAGAAAATAACAATATAATCAGCAATTTTCTTAGCCTTCAATTCAGTAAGAACTTCAAGAAGCCATTGCTCTATTGAAGGATTTGCAATAACAAGATTTGCTTTTTTTAACTCATTCATTAAAAGTCTCAATAATTTATTATTTCCTCTAGATAATTCATTTATAATATCATCTCTACTGTTTACATATAAAGATAGTTCAACATTCGTATTAATTATCTCATCCCAAAACATCTCAAGTCTTATATCAGAGACTCTCTCAATCATTAATTCAAAGTCTGTTTTAGTACTAAATTCAAATCCTGTACTTACAAGCATATTGTTTACAGCATTTTGTATTATATGATGTAAATCAACCGCATCAACAATAGCGTTAAGTCCTTTAATTATAACTGGGAATACCCTCTTCTCTTTCCTAAAAGATATTAGCTTTTCTTTAACTTGTGTACTATTTATCTGAACTAAATAATCTTCTATTGATGATATGTCATCTGATAATAAATGCTTAATAACTGATGTGGAATGGCTCTTACCAGTACCATAAGTTCCCTGTATCCATATTGACTTTTTCTTCTGCTCTTCACTTGTCATTAAACAATCGAGCACTACATCTAAAATTGCTTCAAATTGCTCGTTTGAAATGAATCTCTTCCAATAATTTTCTTTTTCATTCATTATGTCAAATACATCTTGAAAGTATGAATGGATACCGACAATATCAGAGTATTTCATTTTATGACCCCCAGTGCATTGACATCATAAAAATAAATTGCATCCTTCTTCTTTAAAAAACTTTATTTTCTCTTTTAGTTCTTTAACACTTGTGCCCAAAAAAACGCTTAAACAATCTATGCACATAAATTGTTTTATTTGCCTTCCAAGAAGCTTCTTGTTTAGCCCAATGTCGTTTTTATCCAACTTTTTTTTACATTCAGTGCATAGCTTCAATGCTTATCACCTCTGTATAAGCATCTTTAGTGCTTCAAAAGAACTATAATCATCGTTAACGTGAATATTATCTAACCCACCTAATAAATCCGCCTTTATAAGTCCGTATTCCTGCAATGATCTCAAACAATTAAGAAAATACTCTGAAGAGACACCAAATATTTGGAGAGGTCCTGTTTCTCCTTTTTCATAAAAATCTGAAACAGTCCATTCATATCTCCCTTTTACTTCTGATAGCTTAAATAAATAGTAACAAATGGCAGTAGGACTAACCAGGTCTCCACCAACCTTTATTATGCATTTCGTAGTATTACCCTTCTTTTCAGTTACACCAAATTCAAGTCGTGATCCTAAAGGCGATTCATTAAAAGTGTTAATGAGTGCATCGAGCGGATTACTAAGAGTGCCTTCTGAAAAATTTGAATATGTTTCTTTCAATAAAGCGAGTAACTCTGCTTTAGTGTATGGAACGTTATTCTTTACGGTATCAACATACCACCTAACTATCATAGAGTTAAAATAAAGATTTACCCATATAATTTGCCATACAAATAGTGGATCCTTGTAGAACTCTTCCCTCAATAATTTTGCGAGATCTGTTGTCTTTTTCTCCTTTATCTCTAGAAGTTCGCTTTCTCTTAACCAGTTAATCATAGCTGGTATCTGCCTTACACCTAATCCTCCGTTATTTATAAACCAATTATCCATTTGATCAAAGAAATTAGCTAGCCACAATTCTCTTAATCCAAAAGTAGAATATTTATCAATCCCTGAAGATTTAACACTCAATTTAGTCTCTCCTTCCGTTATTGCTTTTCTATCAGCTATAATACATCCCTTGCTATTTATATCTAAACAGCGTTTGCATTTTACACATAAATTAGTATCAATATCTAATTCGGGATATACCTTTAGAGCACCTGCTGGACACTCTACCTCACAGACACCACAACCTTCGCAGAAAGCAGTTTTGTTGGCAATTTTATGTAGAGCACTGGTAAATAATACTTTATTTATAGTATTATACACCTTTATAACAGTTTTTGCATTAATCTTTTCGACGAGGAATTTAAAAACTTCCGAATTATTTTTAATTTCTCCTAGAAATTGGCTGTCATTGATTTGCTTTATAATATAGTCACCTGCTACATGCAGCCATTTTAATACATCTTTTTTGGGATTCGTTATTACAACTTCAAAATTTGGTTCTCTTGTAATAATATCTACTCTCGAATTATCATTAATTAATCCTCTCCCCCCAGCATTCTTTTTCCAGTTGCCAGAGTCTATATAGTTATCTATTTTATTTTTTGAAATAATGCCAATATTTTTTGCCATATTTTCAATTACTTCTACATACTTTTTTGTAATATCAGGAAACAGTTTTCTTATTATAAATTCTGACCAATCAGAAGCAAAAGGACAAATACTACATCCGACTCTGGTTAAACCATATCTATATGCTTGGTTAATTCTAATTTTTCTATAGTTAATATACAAATATATCTCTGTTAAATTCCATCTGAAAATAGCTCTAGAATTTATCAAATTATTATGTTTTACACCCTCACCAATTCTGTTATATGTATCACGCCTATTACTTTCTTCTGATCGGACACCCTCAAATACAACAAGCTTAGGTTGCTTTTTTGATGACATTATATCTTTCATTTTTCTTCCAAACAAAGCTGTTTTTAGGACGGAACAACACCACCTGTTTATTCTACTCGGTGGTCCATAACTTTCCCAAAGGTCGATTGCTCTTTTTTCACTCTTTGCAAGTATAAATTCAAGCCCAGCAAATTTCTCTTTATAAAGCTCTTCCGTTATTCTTATTGTATCGTATGTAAAAGGTAATTCCATATCTGTATCTGTAAAAACAACTTTATATTCATTCGGAGGTAAAACGCGGCTAACAATATCCAAAATAACTTGTGAGTCTTTGCCACCACTAAATGCTACAACAAACCCATCTACCTTGTTCTTATACTTAGTATAAGTATCTTTAATAAAATCCATGGCTTCGTTTTCTAACATATATATGGCATCTGAGTTTCGCATTATCACAATATCGAGAGGTATATTGTCAAACAAAGTGTATGTACAATCTTTGCTAAACTCAACATATGGGTCCTTATATAAACTTCCTCCATGAACTTCAGCAATTAGCTCTCCTTTGTAGTAATACCTTCTATCAATAGCCCACAAAATTGGTAGGTCATTTTTTGGATAATCGAACTTCTCATTAAACCCTAAGAGATCTAATTCTTCATAATAAACAGGCCTAGCAGGCTGTATCTGTTCATTTTCAGAAATTTGATCAGACAGTAATACTCCATTATTTTCTTTGTCCCAGCAAATTTTAAACATCTAAAATATCATCCTTTGTAATAACATTATAATCATATTTAAGTGCTATACATATTTTTTCATAACTTATCAAAACATCTTTTATTATTTAATTATATCATAAATGGAGCTTTATTTACTCATTAGCTTAATTACACGGTCGTGTCAACTTGTTTTAGGTTTTATGTCACTGTCTGCCCCTCTCTTTGGGCAAGGATCATATAGCAAATCCATTATCTCGTATCGATCTAAGTGTCCGTGTCAGCAGAGTTACTTTTCCGCTATTCA
>ENA-OWOZ01003208-OWOZ01003208.1-bioreactor-metagenome-genome-assembly--contig:-NODE-3208-length-11026-cov-3.209243_pt1 | contig 11026 bp, 11 predicted proteins | sample MGYA00238140_ERZ651804 | MGnify/ENA primary metagenome ERZ651804 (study PRJEB26910, sample SAMN07631232) | bioreactor metagenome | isolation source: Switchgrass digestor | place: USA: Dartmouth... | reverse complement strand
TCTGCAGAAGCTGCAATTTGGAGTAAATAATCTTCGTTTAGACCATTTAATGAAATTATATCAGTAACCTGAGGTTTTCCTTCCGTTATAGTACCAGTTTTATCGAAAACTACTGTTTTTATCTTATGAGCTGTTTCGAGAGCCTCTCCGCTTTTTATCAATACTCCGTATTCAGCTCCCTTTCCGGTTCCCACCATAATCGCAGTTGGGGTTGCAAGTCCCAGCGCGCAGGGGCAGGCAATCACAAGTACTGAAATAAATATGGTTAATGAAAATATCACAGACTGGCCTGAAATAAACCATGCCAACCCTGAGATAACAGCAATAGCTATGACGACAGGTACAAAATAACCTGCAATTATATCGGCCATCTTTGCGATAGGGGCTTTTGACCCCTGTGCGTCTTCCACCAGCTTTATTATTTGAGCCAGGGCGGTATCGCTTCCTACTTTTGTAGCTTTGAATTTGATGGAACCATTCTTATTTATGCTGGCTCCTACAACCTTGTCTCCTATATGCTTTTCCACAGGAATACTCTCGCCTGTCAGCATAGATTCATCAACAGAGGTATATCCTTCTATTACCTCACCATCTACAGGTATTTTCTCACCAGGCTTAACTAGTATTATATCTCCAACTTCTACTTCTTCTATAGGTATTTGGATTTCCTTTTCATCCTGAATCACTGTTGCAGTTTTTGGTGCCAAACCCATCAGCTTCTTTATAGCTTCAGAAGTTTTACCTTTTGATACTGCTTCAAGAGATTTTCCCAGAAGTATCAATGTTATAATAACCCCTGCAGATTCAAAATACAGATTCATAACACTGTGATGATCTCCAATGTAAATCATGTATGTTGAGTACAGGCTGTAAATAATAGCTGCAGAAGTACCCATGGCGATTAAAGAATCCATATTAGGGCTTCTTCTTATAATGGCTTTAAAACCTACTGTATAGAATCTATATCCAGCAATGACAATAGGAATTACCAATGCAATTTGTATTAAAGCGAATCTTAGGGGGTTTGTCATTGGGTCCAACAACGCAGGCAGTGATTTGTTCAAACCTGGTATCATATGTGCCATTGCAAGGATTAGCAAAGGAGTAGCAAAGATAGCTGACACAATAAATTTCGTCCATAATGTCTTTATCTCTTTTTCTTTCCTGGCCTTATCCTCATCGACTCTGTTTTTGCTTTCTATTTCTAAAGCTTTATATCCAGCTTTAGCGATTGCTTGCTTTATTTCCGACAATCTTATCAATTTGGCATTATATCTTACATTGGCTTTCTCAGTAGATAAATTTATAGAAACAAACTCAACACCTTCAAGTTTGGATATCACTCTCTCCAGAGTTTTTACACAAGCAGCTCATGTCATTCCCTCTATTGGAATGAGTACTTCCTTTGTTTCAACTTCTTCTACCGCTTCGTATCCTGCCTTTCTTACAGCTTCCTTTATTTTATCTATATCACGCTTGCTATCTTCGTATTGAACCACCATCTTCTCCGTAGCAAAATTAACATTTGCCTCAACAACACCGTCTAGCTTTTTGACTGCTCTCTCCGATGCCTTGGCACAAGCTGCGCAGGTCATGCCTATTATCTTTAATGATTCGGTCTTCATACTTTTCATCCCTTCTCGTCACATTTCTTATAGGGTACCCCCCTATCCTATATTTATATAATACATTATTTCCTTTTTAGTGTCAATACAAATAGAACAATTTATTCATAATTTAGAATAGGCATGTACATCGAAGAAAAATCAAAAAAAATTCTTACATTAATAGTATTCATATTACTGTAAGAATAAAAATCATAATGATATATATCCGCCTAAGCCATTGGATTATTTTTGGGTAAGGAAACTTTAAGCTTAGTACCTACATTTATTTCACTTTCAACCTCAATAATTCCTTTATGAGCTTCTACAATAGCCTTAGTTATGGCAAGACCAATTCCTGCCCCTCCAGTCAGCCTGTTTCTGGACTTATCAGCCCTGTAAAACCTTTCAAAAATATTAGGCAGGTCTTCTTCAGCAATTCCAATTCCATTATCAATTATTGTCAGCTCCGCTTTATTCTTATCACCAGTCAGTTCTATAATCACTTTTCCACCTGTTTTAGTATACTTAAGAGCATTAGAAATAAGATTAACTATCATCTGGCTTATTTTATCCTTATCAGCCCTGATGCTTTGCTCATCTAGTCTTAATATCAGCTCAATGTTTTTACTTATAAATCCTCTTTCAAAATTTCCAGCAACTCTTGTAACTAAGTCTTTAAGATCAAACTCTGTTTTATCTAAAGTTAGGATACTGCTCTCGTACTTCGCCAACTTACCCAGATCTCCCACCAGTCTGTTAAGACGCAGGATCTCCTCATGGCAGCTTTTTAATCTCTCAGTATCCGCTTCCCATATTCCGTCAATCATTGCCTCCATATGACTTTGTAGTGTTGCAAGAGGAGTCCTCAATTCATGGGCTACATCCGCTGTAAGCTGTTTCCTCAACCTTTCTTGGGATTCAAGGTTCTGGGCTAAATCATTTATAGAATTTATCAGCTCATTTATTTCTTTTGTATCTGTTTCTTCATTGTTTCTGCTGCTATAGTGCCCCTGGGAAATTAGATGAGCTCTATCTATAACCCTGGTTATTGGCTTGCTTATGTTTCTTGATATAATTGCACCTATTACAATGGACAGCAATAATGATAAAATTCCTACGCCAATGAAAACTCGGTTCAGAGTGTTTATGAACTCCAAATCGCTATCAGTATAGTAAAAAGGTCCATAATAAATTATCTCAATATTCCCTACAGTATCACCTTTATGCACTAAAGGATAGCTATCCTTTATATACTCACCTTCCCAGTTTGGATAACGGCTGTACATATTATTTTCCATATTAGCCATCATATTATGACACATTGCAGTATTATATTTCATGGCATCCCAGATTACTGTACCATCAGCATCTTGTACCTTGATTATCATTCCATTTTCCAATGCATTTATCCCAATGCTTTGGATGGAAAAGTTGTCCCACTTGCCTTCAGTCTTGTATTGTTGTGCTACAAGAGCAACTATTTCACTGTTTTTCCTTGCCTGACTCTTTATAATATAATCCTGGAAATACTTGTCTAAATATATATTAGAAATGATGCTTATCAAAAACACACATACTGCTGCAATCAAAATATATGATATAGTCAGTTTAGTCCTTAAGCTATACTTCATATCAATCACCACCAAACCGGTACCCCACTCCATGCACTGTAATAACTAACTTAGGGGACTTAGGATCATCCTCAATCTTCTGTCTCAAGTTCTTTATATGAGAGTCTATTGTTCTGTCAAATCCATAAAAATCTTCACCTAAAGCCAGAGTGATCAACTCTTCTCTTGTATATACTTTATTTGGGTGCTTAACTAAAGCCATCAGAATACTAAATTCGCTTGGAGTAAGGTTTATGAGTTTACCATGCTTCTTTACCTGGTGTTTCTCCACATCTACTACCAAATCTCCTCCCTCAAAGCTATAGATATTGGCCAAAGGCAGCGCATCATCCAGAGTTCTGCGAAGGACAGCTCTTACACGGGCTACAAGTTGTCTCGGACTAAAAGGCTTTGCTATATAGTCATCAGCACCTATATTTAGGCCTTTCAGTATATCCTCTTCCTCTACCTTGGCTGTAAGCATAATTATTGGAACTCTGGACTTACTCCTGATTATCTTGCATATTTCCTCTCCTGTCATATCTGGAAGCATCAAATCAAGTATAACCAAAGATGGTTTATCATCTTCAAATCGTTGAAGAGCTTGGTGACCTGTAAAGGCTTCAAGTACCTTATATCCTGATTTCTCCAGATAAGATTTTACTACATCTACTATTTTGGTCTCATCATCTACTACTAAAATACTTATATCATTTGACCTCATGCTATTTCACCCTTATTTACTTTTCTTTGGCCTGTCAAGCTTGCAGCAGTCTAGTCTCTCGTTCCCAAACTCCTCCTGGCTTGATTTGGCTAAAGTGTCGAAAAATCTTGTTATAGCTTTTTTTATTTTTTTAAACATAATCTCACCCCAAATATATCATAAATATTTACTTAATGCATGTATTACCCTTAACAGCGTTTATTTTATGTTGCATAATCATTTCTGTATTATACTAAATGATTATGGAGATATTATGAAGAAAAATAAAGCTGTTGAATCTTGAAACAGATTAACAGCCTTTTGATTTAGATTTTCTTATACAAATAATTCAGTAGATAAATATCTTTCACCTGTATCAGGCAAAAGCACCACTATAGTCTTTCCCTTATTTTCTGACCTCTTTGCTATTTCAGAAGCTGCATAAAGAGCGGCACCGGCCGATATGCCTACAAGCAGTCCTTCACTTTTTGCAAGCTTTCTTGATGTTTCAAAGGCACTATCGCTTTCAACCTTGAAAATCTCGTCTATTATTTCCAAATTTATTATCTTTGGTATAAAGCCTGCACCTATGCCCTGTATTTTGTGGGCACCCTTCTGACCTCCAGATAGCACAGGAGAATCTGATGGTTCAACTGCAACTATCTTTACATCAGGATTCTTCTTCTTTAATACCTCTCCTACCCCTGTAATAGTACCACCAGTTCCTACACCTGCCACAAAAATATCAACTTTCCCGTCTGTGTCCCTCCATATTTCTTCTGCAGTTGTCTTTTTGTGATACTCAGGGTTGGCAGGATTCTCAAACTGCTGAGGAATAAATGAATTTTCAATCTCTGATGCCAGTTCCTGTGCTTTCTTTATTGCTCCTGCCATACCATCTGCTCCAGGGGTCAATATAATCTCTGCTCCAAGAGCTGCCAGGAGTTTCCTTCTCTCTATGCTGAATGTCTCTGGCATGGTAATTATAAGTTTGTAGCCTCTTGCAGCAGCTACCAAAGCTAAACCCACACCCGTATTTCCGCTGGTTGGTTCGATTATGGTGGTGTTTGAATTAATCACACCTCTATCCTCAGCATCCTTTATCATGGCATATGCTATCCTGTCTTTTACGCTGCCTCCTGGATTGAAATACTCAAGCTTGGCAATTACAGTTGCTCCTAGAGCATTTGTTCTGTTATAGTTGGAAAGTTCAAGAAGGGGAGTATTTCCAATCAAATCTGTAAGACTCTTTGCAATTTTAGCCATAATTTAAACCTCCAAATTTTCTTCATTACAAATATATTCTATTATTAACAAACTTAATTATTCATTTCTAAATCCTTTGAGTTGCCCTTTCTATAGCCACATAAAGCTCATCTCTCTCTGGAGGTATGATGAGACTTTGGTTGCCCTTTGATATCAAAATCTTATCTTTCTTTGTAACCTTCCCGACTATGGTTGCCCTTATACCCTTGGACTTTAATGCCTCTATGACTTCCTTACCCTTTGGAGTACAAATCAACATGGAGCCGCTTGAGATAAGCCCTAGAGGGTTGATTTGGAAAAACTCGCATATGGCTTTAGTTTCAGGATAAATAGGTAAATCTTCTTCAAAAATTTCCATGCCTACCCCGGAAGCCTCAGCAATTTCATAGGCTGCCCCCAATAGTCCTCCCTCTGTTATATCATGCATGGCAGAAACTCCAACTTTGGCTGCAGTGATTCCTTCTTCCACCACTCCTATATTATCTATAAAAGCTTTAGCTCTCGATACCAGTTCATTTCCCAGTTTCTCCTTCAAAATATCCTCATAATCAGCTGCCAAAATAGCTGTTCCTTCAAGGCCAAGAGCCTTTGTTATTATCACATCATCTCCCGGCTTAGCTCCAGAAGAGGTTACATACTCATCTTTCTTGGCAATTCCCAATGCAGTTACCGATATTATGGGCTTCACAACCCCATCAGTAATTTCACTGTGTCCCCCCAAAACTTCTATTCCAATGCTGTTAGCTCCTTTATGGATTCCTTCCATTATATCTTTCAGCATAGTTTCATTGGAACCTGCAGGCAAAAGAAGGGTAACCATTATTCCAATAGGCTTTGCACCACAGGCGGCAATGTCATTAGTGGATATATAAACCCCAATATATCCGCTGTTTTTATCGGCACCTGTAATCGGATCTGTGGAAACAACGGCTACATTTTCACCATAGTCTATTATGCTGCAATCTTCACCTAAACCCGAGTGGACCAGAACCTCTTTTCTTCTATTTCCTAAGAAAGGATATACAGACGTCTTTAGTATTTCAGGTGGCACTTTTCCTATTTTAAAAATATCATCTCTTAACATGTTATCACCGCCCTATGATGTATTTTTTTAGTCTATAATGAAGCATTAGTGCAATTATTCCTCCTACAGATACCTGTACGAAATCGCCTGCCAGCTCAACAGGCACAGCACCGGCACCATATAATAGGCCTGCCGCTGTTGCATATCCTATCATCATAATAGCTGCTCCAGCTGCTACTGCCAGGTATGGTTTTGCTCTTTTTGATAACACACCTACTATAAATCCTTCAGTACCTTTTATCAGCAATGTTATGGGAGCCCATACAGGATAGCCCCCTAAAATATCTGATATACCGGAGCCTACTCCTCCTACTATAGCACCAGCAGGACCTCCAAATATAAGTGCTACCAGGTATATTACTCCTTCTCCTAAGTTAAAATAAAGGTTGAATGTAGGCACAGGGAAACGAAATACTGTGGTAGCGATAACCAATAAAGCCATAAATAATCCCAAAAAAGCAACTTTCTTTATCTTTACATCCATAACAATTCTCCCATCTTTTCATGCATACTATATCATTTTAAGCTTCATTGACAACATAAATAGGTTATATGATAATGACATAAAAGGTGTAATATCATTAGATTTCATAAATGGATTATATATTATTCTTTTTCTATATAAAAGTAAAGAAGCAAGGAATTGTCGAAAGGAGAGGAAATTTATGAAAAGTGTATCGATACATTGTACTGGTTGTGGACAAAAATTTGAAGCAAATCAAGCTGCTTTTCGCTGCAGTGTTTGCAATGAACCCTTGGAACTTGTAATAGAAGGGGTTAATGAAGGTAAAATCAAAGAAGGGAATATCCTGACACAGACCATTTGGGAGCGATATGCTGACTTTTTACCCTTCTTTCATAAGGAATATGAGGTATCATTGGGAGAAGGATTTACGCCATTGACAAATTTGAAGAAACTCTCAGAAAGCATAGGCATTGGCGACTTGTACATAAAAAATGAAAGTCAAAATCCTACTTGGTCCTTTAAGGACAGAGGCACAGCATATGGTGTAATGCATGCTAAAAAATTAGGTTATAAAAAAATCGGAACAGTATCCACAGGAAATATGGCCACATCTGTAGCCGCTTACGGTGCTGCAGCAAATATGGAGACCTTTGTACTGGTGAGCAAAGATATATCACAAGAGAAAATCAACCCTATAGCCATATATAACCCTCATCTTATAAAAGTTGAAGGAAACTACGGTGACTTATATTTTGAAAGTCTGGAGATAGGGAAGGATAAGGACATCTATTTCATCAACTCAGATGCTCCTATGAGGGTAGAAGGTTCCAAGACCATTGCCTATGAGATATGCGAACAGCTTAGCTTTCAAATGCCTGATTATGTTATTGTCCCTACCAGTTCAGGTGGCAACATAAGAGGTATTGAAAAAGGCTTCAGAGAGTTTAAGGCCTGTGGTTTGATAAATCATGTACCGAAAATAATATGCGCTCAAGCCCTGGGCTGCTCCCCTATATATAAAGCCTTCAAAGATGGCAATGATACCATAGCCAGGGTTGATAATCCTCATACCATAGCCCATGCTATAGAAAATCCCTATCCTCCAAGCGGCAATCAGGTATTAAGAACTCTGAGAAGCAATGGCGGAAAAGCAACAGCAGTATCTGATGAGGAAATAATAAAGGCTCAGGCCTTGATGGCAGAGCAGGGCATATTTGGGCAGCCTGCTTCAGCTGTTCCCTTGGCTGCCATTATTAAGCTAAAAACAGAAGGTATTTTAAAAGGAAATGAAAAGATAGTATGCATAGTAACAGGAAGCGGCTTAAAATACACTGCTGCTCTCGATATGCAAAAGCTTGATTCAACAGAATGCAGGCTTGAAGAATTAAGGGATTTTATTTCAAGCAACTATTAACGCAATGGAAAACCTCAGGAGAAGCTCAATGTAGAATGCTCCTGAGGTTTGCACTTCCTATTGCTATTCCTACTGAATATTTATCCTTTTCCTACTATCGGGGCCTTTCTCCAATTTAGGCAAAGTCACTCTTAATACACCATCATTAAAAGAAGCATTTATCTTATTTTCATCAACATTTTTTATATATAAACTCCTCTTAAACTCACCATAATGCCTTTCACGCCTTACATAGTTTTCTTTCTTATCTTCTACAGTTTCATCTCTCTTGGCGCTGATGGTCAAATTGCCATTATGAAATTCTATATTTATATTTTCTTTTTTCACTCCGGGTAGGTCTGCTTCCACAAGATAATTGTCTTCTGTTTCTTTCAAATCAACTTTAAAATTTCCCTTCCCTGGGCTGGTCATGGAATAATCATCATCAAAGAAGAATATAGGAAAAGATGAGAAAGCATCACTAGGCAACATAAAATGGTTTTTCCCATAAGGAAACATATCTGCCATTTTTCATTCCTCCTTAATTTGTATAAACGATACAAATAAAATTGGGCACATTTTTGAGCCTTGTTATATTAGTATTTTGATTATGATTTAAAAAAATAAACTGTGATATTGGAGGAATTTTTGCCATTAATTTATTAGAAAGGCTTCCATTGAAAACATTTTTCTTCGTATAAATAAACGCCTAAAACAAATAATATTTACGATTGGGAGGTGATATATTGAAGATATTATTATATATTACCGTAAATTCTAAACCTGAAAAACTTTCTGTAAGCAAAACAGTTGGAAGACAGTTTGTAAATCGTTTTATTACTAAAAATCCTGATTATGTGGTTGAAGAACTGGATCTTTACACTGAATATATACCCGAAATAAACCATGTCATATTTAAGAAAAGAGCAGAACCAGTGTCAGGAGCTGAATATGAAGCATTATCAGAGGATGATAAAAAAGCAGTGGATAGAGTAAATGAATTATGTGATCAGTTCTTGAGGGGTGATACCTATGTAATTGCCGCACCAATGTGGAGTGTAAGCTATCCTTCCATATTAAAAAGATATATAGATTGCATCATACTTAATAATAGAGTCATTAAAGTATCCCCTGAAGAAGTAACTGGTCTTTTGGATGATAAAGAAAGAAACATGATTTACATTCAATCTTCAGGAGGTAAGTATCCAAAACTCCTCTCTGGAAAATTCAATCACGGTGTTGACTATTTCGAGGATGCATTTAAATTTTTGGGAGTCAAAAGATTTGAAAAAATATTGGTGGAAGGAGTTGATATGCCGGATATTGGCAGAGAAAAAGCCATAACAAAAGCTTGCCTGGATATTGAAAATGTCATAGCTAAGCTTTCATAATTTATATGAGCATAAAAGCTGCTGATTTATTCAGCAGCTTCAATTTATATTTCAATCCAATGATTTAGCTAATATCCATATTTTCAATATTTCGGTCAATACTAGTCTTTCTACTTTAAGCTTGTATTGACCCTTTTCCGTCATCATAATTCTGTTATCCACCACTTGAACTATCATATCTCCGTCCATTGATTTTACTTCTTTCCCCAACAGCAAAGCATATTTTTCCCTTACAGCTTTTTCTATCTTAATTTTGTCTATTTCATCTCCTTCAAAATTTAATACTACCTCTATATCTTTCAAAACAATCTTTCTGGTATTAACTGACTTTTCAAGAGCTTCAAGTTTAGCATCCCTATCTTTGATAGTATTTTCAAGGTATGCAATCCTTTCATAGAATTGATCCATCCTATAGCTAACAACAACGCTTATAGTGGCTGCGCCCATTAGCATGCCGGCAACTATACCTGTTACAAAACAAAGTAGTATCTTTGAGCCAGGCTTTCTCATTTGACCCATAATTCACTGCTCCTTTTAATCAGCTTTATAAATCCATAGGCAGTATTGGACCCTAAAAGTGCTGTCAGCACATATATAGCTTGTTTAATAATAGATTTGAATTCTCCTCCGAAGATACCCTTTTCTATAGCCGCAAAAGAAGAAAATGTATCGCCCAGCGCAATAGCCATGGCCCATATCTTTATAGATCCTGCCAAATCAACCATAGCTTTAAGTGGAGGATGGTCTGTAATTATTGCTGCTATGCCTGCAAAAATACTGGCTCCAATAACCACACCAAAAGCGATAAAAAAATTGCGCACTACACTGATATATAGAGCAGACAAAACATCACCACCCATAATTAAAAGTTCTCATACAAATGCCTTTTATATAAGCTATGGTGATTATGTTTTCTTTATGATGCTTTATTAAATCTAATATAGAATAATTGATTACATAATAACAGAAAATTTCATATGAAAAATTTACTATGGAGGTTGGAATATTGAAAACCCACCAGGTTAACATGTCAATTTAAGCTTCACTCATGAAGAAGTACTGCAAGAATGGAAACCCCAAGGTAGAAAAGACAATTATGAAGTCACTAATACATAGACATCAAGATATGGTAAAAAAACAGGAGTAATTACATAGGGTCAGGTTTCCATTACCTGACCCTATTATTTATTTATGGATTTACATCCAACTGTGCTTTAGGCTTTTTTACTTTAGTCTTATATTTCATTGATATATTATCAAACAAGCAGTATACCACTGGCACTATCAGCAATGTCAATAAAGTGGAAGTTGTCAGCCCGAATGTTACCACTATAGCCATGGGGGCCATTGCCTCTGCTCCTTCGCCAACCCCTAGAGCTAATGGTATCATGGCCAATATAGTGGTCAAAGTAGTCATAAGAATTGGTCTCAACCTTGTAGGTCCCGCCTTGATGATTGCAGCATCCCTATCCATACCTCGTCCTCTTAAGGTATTTATATAATCCA
>ENA-OWOZ01003205-OWOZ01003205.1-bioreactor-metagenome-genome-assembly--contig:-NODE-3205-length-11050-cov-3.073909_pt1 | contig 11050 bp, 11 predicted proteins | sample MGYA00238140_ERZ651804 | MGnify/ENA primary metagenome ERZ651804 (study PRJEB26910, sample SAMN07631232) | bioreactor metagenome | isolation source: Switchgrass digestor | place: USA: Dartmouth... | reverse complement strand
GCTGAATGAACAAATCCACAGCTGAAGCAATCTGCTCCCGAATAGCCCGTATCGGCAAATCCATACCGGCCATCAATACCATGGTCTCCAGACGAGATATCATATCCCTTGGAGAATTGGCGTGTCCGGTGGTCAGAGAACCTTCATGCCCTGTATTCATGGCCTGCAGCATATCCAGTGCTTCGCCGCCACGAACTTCTCCGACAACGATACGGTCCGGTCTCATACGAAGGGAATTCCTTACCAGCTCCCGAATGGGAATGGCTCCTTTCCCTTCGATATTGGCCGCCCTGGCCTCCAACCGCACCACATGTTCTTGAGCCAGCTGCAGCTCTGCAGCATCCTCGATCGTTATGATACGCTCATCCGGTGGAATAAAGGAAGACAGGACATTCAAAGTTGTGGTTTTTCCGCTGCCTGTTCCTCCGGATACCACAATATTCAGTTTGCCCTTGACACAGGCTTTGATAAATGTAGCCATATTGGGCGATAAGGTACCATAACGGATTAAATCATTGATGTTTAAGGGCTTTTTGGCGAACTTTCTTATCGTAATGACAGGTCCATTCAGTGCCAAAGGAGGTATAATTGCATTAACACGGGAACCGTCAGGCAAACGGGCATCAACGGTCGGTGAACTTTCATCAATTCGCCTTCCCAAAGGTGAAACAATTTTTTCAATGACGTTCATCACATGGGCGTCATCGCGAAACTTGATATCGGTCAGCTCCAGTTTTCCCTTCCTTTCAACATAAACCTGATGGGGGCCGTTGACCATGATTTCAGAAACGGAATCATCGTGGATAAGGGGCTGAATCGGGCCAAAACCTACGGATTCGTATAGGATCTCTTCTATAAGCTTGTTCTTTTCATTTCTGCCAAGGAAAGTGTCCTGATCTCCCAGAAAGTCATCGACCATCTCCGATATTTCTTTTTCCAATTCCCCGGTATCCTGACTCTCCTTCGCCCTTTTAAGGAGCTCAGGGTCAATCTCATCAATCAGCATCTTAAGGGCTTGCTGTTTCATCTCCTGCATTAAATCTTGCTTTGCATTTGTTATGGCAGGAGCCTTCATGGCTGTTTCCGTTCGCTTCTCCTTTATACCCTGGCTCTGTCTTTCTTTTTCCAAACGCTGCAATAACGACAAATGGATCTCCTCCCTTATTCATCCCTCAGCTTAACTCACAGCAGAAAGTTAAAGATCTTCTTCTTCTCACCATGGCCCATGCCCAGAAGATCTTCCGCCAAAGTATGAATGCTCTTGGATATTTTCCTCTCTGAACGAGCCAAAATAAAAGGAAAGCCCTTATTGGCATAGGTAATGACCGTCGCACTGTCCTCAGGGATAAAAGAGAATATTTCTATCCCCAGTGTCTGCTCAATATCGGCATATTTTACGCCAAATTGCTCTGAAGCCTTGTTCAGTACAAATTTGATATTTTCCTTAGGATAATTTAAGGTTTCCAAAACATCCAGACCCAGCTTTACATTCTTGATCGTAGGCAAATCAGCCGTTGAAAGAAAAAGGATATTATCCGATGCATCAAGAGTGGTTAAAATGACATCCGAAAAGCTCTGGGTTGTATCGATCACCACAAAGCTGTAATTTTTCCGAAGCAGTTTCAAAACTTTCTCTATAATTCCGGGTGTGATGTATTCCGCATATTCAGGTTTCGTTGGGGCACAGAGTACCCGAATGCCTGAAAAATGGGTGATCAAATAATCCTCTATCAGTTCTTCGTTGATTGTATTAATATCCTCAACCAAATTATAGATGGTCTTTTTCGGTTGAATGTTGAGCATCAAGGCTACATCCCCAAACTGCAAATCAAAGTCCAAAAGGGCTACCTTCTTTTTGGAGATTTTAGCGATGCTGATGGCCAGGTTCACGGCCAGAGTACTTTTCCCGACTCCACCTTTCGTGCTGAAAATCGTCAGTATGCGGCCCTGGTCGTCTTCTTCCATTCCGATTTCCTGGCTTTGTTTGTAAATCTTTCGCTTTTCCTCCATCTCAAAGACCTTGATAATGGTATCGATCAGCTCTTCACTTGTAAAGGGTTTTATAACGTATTCCCGGGCCCCTGCTCCCATAGCTCGCTTCAGGTATTCCTGCTCCCCCTGAACGGACATGATGATCACAGCCGTATTCGGATTGGAGAGACAGATCTCTTCAGTCGCCTTTAATCCGTCTAGGACAGGCATTTGAATATCCATCAGTACAATATGGGGTTGGAGATTTTTTGCCGCCTTTACTGCTTCTTCTCCATTCTCAGCCTCCCCAACCACCTCGATGCGCTCATCAAATCCCAGCATGACCTTGATATTATTACGGGTTTCCTCCATATCATCTGCTATTAGGACTGTGATTTTCATTTTCCTCAACCTCCTGGGATTATTGATGATTCCTTATCGTTTTCGCTTTACCGGCGGAAATGTCCCGTCGAACAGCTCCCGGCGTTTCCGCCTTTTCCTGATCCAATACAGGCCTTAAGGCCAGACGAATATTGCCCATTACCTCGGCAAGCACCAGCTGCTCCGCTTCAACCGGGGTAACGGCAAGGGTAATCGATTTCGGTATTTCCTGAGCATTGGAATTATGGTTATACATATTAGGCCCTACAGCCAAAACCTGAATATTTTGAAGAATTGTTTTTGTCGAATGGAGGTATTGAATTGTCTGATTCCCCTCCTCAACAGTCTCAGCTTCCAATGTAACCAAAACGTCAACAAAATCTCCGGGATGCACAAGGTTTCCCACCAGTATGATCTCATTCGCGCTGATGGTTACGGCTCTTTTGCCTTCAGGAATCTTATAGGACAGTTTTGATGTATTTTCTTCTGCCAAACGCGTCATGATGATTTGCTCATTTGCCAGAATCGTTTCGTCTGCCGTTTTTCCTACGATATCTTCCAGTCTGGTAGCGGCCAAAGGATGAATGTATTCCGGCGGTACTTTTTGAACCGCCACCATCTCCTTGACAATGACTGAACGGGCAGGAATATCCTGAACGGCTACATAGACTGGAGCCAAATTCTCTTCATTGGGTTTTTCAAGGCCTGACAGATATTGATATACCAATAAAGTTGCAATAAAAGATAAAACCCCTGCCAGGATCCAAATCTTCTTGTTGAAGCCAGCCATAGTCTCCCCCTACTCTACACGCATAGTCGTTTCTGCCGTCAAATGCATTGGGTTTGACAACAGATTGTTGATAAGCGGTATGAATAACGGCAGATCGAATTCCAATTTAACAGTAACCGGATTTCCCCGCGTCAAATGGCTTTGTGCCGGGCTAATCGTGATCTGAAGGGATCCGGCACCCAAAACAGCGGCACCGTCTGTAATCATATCATGAATTGTTGTATAGGATTCACCCGTTGCCGCATATCTCGCCCCTTCGCGGGACAAATGATTCAGTACGATATAGGCATTGAATATCCTGCCGAATTCAATGATGCCCATCAAAAGGAGAATCAGCAGCGGAAGAATCAATGCAAATTCCAGCAAAGCCTGTCCTCTGTTATTCATCGTGAGAACCCCTTTTTGAAAAAATAGCCCTACCATATAGCAGTAGGGCTGGTGTTATTCAGCTCGATGTTCTTTTTCGCCTTTTCCCGCTGAGATTTGTAGACATCCTATTAAGTGGAACTACCGGTACTACCAGGCAGTTGATCCGATACCTGATTAAAAAGCCCGGCAATCTTGGGTCCCAAGGTTAACAGGGCCGCGATGACCGCAATGGCAATCAAAGCTATGATCAGGCCGTACTCCACCATGGCTTGTCCCTCTTCTTTATTGCGCAAGCATCTTAGATAATCCAAACAAAATTTTATTTGTTTTAACATGATAATGCGCCTCCTTCAAAAATATTCTTTTGTACTGTCTCATCGGGTTAGCTTCATTATATAACACTGCCTTAAGGATTCCTATCCAGCAAAAGTCGTCACTTTGTGGGTCTGCCTTCCTTCCTTTCCGCTCATACTTCATAACAATATTCTATGACTTTTGCCCTTGTTCCTTTGTCCTAATAACTGGAGTTTCACCGTATCTAACGGACTAATTTGACGCCTCTTATTCCATAGTCTCTCTGTCCTACTTCAATCTCCCCGGAAGCCACCGTCCTCACAAAGCGGCCTATGACTTCGGTGTGCCCTCCGCTGTTTCTCGTTCCTTCCAGAAAAAAGGATGCAAATCCTACAACAGTTGCTTCATCTCGACCGTTTACCTGCAGGCTGTCCACAACAGGAATGAAAATGACCCGGGGACAGTCCCGGTTAAAGTTCAAATAAGTACAGCTTGGTGAATGGTTACATGCAGCAATTAGATCATTAACCGCCCGCCTTGTTACATTGGACATATTCCCGGGCTCTGTTGACACTACGTCCCCTACATAAAGCATGCCTCCATATCCGTACCTGAGGTTCTCTTCATAGGTCCTGGCCCCTGTTCCGCCGAGGGCTATTGCGCCGTAATTTCCGCTATAACCGTCTCCTGCTCCTTCTTTTAGGACATATTCATTGCCAAAGACAAAGGGTATATCCTCTATCACCAGAGGCCTGACTCCGGTCATTCCGGTCACAGATGCACTTACAGCTTCTGAATGAACTGTGGCCACTTGTTCCGTAAACCCAATGATTCGGGCAAATGTATAGTTTATTTTCTTCTCCAATGTCACACGAATCGATGAACCGTCTTCAGAAATCTGAATGTCAGCCGAATCCGGGTCATACCCATTCTTTGATATATACCATCTTGCAGTTTGTACCGCTTTATCGGTATCAACGGAAAGGTCCTGTGCACCGGCCAGTGCGGCTGCATCCGCCGCATTCTGAAGACGTGTTTTTTCAAAAAACCCCAGCCCCAGATCTACCACCAGGGCTGCCGCGCTGAACAATACCACCATTGCAGCTGATAAAATCACAAGAGAATTTCCGTTTTCCTTTTTCAGCATTTTCATCCCTCCTTGTCCTTACTTACATTTTATAAATAGGGACAGGGTTTTGAACTAACCTGAATATTCAATTCTCTGGGACTTCTTGACCAAAATCAAAAAAAACAGTGCACATTGCACTGCTTTCTCTGTCTGCCCTTCCGCTATTTTAAATGGTTTTTGAATACATAAATGGCAGCCTGGGTCCGGTCACTGACGTCAATCTTTTTAAAAATATTCGAGACATTATTCTTGACTGTTTTTTCGCTGATGAACAGGTCATCGGCAATCTCCTTATTGTTTTTTCCTTCAGCGATCAATAACAATACCTCAATCTCCCTTTGAGTCAGGCTGTTTTCCTCAAATTGCTTCCTCACAGAGTGATAGCTCATCTTATCAAAATCCCGTATGAGTTTTGTCGTGAGATTGGGTTGAATATAGGTTTCCCCCTTGTATACCTGGCGAATGGCATCGATTAACTGATCTGCCTCCGCATCCTTCATAATATATCCGGCCGCCCCGATTTTAACGGCCTCCAGCAGGTATTCCCTCTCTTCATGGATGGTCAGTACAATAACCCTAGAAGAACAGCCTTTTTCTTTCAATTCCTGAATTGCTTTTATTCCATTTTGAATAGGCATATTAATATCCATCAAGATGACATCCGGCTTTAAAGCCAGTGCCTTCTCAACCGCTTCTTTTCCGTCGGATGCTTGATAAATTACTTCAATGTCCTCTTCCAATTCCAAAACCTGCTTGAGCCCTTTTCTCATCAATGAATGATCATCTGCCACCAATACTCTGATCTTTTTCATACTGTTCCTCCTTTTTCCCCTTGAAACGGCCCACGAACTCACTGTATTACATCTTCTAAGGTATTACGACATATTACTCGTAATCGATATCATATATTCGACACAAGGGTGAAAATTCCTTTTTTCAGATCCGCGAAAAACCCGGAATAATGGGCTTCTTCATCAAAAATGAGCCAATAATAACAAAAGCATAGGACTATTCTCCTATGCTTCTGCTTAATTTTGAAATTATACTTTTTCCCATTTCGTTTCCTTACCGGCGGGGCAATAATCGAAGATGTCTCCTTTTTTATATTTCTGCAATTCCCGGCTTGTCTGACACTGGTAGATTCCGTCCTCCGGGCAAATCTCTCCTGTTTTAAACAGTTTACGGTCCATCATCATTCTCCTTTCCAGTGAAGCAGAAAAATGTCCTATCGTTCACCTTTTATTCTTCCCCGGTCGGCGGATGCTACTCCTTCCTTTCGCATACTTCAGGAACCAATCCGTTTACGTAGTATCGTGGAACCCTCTGGCTTATGGAAGTTAAAATTTCATATGAAATCGTTCCGCACAATTCAGCCAAATCATCAGCCGTAATCCTATTCCCACCTTCTTCGCCTAAAAGGACGGCTTCATCTCCCACTTTCGGAGAGGAAATGTCTGTGACATCCACCATGATTTGATCCATGCAAACCCGGCCTACCACCGGAGCTTTTTGGCCATGAATCAGAACCCATCCTTTATTGCTTAACAATCTATTATACCCGTCTGCATAACCTACAGGCAGGGTGGCTATTCTTGCCTTTCTCGGAGATATGAAGGTTCTGCCATAGCTTATTCCTTCTCCTTCTTCCACTTCCTTAATATATACAATTCGGGTTCTCCATTCAAGAATCGGCTTCAGGTGGATAGATGTTGAAGCTACATCCTTGGATGGGTAGTACCCATACATGCTGATCCCTGCACGAACCATATTCAAATAGGTATCCGGATATCGAATAATGGCAGCACTGTTCGCCGCATGGACCCATTTCAGGGATTTCTGAGTAAACTCTTGAATTCCTTCTATGAACTTTTCAAAGGACCGCATCTGGACTTGAGTAAAGCTGTTATCCGCTTCATCGGAAGAAGCAAAATGGGTAAAGGCTCCCTGGAGCTTTATATGCTCTAACCTGGATATCGCTTCACAGATTTTCCTTGCTTCCTTAATATTTCTTATTCCAATACGTCCCATTCCGGTATCGATCTTTAAATGAACCGATACCTCCTTGTCCAACCGTTTCGCTTCACGCTCCAATGCCATTAAGGTCTCTTCACTGAAAACGGTTTGAACCAAATCCCATTCAGCAACGAGCCTTGCCTGACTGTCGTCAATTCCCCCTAAAACAAGAATAGGGGCCTTTATGCCTGCCTTTCGTAGTTCTTCTCCTTCCTCCGGAATGGCTACACCAAGCCAGCTTGCCCCGGAGGCCAAGGCTTGCCTGGCCACCTCAACAGCCCCATGGCCATATGCATTTGCCTTGACAATTGCCATAACAGCTGCAGATCCTCCGACTAGATGGATCAGCTGTTGCATATTGTAGTCCAATTTGGCCAGGTCTACGACTACCTTTGTCGGTCTCATTTTATCACCCCGCAATTGAACAAGAACCAGCTTTGAAGCTGGTTCTTATGTAAGAATGAATCAACTCTATAACGCTTTTACTTCATCAAAAGAAAGTACCCTAAAATGTCCCCTTCGGAGGACGTCGACGGTTTTTTGAGGATTGTCTACTTTAAAAAGGATTAGAGCTTTCTCAGATGGGCATCTTACGAAGGAATACAGATACTCTACGCTGATACTCTCCTTGCCCAAAAGCTCCAATACTTTATGCAGTCCGCCTGGTTTATCCTCCATTTCAACAGCAAGCACCTCTGTAATACTGACCGTATATCCTGCTTCGCGGATCACCTGTACAGCTTTTTCCGTTTCGTTGACAATCATCCGCAGCACTCCGAAATTAGCGGTATCGGCTATGGATATTGCACTGATGTCTATATTATTTTCTGCCAAAACCTTTGTTATATCCGCCAAGCGCCCCTTTTTATTTTCTACGAAAACAGAAATTTGTTGCACAAACATCATCATACCCCCTCACTGATTTCTCTTATCAATCACCCTTTTTGCCTTTCCTTCGCTTCTTTCAATCGTCTTGGGTTCCACAAGCTTCACTTTCACCGACAAGCCCAATAAGCTTTGAATTTCATGGGTTATCTTGCGATTTAGATCCTCAAGCTTTCTCACTTCGTCTGAGAAAAGCTTATCCGATACCTCTACCCAGACCTCAAGGCTGTCAAGAGATCCCACCTTATCCACAATCAGGAGATAATGGGGCTCTGTTTCGCCGATTTCCATAAGAACGCTTTCAATTTGAGAGGGGAAAACATTCACACCGCGGATGATCAACATATCATCGGTTCTGCCCAGGACCTTACTCATGCGCACAAGGGTTCTTCCACATTCACAGGGTTGATAGTTCAATGAAGTGATATCTCTGGTTCTATAACGAATTACCGGAAGCCCCTCTTTATTGATGGTAGTTATGACCAGTTCCCCTTGCTGCCCCTCCGGCAAAACTTCTCCCGTCTCAGGATCGATAATTTCCGGAATAAAATAATCCTCGTAAATGTGTAGGCCGTTTTTGCATTGGCACTCACAGGCTACACCCGGGCCTATTACTTCACTTAATCCGTAAATATCAATGGCTGAAATCTGCAATTTTTCTTCAATCTCACGGCGCATGGCTTCGCTCCAGGGCTCTGCACCGAAAATTCCGTACTTTAGCTTTAATTCACTCCGGTCGATTCCCATCTCAGCCATCGTCTCAGCTATGTAAAGCGCATAGGAGGGGGTGCAGGCCAATACAGTCGTTCCAAAGTCCTTCATGATAGTGATTTGACGCTTTGTATTGCCGCCGGAGATCGGTATCACCGAAGCTCCTATTCGTTCAGCCCCATAATGGGCCCCGAGGCCTCCGGTAAATAAACCGTAGCCATAGGCGATTTGAATCACTGAGTTTTTATCCGTTCCGCCGCTGGTTAAAGACCTGGCCATAAGCTCTGACCAGGAAACGATATCAGTCCGAGTATAGCCTACTACCGTCGGTTTTCCGGTTGTCCCGGAAGAAGCATGAATGCGAACGATTTCACTCAAAGGAACTGCGAATAATCCATAAGGATAATTATCCCTCAGGTCCTGTTTGGTGGTAAAGGGAAGTTTGGATAAATCCTCAACTCCCCTTATATCCTCAGGAACCAAGCCGCGTTTTTGCATCAGGTTCCGATAATAGGATACATTGTGATATACCCTCTGAACTGTACTCACCAATCTTTCTGATTGTAATTTGAGCAGCTGCTCCCTATCCATACACTCATATGGCTTATTCCAAATCAACTTACTCAACAACCTTTCCTCTCTGCACTACTCCAATCATTTCTTTGAAGCAGTTCTTTTTTTATGTTCTTTCGATGTACAATGAGCGAAGCGACGTTCCCAGCAAATATCCCTACTTAAGCCCATAAGAAGCTTTTGCGGTCTCCTCAACAGTTTATGGGAACAACTCACCAATTTTTCCCACCATGTTCTCCGGTCCTATGCACAGCTATTGCATCCATTTTCAACGATTAAAAAGATAAAATGATAATCCTACCTTCCCAATCAGCCGACATTCTCGATACCTAATGTGCTATACATAAATATAAATTGTATACAGCCCTATATTATAAATCATTTCCTAAAAAAAAGAAACCCTTCGACAGCTTATTTTCATATATAAATAAAGCTGCTTACTCTAAAACCATAACGGTTTCATTGTATTCCGTTCTTGCTCTCTCCTGGGCAGAGGCTCGAAGAGAATTGATCTCATCAAAATGCTGAATTATCAAAGATACAATATCCGGATCGAGACATAAGCTATCAGCCATTTTTTGAAGGACCGAAATGGCCTGGTCTTTGGACATCTCCTTTCGATATGGCCTGTTTTCCATAATGGCAGTAAATACATCTGCAACCGCCATGATTCTGGCCGGTAAAGGGAAATCCTGTAGTTTTACATGAAAAGGATATCCGCTGCCATCCAAACGTTCATGGTGATAGCTGGCCCATATGCTGATCTCGTGTAAAGGCTCGATATGCTCTAAAACACGATATGTAAAATAGGTATGCTTCCGAATGATTCGGTATTCTTCTTCGGTCAGTTTTCCGTTCTTTTCTAAAATCTCCGTGGGGACAGAGAGCTTGCCGAGATCATGCAGGTATCCTGCTATCCTCATCTTCTTGCACTCTGTATGGGAAAATCCCAGCAGCTTCGTTAATGCCACGGCAACTTCTGCCACACCACAGGAGTGGTTAAAGGTATATTGGCTTCTGAAATCAACGATTTTAGCGAAAAGCCGGGTCAGATCCAGGATTCCGTCCAGGTTCAAAGTTAGGGAAGGAAAATAAAATCGATCTTCCAGGATTCTGTCAATGGAAGCAGAGGATGCTTCTATCCAAAAATACTCCTTTGAAGCCAGGCTGCAAAATCCTTTTACCAGCTCAGGGTGAAATTGATTTCCTGAACGCCCTTGAATGGTTTCCATAATATTGCTTGCCTGTCCAAGTATTTCCTTTTTCCTATCGATAAGCACGGCAATCCGGTCAGCCAAATGCAACAGGTGGGAACTAAGCGGTACACTTTCTCCATTGAATTGGATTCCGGCCCCGTTTCTCCATGGCACATGATGAAAGCGAATATATTCAGCGACCCTTTGAAGGGGGGCAAAATCCTTAAAGAGCAAATAGCCTATTTCCGCATGGGTATGGGGATTCACGACATCGAATTCCAGGGTGTCCAATCTTTCTTTCACAGTCATGGCTCCGGAGTCATGCAGGGCTCCGGCCAGAATCAAGTCTTTTTTCTCCTGAATCGACAGGCCAATTTCCTCTGCAATCATACCGGCTATATAAGCTACCTGCTTGTGATGGTTTGCCACATGGGGACTGATGAGATCTATCGCTTCGGAAAATCCCATGATCAGATCATACAAAGAGATTTCTATGTCTTTTTTCATTCTGTACCCGGTTCCTTTCTATAAACACATTTTCCGGAATCTAATGTACTCCTTTAAACTATATTCAACAGACAATTATAAAATCCTTCCACCTTTTTACCGGTTCCTCCAATGAAACTTCAGAGTAATACATTTGTGCAAAGCAGGGCTTCCGTCAGTCAAGTCCAAATTTGTGTGTAAATTACCTCGGTCATCAATCAGTAGCTTATCAAACAATAGCCTAAGCGTTTA
>ENA-OWOZ01003203-OWOZ01003203.1-bioreactor-metagenome-genome-assembly--contig:-NODE-3203-length-11052-cov-3.129658_pt1 | contig 11052 bp, 9 predicted proteins | sample MGYA00238140_ERZ651804 | MGnify/ENA primary metagenome ERZ651804 (study PRJEB26910, sample SAMN07631232) | bioreactor metagenome | isolation source: Switchgrass digestor | place: USA: Dartmouth... | reverse complement strand
GCACTGTTGAAGATTACATAGAAAGTGTTAAAACATTCTTTCCTGATTATTTGGATATAAAGGCTTACGATGAACGACATATCGCTGTGACCGTCTACGAAACCGACAGGCTTGAAGCCAATAAGAACATCAATGACAGTTTGATCGAATATATATCATCTTTATTATCGGATGACAGTACCAAAGGTGTTTTCACGGGCTACGAATCGGATGATTTATTCCAGAACATAAAATTATATACCAAAAAAACAGTCTATGAGGCATCTCCTTATGCCCTTTTAATAGTATCCTTTAATTTTGCTATAATCAGCGATGTGGTCCAGGCAGTCAATTTAATTGATCCGGCGGAGAGAGTATGTAATATTTCAGTTGTGGACAATACTACAGGAGAAGTTCTGTATACTATTAATATAATATAGTTAAACATAAATCTTAAATAGAATGAAAAATCAGTTTTTGGCTTTTTAAACAAGTATCTGTTTTTATACTTTCTGTAATTATTGATATAATTTTTTATTAGCTACAACTGCATATAAATATATTGCATTTTTTAACATTATTTGGTATATTATTCTACGGACATAATTTGTCTACATAGCTCAGCTGGACAGAGCGGGGTCCTGCTAAGACCCAGGTCGGGGGTTCGAGTCCCCCTGTGAAATTTCAGGCATCTACTGTTAGATGCCTTTATTTTATTTAATTTCAGGCACAGTATATTGTCACAGGTAGTACCGGTTTTCTGTTTTGCCGCCATGTTTTCGATTATATTAACCGATAAAACTACGGTTATCATCTTTCATAGTTCATCTACAGCTAAAGTGTACCCTTATCCATCTGCTTCTTCGTGGAACTATTTTGCAGAAAAAAAAGCCGCAAGTTTTATTTGACCTGCGGGGTTATATTACAAATTAACAGGCAATTCATGAACATGTTTTACAGTAGTTTCAATTCCTTATAAGTAATATTATATTATTAATCTTCTCTTGTATTAGTTTCCATTCCTTATAGGTAATATTATATTATTAATCTCATCTTTTATTAGTTTCAATTCCTTATAGGTAGTCTATATAATGGTATGTATAGTAAATAATTTATGTTTTGTCAATATTTAATGATTGGCAGCACAGTCTTTTCCCTTTTGATATACTATTTCTTAGATGATATAATCCTGAAGAAAAAGCTTGTTATGTAAAGAAACATTTTGAGTCAACTATAATTTTTGTTTTATCATTAACGGATGTGTATCTCGAATTTATTGTGCAGAATATGAATTCGGTGATATGATTTATGATATACCAGCATCAATATTCTTTAGTATAAACAGCCCGAAAGCAAACACTTTCGGGCCATTTGTATATATATTTCTCCATTACTTGCACAAATCCGGCAGATAATCCAGGTTCACGGCATAGAAATTCTTGGAGTCAGCTTCTTCTAATAAAATTCTCAAAGCTTCGCCAAATCTCTGGAAATGGTTGATTTCCCTCTGTCTTAAGAACTTGATGGGTTCGCAGATATCGTGGTCGTGGACGAGGCGCAATATATTGTCATAGGTTGTTCTGGCTTTCTGTTCCGCAGCCATATTTTCGATCATATCGGTTATCGGATCTCCCTTGCTCTGGAAGAAACAGGAGTTAAACGGAATTCCTCCGGCAGACTGAGGCCACAATGCCAGAGTATGATCCACGTAATATCTTTCAAAATTACCGTCCATGATTTCCTGAGGCGTAAGATCCTTCGTAAGCTGATGAACTATCGCACAGATCATTTCCATGTGTGCCAGTTCCTCGGTTCCTATATCCGTGAGAACGCCTGCAACTTTTTTGTTTTTCGTCGAATAACGCTGTGACAGATAGCGCATGGAAGCGGCGAGTTCGCCGTCGGGACCGCCGAACTGAGATATTATAACCTGAGCAAGCCTTGGGTTGCGTTGTTTGATATTTACGGGATATTGCAGTCTTCTTTCATAACTCCACATACACTAGCACCTTCCTTCCCACGGCCAGGGTTCTTCCACCCAGGTCCAGCTGTTGTTTACGTCAACGTCATAGCTGTTGATGGGTCCAAAGCATTTTGTATATTCCTCAACAGCTTCATTTCTTGATCTCTCAACTTTTTTCCAATAGTCCAGTGCTTCCTGATCATCGGGATGAGTATCAAGATAAATCCTCAAATCGTCCAGGACAAAGCTGGTAGCCGTAATGTAAGCGAATAATTTTTCCCTGTTGGTCTTATCCATTACTTACATCCCCTCCCATACCAGTCTTTATCCAATTCTTTAAATAACGTTCCGTTTTCCAGGGCGACAAATTCATTCTCATACAAATCCCTGAAACATTGCCACGGTACATAGCACATGCCTATCGGAAAATGCTCCGGTCTGAAATCGTCTTCGCAGTAATTTCTTTCTTTGCCGCATCCACAATCATTATCCGGATATCTGTCCACAAGATCATCACATACCGGTTGAACCGGTCTGTAAGGTGCGTTAAACCTTCCGCGGCCGGTTTGGCGATAAATCCGTCTATCCATCCAAATACTCCTTTCAAATATAATTAACACCGAAAAATACTCTTTTGTTCTATATATCTTATGAACCAGGGACAATTCTGTGCCTGTATCTGTCATAAAAAGTAACCATAAATAATTTAAAGACAAAATTTGACTTTAATGGCCGATCCGCCATCGGCATCCATACTGTCAATAATATTTTATAGAAAACAGATTTATATCAGATAATAGAATAATTTGTGCAAATTATTGACAATAAAATTAATATAATATAATATTTGATTATCGATTAAATATTGGCAGACAACAGGCAAGGAGAGATTATAAATAGATGTATCATTTCATTATCAATCCCAAATCAAGCTCCGGTAAGGGAATCCGTTACTGGTGGACAGTTAAAAATGAATTGGATCGACAAAACATAGCATATACCGCAAACATTACACAGCAGGAAGGGCATGCCACAGAACTTGCCAGACAAATCTGCCTGCAGCATAAAGGGATTAAGAATATTGTGGTTTTGGGCGGTGACGGTACTCTCAACGAAGTGCTTAACGGAATAGACAATTTTGACGAAGTGCTGTTGGGATATATTCCTTCCGGTTCCAGCAATGATCTGGCCAGAAGTTTGAAAATTCCGAAAGACCCGCTTAAAGCTTTATCTAATATATTAAAGCCCAAGAAATTCATATATCTGGATTACGGAGAGATTATTTTTAAGGAGAACGGACCAGAACCGCGAAAATTCGGATGTTCCAGCGGAGCCGGATATGACGCCGCCGTCTGTGCTGAAGTTCAGTCATCAAAACTGAAAAAGCAATTTAATAAATATGGCCTCGGCAAACTAATCTACCTCGCAATTGCAATCAAACAGGTTCTTGCTGTCGGCTTTCTTAACGCCACGGTTGTCATTGACGGCATCAGGAAAAACACCTATAAAAATGTTCTCCTTATTTCCGGCATGATTCATCAGTATGAAGGCGGCGGCTTAAAAATGGCCCCCGGCGCCGACGCAGCAGACGGCAAATTGAGCGTTTGCCTGGTCCACGGCCTGTCACGGCTGGCCATATTCCTGTTTTTGCCTACCATAATTTTTGGTAAGCACATTCATATTAAGGGTGTTGAACTGTTTAAATGTTCAAATATTGAGATTATACTGGACAAAGAAGCGGCAATTCATACAGACGGGGAAATTCCTGCATTCAGTTCACATATTGCTATACGCTGCGTTCCGAGAAAATTACGTATGATAATATAACGAAAGCAGGTGTATCAATGCGCAGGTATTCCAATACGGAAATATCTTCAATGATTGTTTTATTAAGTATAATAAGTATAATAATTCAGCTTTGCGCTTATTATTTCTTTGCTTCACCGTACATTGTTCTTGGAATAAGCATAATTACGGTAATTATATGTATCCGTATACTTTCGGAAATATCATTGAACTTTGATGCCTGCTTTACATACACTATTCTGATATTGTTTATTTCGTTGCTTATAACCGTACTGACTTATTTGAGTTCGGATGCCTTTATTCCTTTTACGGGAACATTAATAGGCATAGTCGCTTTAAATTGGCTGGTTCCGACCGTTTACTGCATGCTTCGCAAAATGTTTGATTACGGGGAAAGAATTGAAAATTTTAATTCTTTTTACAGGAATGTGAGCATAATATTTATAGTGTTTTATATCGGAATACTGATATATGGCTCTTTCGCTGAAAATGCATTTCCGTGGGCTTACCGTATGAAAACCGGCAGTTATAATTTCAAGCCTTTCTGGAGCATTGCCACACAGATTGAAGATTATATAAACGGTATGATACCGCTTAGCGACATAATTACCTACCTTTTAAGCAGGACGCTTACATATATTCCTTACGGATTTTATTTCATATTGATATTGCGTAAAAAATCAAAATTAATACGGTTTATATCTCTTTTCTTACTTCCGTCCGCCATCGAATTGTTCCAATTCTTCATAATCCCCGCCCGATGTGACATTGATGATATAATATATGCTTTCATCGGCGGGGTGATTGGAGCATTGTTGTTCCACATTACCAATGCTCTCTATCGGGCGGTATCCGGAAAAGACTTCTTATCAAAGGAATCCGATTTCAGAATCAATAACACCTCATTGTACTTTTAATTTTTATTCCAAAATGCTCTAACTGTATTTTTCATGCTCTCCAGATTTACGATCTCAAACGGATACCATTCTTTCGGAAACAGCTGGCAGTATTGAGGCTGAAGGAATCTCTCATCCAATAACAGGATTGCCCCGCGGTCCTCATGGGTGCGGATAACTCTTCCGGCGGATTGAAGGACTTTATTCATTCCCTGATAAAGGTATGCATAATCAAAACCTTTTCCCCGTTTTTCATCAAAATAGGCTTTGAACAACTCCCTTTCGTTACATACCATAGGCAGGCCTGTCCCCACTATAACGGCACCTATAAGCCTGCTGTATTTTAAGTCAATTCCTTCGCTGAAGATACTTCCCATAACGCAAAAACCTATCCTGCTGGTTTCCGGATTCTCGACGAAATTATTAAGAAACTCTTCCCTTTCCTTTTCGGTCATATTGCTGGCTTGCACAACAAGGCCTTCCAAATCGTTGCCCGCCATATCGGCAATGGCCTGCATCATCTGATAGGACGGGAAAAATACCATATAGTTTCCTGTTTTGGCCTTGGTAAATTCAATAATATATTCCAGAATCCTACGGTATTCCTTTTCATTTCTGCGGGTATACTTTGTGCTTACGTCCGCTCCTATCATTATAAGCCTGTTTTCCTTACTGAATGAAGACGGTGCATATACGGCATAATCATCTTCCGTTCCACCCAACTGATCCATGTAATACCTGATGGGAAGAAGCGTCGCTGAGAATAATACCGCACTTCTGCCTTTTTCATAACATCTTTTCAAATTTTCCGACGGATCCATGCATTGGAGTTTGATGCGGAACTTGCCTTCCTCGTCATAATCGGTATAAATTCTGTAATTATCATCCATAAGCTCATATATATTAAGAAAATGCCTGATATCCATGTACAATTTCAGTATTTCATCCCTGCCTTCGGAAATGTCGTTATCCTGTAAAAAAGTTTCAAATTCGGTCATTAGTCTCATCAGGGACATATAAAAACCGCCGATATCATCCAATACTTCAAATTCGTCGCACTCTCTCTTAAGTTTCAGCAATTCTTTGTTGCAATTATCCATCAGTTTAACCAATCTGGGATCATTGCCCTTTAATAACCTTTTTACCTCCAAAAAATCCTCTTTAAACAAAACGGCACTGTACATTTCCCTGGCCCTGTCAACCAGATTATGGGCCTCGTCAATCAGAAACACATAGTCTTCCTTTTTATCGTTCGCAAAAAATCTCCGCAAGTTAACATTGGGATCAAAAACATAATTGTAATCACATATTATGACATCCGACCATAAAGCCAAATCCAGCGACATTTCAAAGGGGCATACATTATGTTTTTCCGCGTAATGCATTATTAATTCCCTGGAGATTCCGTCCTCGTTCGTCAATATGTCATATACCGCATCATTGACTCTGTCATAATGGCCTTTAGCCCTGCCGCAGGATGCGGGATTACAGTCCGGTTTATCCAAAATGCAAATCTTTTCCTTTGCCGTTATCGTTATTACCTTTATGTTCAGGCCTTTTTCAATCAATAAACGGAATGTGTCCTCCGCCACCGTCCTTGCTATGGTTTTTGCGGTCAAATAGAATATTTTTGAAGCTATGCCCGTACCCAGAGCTTTCACGGAAGGGAAAACCGTGGATATGGTTTTTCCCACCCCGGTCGGAGCTTCTATGAACAGCTTTTTCTTTCGTAAGATTGTTTTATATACACCGACAACCAGATCCTTTTGCCCTTCCCTATAGGTAAAAGGAAAATCCAGCTTACTTATTTTTTCATCCCTTTTGGCAATCCATTTCATCTGCCAGACAGCCCATTTGGCGTATTCATTAATTAAATTGCCGAACCATTCGGAAAGCTCCCGAAACGAAAAAACTTCTTCAAAATATTTCGCACTTTCCGTTTCCAGATTGCAGTAAGTCATGCGAATCCCGATTATATCATGGCTGAATTTTACCGCATACATATATGCATAACACATAGCCTGTGCCCGATGTACCGGAACCGGTTCATTAAGCGTATGAAGATCCCTGTAGATACCTTTTATTTCATCAATCGTAACCTTGGGCAAGTCCTTATTTTCGTCTCCTGACATGACGGCAGATAAGTCTTCGTCTTTCCTGTCGTTTATGATTATGCCGTCCGCCCTTCCCTCAACGGTTAAATCAAAAGATACATCCTCATAGCTGACCGGAACCGTAATACTTAAAGGGACTTCCGGAGTATAGTCTGCACCCATCTGCTTTTGTATCTTCCTATGGAGACGGCTTCCCGCCTGCATTGCATCAGTCTCGTTCCTTCCTCCATGGGTGTTATCCAGATCACCGGAACGCATAATAAATTCTACTAAATTTCTTACGGATATTTTTATTTCTTTTTGTATATCGGGCATGATATTTCCTCCAAAGTCCATAATCCCGTACATAAGAGACGGTTAAAGCCATTCGCACATAAAGTATATTTGTTTTCATCCCCGGCAACCGTCTCGGATTTGTCAGTCTTCTTCCGCCGCATGATTAAGCCTGTTAATTCAGTTAATTCATATTTCATAACATAAGTATACACGAACGGAACCGGTTTACAATCCTTAACATAATACAAGCATAAACATAAAATAAAAACATCCTAAGAATATTATTTATTCTTAAGATGTCATCATAAAAGCCGCAGCGCATTATGTACAGTATAACATATGCACCCAATTACACCAAGGAATCATCTTCTAGTACTCCAAAAAATCATCCTCATCCAGCAGACCGTTCTCGTATTGTTTTATCCAGTTGGTATTTTCTCTTTTCTTTTGCTTGACCTGACGTTTATGCTTCCCGTATTCTTCACCTGTGTATTTTTTCTGTATTGCCTTTTTCTCTCTTTCGAGCCTTTTTAAGGTCTCATACTTTTCCGGATGCTTATCCGGCGGAAGCTTTGCCCTTACGTTTCCCCCCATTTTCCTTGTGTAATCGTCTTCGTCATAATCTGCATAGGCGTCTTTAAAATTGCCCTTGGTAGTCGCCACCCAAATGTACCCCTCTCTTAAAAACTTTTCATTTTTTATGTCTCTATTTTAAAATATTTTATAGCAAAGTCAATATAATTTTTTTTTATAAATATATGATTTTACTTGCATTTTTTTCACTGATCTGATACATTCTATTTATATTCCTTGGTGATTTCAGGGAGAATAATATAAAAAGAGAGGTAGTAAAATGGGCAATCATAACAACGAAAACTGTGGATGTGATCATGATCATATGCATGATACCATTACATTAACATTAGACGACGGTACCGAATTGGAATGCATGGTACTTGAAATCTTTACTGTAGATGATAAAGATTATATTGCTCTTCAGCCTATTGAGGGAGAAGAAAGCGACAATGTATTCTTATACCGTTTTATACAGGAAGATGATGACGCCGAGCCTCAGCTTCTTAACATAGAAGACGATGATGAATTTGAAGCTGTTGCTGATGCGTTTGAAGAACTTCTCGATACACAGGAATACGAGGATATGTTTGACGAATACGATGATTTCGACGATTACGACGATTTTGACGACGAAGAAGATTTTGAAGACGAAGAGAACTAACGTTTAAATATGATTAATATTTAATACGGCAGGTGTTGCGGATTGGTTCTGCCGGACCGCAACACCTTATTCCTTGTCTGGGGTTATTTCCTTAATAAATCTTGACGGATTCATCTCTTTATTGTAACGTTGTTTGGGGCTGAAAATATACAGCGTATCTTTTGCTCTGGTCATGGCCACATAAAACAATCGTCTTTCTTCTTCAATATTTTCCGGCAATACCGCCTTTTTATGCGGAGTAATATTCTCATTGACATCCACAAGAAAAACAACAGAAAATTCCAATCCCTTTGCACCGTGCATGGTCATGATATTAACGCCTTCCGTGTTTTTCATGTTTTCGTTTTTCGACTGCCTTTTAAGTTCCTCCTTATACTGTTTTATGTGCATAAACCAGTCGCTGTATGTCTTAAAATCTCTGGCACTTTCATGTATTTCATTCAAAACATCCACAAGCTCTTCAGGATTTATTTTCCGGTTTTCGGCATATTCCCTAAGAAAATCCTCATAGCCTATGCCTCTTCTGATATACTGAATGGCTGCGTAAGGATTCATCCCCGCAATCAGGGCAAGATCATACTCCAGTTGTTCTATCCGTGCTAACATCCACTCTTTGCCTTCATAATAACCGTAAAGGGAATCAAAATCCACCTTCCGTTCATCAAAACATTCCCTGCTGATATATCGTTTGGGCCTGTTGATAATTCTTAAAAACAGTTCCCGGTCATTTTCCCCCATGGCAATTCGTATATAAGAAATGATATCAGCCGCAATCCAATGATCAAATATGTTAGGCAGATTATCTCCCACATAAAACGGAATATTATACTCCATAAGCTTATTGATAATTGCCCCGGCCCCCAGATTGGTCCGTACCAGGACCGCCATATCCGACAGCGCCTTGCCTGCCCAGTGCTGACTTAGAATTTCCTGGACCACTCTTTGATTCTGCTGGGCCATAGTTTCAAATCTTTCTATAACGACCCTGCCTGAAGTCTGCCTTCCAGATTTCAGTTCCTTGGAAAAACGCATTTTATTATGAGATATTAAACAGCAGGCGGATTTAATAATTTCATTGCCGGAACGATAATTTACATCCAGAAGTATTCTTTTACTGTCAGTATAGTCTTTCGGAAACCGCAGCATTATTTCCGGTTTAGCCCCGCGAAACCTGTAAATCGACTGGTCATCGTCACCCACTATAAACAGGTTGTTTTCGGGCCTTGCCAGCATTTTGACTATCTCATACTGCAATATGTTTATATCCTGAAATTCGTCAACTAAAATATACCTGAATTTCTGCTGCCATAAATTCAGTATATCGTTTCTGGCCGTAAAAAGCTCATAGCAAAGCAGCAGCATATCGTCAAAGTCTATGCGATTGTTCCGTCTGAGCCTTTTGTTATATTCCCGGTAAATGCTTCGGAAAACTTCATCCCCGCAGGTTGTCGAATAATATGTCGACAATTCTATGCGGTTTCCCTTGACCAGACTGATTTCCGACATCAAATCGCCTATAAATTCCTTCTCGTCGGCATATTCCAGCTCCATTTTTGTGACTATTTCTTTAAGCCATATACCTTTTTCATCTTCCCCTATTATATTGTCGGTATCCAGTTTATAGGCATGTCTTAAAATGGTAAAAAAAACGCCGTGAAAAGTTCCGAAATTCACCCCTGTCTTGTCTTTACCCATAGTCCTTAAAAAACGCTCTTTCATTTCTCTTGCGGCAGCCCGCGTAAAAGTGATGACAAGAATATTGTTTTCGGGAACTTTGTGCTGCGTTATCAGATATTTTGTCCTTTCAGTAATAACTAATGTTTTTCCCGATCCCGGCCCCGCCAAAACAAGCATGGGCCCGTCTTTATGCTTTACGGCCTCCTGCTGTGCCTGATTTAACTTCATATATATACTCCTATCAAATGGATTAGCTGTATTTTCCCAACAAATGGATTATCGGACATGGCTCTCGATTAGGACAGATTTAAATAAGTTTTCCCATATTTACAATAATAACATAAATTAATGCCATATAAAAGGATAAGGGGCTGTCCGTTATTATGCGGCAGTCCCTTCCTCATATAAAAATTTATTTGGCGTTTACTGCTTCCTTAAGTTTATCTATGGCAATTTTAATACGTTTTAAACTTTCCTCTTTGCCGATAATGCTCATGATTTCATAAGCTCCGCCGGGAGTCGACTGTTTACCGGATACGGCTGTTCTGACCGGCCAAAAAGCCTGTCCGTTCTTTATTCCCTGTTCCTCAATATATGACATAATTACTTTTTCCAAGGAGGCTTCGGAATAATCGTCAAGCTCCTCGAATTCCGGTAAAAGGTCTGTTAAAACCTTCAGGGAACTTTCCGCATTCGTCTTCATCTTCTTATGGGTGAACATTGAGACGTCATATTCGGGAAGTTCTTCAAAGAAATCTATCAAATCTTTAATGTCACACAAGGTTTCTATTCTGGTTTTTACAAGTCCGGCTATTTTTCTGTAGTCCATATCCTTGTGTATGACCTCTTTTATATAAGGCAGGGCAAGTTCATAAAATTTGTCATCATCCATCATTTTGATATACTCGCCGTTCATCCATCTGAGTTTTACCATATCAAATACGGCCGGTGACTTGTTTATCTCACGGTAATCAAATTTCTCTATCAGTTCCTGCAAAGACATGATTTCCTTATTGTCCGGCGGATTCCAGCCCAATAGTGCCACAAAATTTATAATAGCCTCCGGCAAAAAGCCCTGCTCCACCAAATCTTCGTAAGAAGAAT
>ENA-OWOZ01003202-OWOZ01003202.1-bioreactor-metagenome-genome-assembly--contig:-NODE-3202-length-11056-cov-2.994626_pt1 | contig 11056 bp, 8 predicted proteins | sample MGYA00238140_ERZ651804 | MGnify/ENA primary metagenome ERZ651804 (study PRJEB26910, sample SAMN07631232) | bioreactor metagenome | isolation source: Switchgrass digestor | place: USA: Dartmouth... | reverse complement strand
TACTTACATTTGCTATTGCCAAATCTTTATATTTAATGATAGGATTAAGAATATCTCCTATTTCCTGATCCTGTATTTTTGCGTTTGTACTGATATCGTCCAATAATACCGTTATACCTGCAACCGGTTCTGTTGATGCATATGCAGTATTTACTCCTCCCATAAATGTCAATGAACCTATCATACAGTAAGCAGCAATCTTATGTACTTTTCTGGTCATATTAAACCTCCATAGGGAATTAGTTTTTAGTACGTATAAATTATTACAAAATTGTTACAAAAATATTATACAATAAACCCGCATTAAATACACCTGGAAATTTCTTCATCATTTCCATAAAGTGGCAGAAGGGGTAATGGTATCAACCCTTCAGGCGAGCTTCAATCCCTTTTAAATAATAAAGTCTTATATAATTATCATGATAACTATATAATTTTTCGTTAGTATATGCTATAATATCCGGGATAAACGGACGATTTAATGTCGGCTGCATAAACATCGTACTACCTTACATTAACGGAGGTTATTATGGCATTAGACGGAATTGTAATTGCAAATATAGTCTATGAATTGCAAAATACCCTTATTGGCGGAAGGATAAACAAAATTTCCCAGCCCGAAAAAGATGAACTTATCATTACAATAAAAGGCCAGGACAGAAATGTGTATAAGCTCTTTCTTTCGGCTGCTGCTGGTATGCCGTTAATATACCTGACCGAAAATACCAAGCCAAATCCTTTAACGGCACCTAATTTTTGCATGCTTCTTCGCAAATATCTGAATAACGGAAAAATACTTGATATAGTCCAGCCTGGTTTGGAACGGATTGTAATGATAAAACTGGAACACCTGGATGAACTCGGAGATCTGAAGGTTAAATATCTGATAATTGAGCTTATGGGCAAACACAGCAATATAATTCTTTGCGATGACCAAATGGTTATAATAGACAGTATCAAGAGAGTTAACCAGTTTATGAGTTCAATCCGTGAAGTTCTTCCGGGCAGGGAATATTTCATTCCTCAAACCGCCGATAAATTAGACCCGTTTAACATAGATTTTGCATCTTTTAGAGAAAATGTTTTATCAAAAGCTCAACCAATCGGAAAAGCCATCTACAGCGGCATAACAGGTATTAGCCCTTTGATAGCCAATGAAATATGCCATCGGGCTTCCCTTGATTCCGGATCTTCAACTTCTGCTCTCAATGAAGATATGGGTTTGCATTTATTTAAAAACTTTGAAAGAATCATTCAATTGGTTCAGGATAAGGAATTCTTTCCTCATATAATTGTCGGTGAAGACGGTCCTGTGGAATTTTCAAGCATTCCACTAACTACTTATTCTGATCCGAAATATGAAATACGAAAATTCACAACCGTTTCCGAAATGCTGGAGGCTTATTATGCCTCAAAAAATGCGGTTTCCGTTATGAAACAGAAATCCGCAGAATTAAGAAAATTAGTCGCCAATGCAATAGAAAGAAGCATAAAAAAATATGACTTACAGCTAAAACAACTGAAAGATACCGAAGACAGGGACAAATATAAAATATACGGGGAACTTATAACAGCTTACGGGTATAATCTGGAACCCGGCGCAAAAGAACTGATTGCTCAAAATTATTATAATAATAATGAAGAAATTCGTATTCCTTTGGACCCCACCATGTCACCTATGGATAATGCCAAACGCTATTTTGAAAAATACAATAAGATGAAGCGGACTTACGAAGCCCTGTCCGAACTTATACAGGAAACCAAAGATGAAATCGATCACTTAAAATCAATTCAAAATGCCCTGGAAATTGCTACAAGCGAAGATGATTTAGCCGATGTTAAACATGAGCTTATGGAATACGGGTATATTAAAAAGAAAAGCGCCGATAAGAAACAGGCATCAAAGAGTTCTTCAAAGAACGGCAAAAGTAAGCCATTTCATTATATCTCATCGGACGGATATCATATTTATGTAGGCAAGAACAATTATCAAAACGAGGAACTGACATTTAAATTGGCGGACAAAAACGATTGGTGGTTCCATGCCAAAAATCAGCCCGGTTCCCATGTGATTGTTAAAAGCGGCGGGGACGAACTTCCGGACAGGACCTTTGAAGAAGCTGCAAAACTAGCTGCCTACTACAGTTCTTTAAAGGATGCCAAAAAAGTGGAAGTCGATTATACTCAGGTAAAAAATATAAAAAAACCTAAAGGCTCAAAGCCCGGTTTTGTCATATATTATACCAATTACTCCATGATAGCGGATACCGATATATCAGGAATACAAAGTATCGGTGAATAGCCGGAAAAACAGACACACCAAGAAAGGAGAACCATATGATAACAGCCGATTTTCATGTCCATTCCGATTTTTCCGCTGACGGAAAAGCCCGGATGGAAGATATGATAACGCAAGCAATAAAATCAGGCCTAAAAACCATATGCTTTACCGACCATATGGATTATGATTATCCAGAAATGTATGGTTTTAAATTTGAATTTGACCCTGAAGATTATTTTAAAACACTGGAATATTTAAAAGAAAAATATAAATCGCAAATAGAGATTCTATTCGGAGTTGAACTGGGATTGCAACCCCAGGTAACCGACTCGATGACAAAGCTCATAAACGCTTATCCCTTTGATTTCATAATCGGATCTATCCACGTGGTGGACCATATGGACCCTTTTTATCCACATTACTGGGAAAAAATAAGTGAAAAAGAAGGTATATATAAATGTTTTAAAGCTATTAAAGAAAGCTGCGAAATGTATCAGGGTTTTCATGTCTGCGGTCATATCGATTATATCATCCGTTATGCCCCAAGCAGCAAAGTAAACTATACGGAATATTCTTATTCCGATTATGCGGATATTATAGATGAGATATTAAAGACACTCTTAAAACATCAAAAAGGAATAGAATTAAATACTTCCGGATATAAATACGGTCTTGGACATCCGCACCCCAAAACCGAGATCTTAAAAAGATATAAAGAGCTGGGCGGTGAAATAATTACCATTGGTTCCGATGCCCACAAGCCAGAACACCTTTGCTATGATTTTGACAGGGCTGAAGCTCTTTTAAAAGAGTTAGGATATAAATATTATACCGTATTTAAAGAAGGCAAGCCCGTAATGGTTAAACTGTAAAAGTAAAAACCATTTTCTTTATAATCTGCTCATTAAACATAAAAGCCGCCTTTTATTCGATACGACTATAATTAAAACAATCCTGTTCTTAATAAATTTAATATGTTTTATTATTCTTTGCCATCTTTTATCTGTAATAAATATTTGCTTCGTTTTCATAATTGTAATTTGAGTAATATACTTCAAAAAATATATATTTAGCCTGCTAATGAAATAATATCAAATTATATAAGGCTGCCGCAAACAATGTTTGCGACAGCCTTTATCTATTTTTGTACCAAATTCTGACTTTCATTCCTATCTTTTACCCAGGATGGTTCCTCCGCCAACCACATAATCTCCGTCATAAAAGACTGCTGCCTGGCCGGGGGTTACCGCCCTTTGAGGTTCTTCAAAAATACATAACACCTCATCTTTGCCTGTTCTTTTTATGGTACATTTTGCTCCCTGATGGCTGTAGCGGATTTTTGCCGTTACCACCATCTCATCTTCCAAATCTTCTATGGCCATAAAGTTGAGGTTATTGACATAAAAACGATCGGTAAATACATCACCGGCATCTCCAATAACAACCTCATTGGTCTCTGGCCTTAGTTCCATTACAAATACAGGCCTTCCCAAGGCTAGATTCAATCCTTTTCTTTGCCCGATCGTATAATGGGCAAGTCCTTTATGCTGTCCCAGTATATTTCCTTTGGTATCTACAAAGTTACCGGGCGTAAAACCATATCCGGCTTTATCCATTTCACTTAAATATTGTCTTCTTTTTTCCTCTATTATTTTTCTGTTTTCTTCATCGTCCAGATACTCTTTTATAAACTGGGCATAATCGTTATTGGCAACAAAACAGATTTCCTGGCTGTCCGGCTTATTTGCAACGGGAAGATTTAATTCAGCGGCTATAGCCCGTATTTCATCTTTGGTATACGCTCCGACAGGCATAAGGGTGTGTTCAAGCTGAAATTGAGTCAGATTGTATAAAGCATAAGTTTGATCCTTGGCTGCGGTCACGGATTTCTTTACGGCAAATCTGCCGTTTTTAAGCTTTTCTATGGTCGCATAATGACCCGTAGCAATATAATCCGCACCGATTGACAAAGATCGGGTAAGCAGTGCTTCCCATTTGACAAATCTGTTACATGCGATACAAGGGTTAGGTGTCCTTGCCATAACATATTCCGACACAAAATAATCTATTACCGCTTCCTTAAATTCTTTTCTGAAATTCATTACATAGTGCGGAATATTAAGGACCGAAGCCACTCTTCTTGCATCTTCAACCGCACTTAAGCCACAGCAGCCGCCGCTTTCAGATATGGTGCAGACATCTTCGTCCTGCCATATCTGCATTGTAACACCTATGACATCATATCCCTGTTTTTTTAAAAGGTATGCTGCCACAGAGGAATCTACTCCTCCGGACATCCCAACAACTACTTTCTGCATTAGTAACTCCAATCTAACTTATGTTTAATAATCCTGCTTGTCCTCTTCCTCATCTTCATGGATATCACTTTTAGGTTTTCTTAAACCTTCAATCTTAATGCCTTTTTTCTCGGCATAATCCCACAAAGCGGCATGAATTGCTTCCTCAGCCAGCAGTGAGCAATGAACTTTTACCGGCGGCAGCCCATCCAGTGCCTCCATAACCGCCTTATTTGTAACCTTCAAGGCTTCTTCAATGGTCTTTCCCTTTATCAGTTCGGTTGCCATACTGCTGGTGGCTACAGCTGCCCCGCAGCCGAAAGTTTTAAATTTAACGTCACGGATAACACCGTTATCATCTATATCAAGATACATTCTCATTATATCACCGCACTTGGCGTTTCCAACGGTTCCTACACCGCTGGGATTTTCTATTTCGCCCATATTTCTGGGATTTGTAAAATGATCCATAACTTTTTTCGTATACATAGCTTTTCCTCCGTTATTTAATTAAGCATTCAATGACAATTACTCCAGTTATCAACGCTTATTTTATAAATGTTAAATCATGCAATATAATATGCTTTCTATTATTTCTTTGTCTGAAATAAATTTGTATCTTAATTTATTAATTCCGGTTTATATTTTTTCACACCGGATTTTATTTTTTCCTAAGAAATATTTTAATTATATTATCTTGCACTGCTGCGGATAAAATCTTCATAAAGAGGAGACATCTGTCGCAGCTTATAGACAATTTCTTTTATTTTTTCTACCGTATAGTCGATATCTTCATAAGTAATCTCATCATTTAAAGTCAATCGAAGTGAACCGTGGGCAATTTCATGAGGCAGCCCTATCGCCAAAAGGACATGGGAAGGATCCAATGATCCGGATGTGCATGCCGATCCGCTGGAAGCACAGATATTGTTCATATCCAGCATAATCAGTAGTGATTCACCCTCAATAAACTGAAAACTGAAATTGGCATTATTGGGTAACCTCTTTGTTCTGTGCCCATTAAGCCTGGTATACGGAACCTCGGCAAGAATCCGTTTGATAAGATAATCTCTAAGTTCCGTTTCCTTTTTTGTTCTTTCCTTCATATTGGCCATGGCAATTTCAACAGCCTTGCCAAATCCGACTATATAAGGTACATTTTCGGTACCTGCTCTTCTGCCGCGTTCCTGAGCTCCTCCATGAATAAAGGAACCGATTCTTACCCCTTTTCTGATATACAAAAATCCGATTCCTTTCGGACCGTTAACTTTGTGAGCACTGGCACTAAGTAAGTCTACACCCAGTTCATTTACGTCTATATCAACCTGACAGAATGCCTGTACCGCATCCGTATGGAAAATAATGTTATGTTTTTTGGCAATTTGGCCGATCTCTTTAATCGGCTGGATTGTCCCTATCTCATTATTTGCAAACATTATAGAAATTAAAATTGTATCAGGCCTGATGGCTTTTTCCAACTGATCCAATTTAACGCATCCAAATTCATCAACGTCTATATAAGTTACCTCAAAACCTCTTTTTTTCTGCAAATACTCACAGGTATGCAATACCGCATGATGTTCAATTTTAGAAGTTATAATATGTTTTCCTTTATTTTCAAAAGCTTCTGCTGTAGCTATAAGAGCCCAGTTATCGGCTTCTGTACCGCTGCCGGTGAAATATATCTCGTTGGTTTCGGCACCGATAGCTTTTGCGATAATCGACCTTGCATCATCTATTGCCTTTTTATTTTGCATGGCAAATTCATAAATACTGGAAGGATTGCCAAACATTTCACTAAAATAAGGTAGCATAGCTTCAACAACTTCAGGTCTGGTTCTTGTAGTAGCCGCATTATCAAGGTATATCTTCTTTTCCATGTGGTCATCTCCTAAATATAAGATTTTTATAAGATAAACGAATATATCTAAATCCGCTTATCGAAATATTCAGCATGTCTGTTTAGTTTTATTTGCTTCAGCAATACCAGCCTCTTTTTGAATTTCTTTACTTTTTTCAACCAAATCGGAGAGCTTAATACCGTCAACAGCGTCATTTATACTATCAGTTATACGCTTCCAAACATATTTTGTTACACAGGTATCCGAATTAATACATGGTGTATCCCCACTATTTAATTCGGAACAATCCACCGGAATTAAGTCTCCTTCCAAAGCCCTCAATATATCTCCTACCGATATTTCTTCCGGAGGCATTGCCAGTACATAACCACCCTGTGCTCCACGGATTCCCTGAACAATACCAGATTTTTTTAGTTTTGCTATCAATTGCTCCAGATAGTTCATGGAAATACCCTGCCTTTCGGCAATTTCGCTAAGTGAAACTGCCTCATTGCCGGTATTGACAGCCAAGTCAAGTACTGCCCTTAATCCGTATCTTCCCCTGGTAGTTAATTTCATAATATAACCTCCTGCTAAGCATGTGCCGCAGTCAGTCACTGCGCTTACATTTAACTATGATAATAGGCAGATTAAATAATCTGCAAATATTCTTATAAAATATATTCACATAAAAATAATATTTAATTCCTACTAAATTAATTCCTATTAAAATACTCGGATTTAATATATCACTTGATAATTAATTTGTCAATAAGAAAACTTCACAAAAAATTCCTTTTTTAAATTAGGTTATTTTATGTTACTAAGATTCCTTCTATTTATACATAAGTTGTTAATCATTCAAATATATTTATAAAGAACTTGACTGACAGGAGTACCTAATGTCGAAAAATAGGATATCAATAAACAGTATCAAAAAAATCGGAAAAAGAAATATTCTGATGGGAACTTTAATTCTTACCCTGGCAGGCTTTATAACCAGAGTTATAGGATTTTTTTATAAAATATTTTTATCTAAAATAATGGGTGCGGAATGGCTGGGCATTTATCAATTGGTATTTCCCGTTTACGGAATTGCATTTACCATATATGCTACAGGCATTCAGACCTCCATATCCAGACTGGTTGCGGCCGAAATGGGAAAAAGAAACCATAAAAATATCAGTAAAATATTAAAAATCGGTATGCTGCTTTCCGTATCGATTGCATCTTTTTTGTCCCTTCTTTTATATAAATTTTCTGATGCAGTTGCTTATCATTTCCTTCTGGAGCCGCGCAGTGCATCATCCCTAAGAATTTTGTCGGCTGTTTTTCCGTTTTGCGCTGTAACCTCTTCAATAAACGGTTATTATTACGGTTTAAAAAAAGCCGGTGTCCCGGCTTCAACACAACTGCTTGAGCAAATTATCAGGGTTATAGTCGTATATATTGCCGCTTATACCATGGGGAAAGGAAATTTGAAGGTTACCTGCGAATTGGCGGTTTTCGGACTTGTAGTAGGAGAAATCGCTTCAGGCCTCTATAATTTTCTGTCTTTATTTGTAACGAAATCCCCAAAGGATATGCTGTATCCGGGTCCTGATCCGTCTGCCGTTTCCGACAAAAACAGAAAAATAATAAAAAATATACTGACGTTAAGTATCCCCTTGTCAATAAACCGTTTGCTTATAAATGTCCTGCACAGCATAGAAACTGTTTTGATACCTGCCATGCTGAAAAGATCCGGACTCAGTACCGAAATGGCCTTAAGTACATACGGTACCCTGACCGGAATGTCTATGCCTTTTATCATGTTTCCCACCGCGGTTATTAACGCTCTGGCCGTACTGCTTTTGCCTACGGTATCTGAAGCACAGGCAATGGATAACGCAGATTTAATCGGAAAGACATCTTCAATCTCCATAAAATACAGCCTTCTTATCGGAATAATGAGTACAGGCATTTTTTTAATTTTTGGAAAAGATTTGGGAATAACCGTTTTTAATAGTGAAGAAGCGGGCAGATATCTGATTATACTGGCCTGGTTATGCCCCTTAATCTATCTGACAACCACTTTAGGAAGTATTATAAACGGGCTCGGAAAAGCCCACATTACTTTTATAAACTCCGTAACAGGAACCATCGCGAAAATAATCATAATTATTATATCTGTACCTAAAAAAGGCATAGACGGATATCTTGCTGCCCTCCTTATAGGCCAGCTTATTGTTACCTTTATGGATTCCTATTATATCGTGCGAAATATAAATCTTCAGCAGTTTGACGCTGTAAACAGCTTATTAAAACCGGGTATTATAGTTGCTGCCGCCGGTTATCTGATGAAATGCATTTACGACTACATGCATAAAATAACGCAGATCCATCAGACAGTTTTTCTTTTATGTTACTGTCTTCTGTTCTGCGTCATATGCATAATTTTATTCGCAATTACAAAAACAATTTCAAAATCGGATTTTAAGTAATCGAATTGTAAAACATATAATTATTTTTGCCCTTATTTTTTACATAATACAGTGCTTTATCGGCACACTGTATCAACTGCTCATAATTAGTCCCGTCTTCGGGATACAAAGCAATACCGACACTGCCGGATATGCTTATGGTATGGCTATCGTCTTTATAGGCAGTATTAAGTACGCTTACAATTGTTTCGACTTTACGGACTATTTCTTTTTTATTTTCAATATAGCCTATAAATACCACAAACTCATCTCCGCCAATCCTTCCTATGATTTCACCTTCCATAAAGACACTCTTTATTTTTTCTATAACAAAGGTAAGTACCTTATCACCCAGCAAATGCCCATAATTATCGTTAACTTTCTTAAAATCGTCAAAATCTATGAATAAAAGAGCATGTTTACCCGACTTATTTCCGTTTATATACATTTCAATTTTCTTAACAGTAATTTCTTTGTTATATACACCGGTCAGGGGATCTCTGGTTGCTTTATACTCCAAAGCATCCAATTCCCGCTTTTGATAGTCTACATTTACTATCTTACCCATTACCCTGCTTGGTTTATTATCTTCATCATAAATGGTTTTACCCATAATCTGGCACCAGATATAATCATTATGATATCTCTTAAAACGGACCTCAGTTGAAACGAAATCCTTACCCTCGGCCAGTTTGCAGCAAAAATCCAGAAACAAGCCATAATCATCAGGATGGACATAGTCATTCCGCTTAAAGGAATCATTAACAAAACTATGTATTATGGGATTCCTTCCGAAAAGGTTCTTAAATCTTTCATTGAATACCATGGTATCGGTATCTATGAAATATTCAAACAATATATCCTTTGACAGTTCTGCAGCAATCCTGTAACGTTCCCTGTCCACTCTAAGCATTTCCTGCATTTTTTTCTGCTCGGTTATATCAACAAAAACAGCAGATATTGTATTCCGTCCGTCCTTGGAAACATCGCAATTACCGTTCATCAGACAGTATATTACAAATCCGTCTTTTCTGACCAGGCGCACTTCCGTATTAATAGACATGCCTTTACAGTTATTTATTTTTTCAATAAAAGCATCTTTGTCTTTTGAATATAAAATTGATAAGTCCACCTGTATTTTCTAATTTGTCTTCCTTTTTTGAATAGCCCAAAAGATCGTAAAATCCTTTGCTGGCATATCGAATATTGCAGACATCCCCCGCTATGAATTGGACCAGGCCGGCTCGTATGTTGTTAGTAATCTTATTCAATTCGTTGTTCGATTTATCCAATCTAAGTTTATAAAGAATAAGAATAATCAATATAACAACACAACAACACGCCGATGCAATGACAGATACCATAAATAGAGTCGGATTTATTTGTGAAATTTTTTCTAATTCCATGTTATTTCCCCCATCAATGTTGTAGTGCGTTGAAATGATCCATTATTACTTCCCCCATTACGCAAATATCGGCTGTTCTGTCATCGGCATTTAGTTTAACTCGTAGGGAGTAACCTGATATACATAATAATTCAACCAGTTTGTATACAAGGCATTGGAATGGGCTCTCCATACCAGATTTGGACGCATATCCGGACAATTGGACGGATAATAATTTACAGGCAGATCTATTTCAAGTCCCCTTCCAATATCCCTTCTGTATTCCTTGTCCAGCGAAAATCTGTCATATTCAGGATGTCCCATGACATAAATCTGCTTCCCTTCCTGCGCCATTACAAGAAAAACTCCGGCCTCGTCCGACTCTGCCAGGATCTCCAAATCATCAAATTTCAAAATATCTTCTTTATCTACCGTCGTATGTCTTGAATGGGGTGCATAGAAAATATCGTCAAAGCCACGGACTAAGGGTTCCCTGCGCTTCAGAACCCTGTGTTCAAATATGCCGAACATCTTCTTGTCAAGCTTTCTTTTTTGTATTCCATAATGGTGATATAATCCTGCCTGGGCTCCCCAGCATATATGAAAAGTAGATGTTACGTTGGTTTTTGACCATTCCATAATATCTACCAGTTCATTCCAATATGTCACTTCTTCAAATTCCATTAACTCAACCGGAGCTCCGGTTATAATAAGCCCGTCAAATTTGCGTTTGCATACATCCTTATACGTTAAATAAAACTGGTCAAGATGGCTGGTAGGGGTATTTTTT
>ENA-OWOZ01003201-OWOZ01003201.1-bioreactor-metagenome-genome-assembly--contig:-NODE-3201-length-11058-cov-3.030507_pt1 | contig 11058 bp, 8 predicted proteins | sample MGYA00238140_ERZ651804 | MGnify/ENA primary metagenome ERZ651804 (study PRJEB26910, sample SAMN07631232) | bioreactor metagenome | isolation source: Switchgrass digestor | place: USA: Dartmouth... | reverse complement strand
CTGACCTCCTTGTGTGTTTTTGTGTGGTAACTTAAGCATACACTATTGGTTAACTTCCCGCACTATTTTTTTATTGGATGTAACACATCTATTGTAATCCTACACTTACACTAGTATCATTTCAATTACAGCATTTACATTGAATGGTTACTATAGTATGTTAAAATATATAGAGAAGTATTTGCACTTCGCCACAACATAACATGATTATTAATTTGATTAGGAGGGAATAGACATGTTAAAAAAGTTAACGTGTTTGTTCTTATTACTAATAACTCTGTTATTAATAACAGCAGGTCCTTTTCACGTTTCCGGTGACTTTGTTGGTATCATAACGGGAGGAATAGATGGAAGTAAAGATATTTACTTTACACCCTATTCGCGATTCAAGCATGCTTTTACCCCTAAGACGAACTAAGTAAGGGGATGTTTGCTTTATGAAAAAAATATTATCTCTGTTTATTGCAACTTTACTTCTATTTGGAGGCTGTATTCGAAGCCTTCCTCCGGATAATATCGGTTTGGACTCCCAGCGGGATACTGGGTCAACGGATTCTGAACAAACTGATGCAGCGCCATCTGACTTAACAACGGCCCCTGCAACATCGACGGACCCTGGACAAACTGCTGCAACATCGACTGATCATGAGCAAACCGCTTCAGCGCCGTCTGGTCCCACATCGCCGGAATATGACCCGTCGCTTTATACGCCGTCGGTCAATGAAGGCCAGTATGAATTGCTTGTTGAGGTCAAACCAAGCGTCATCCCCATGCATAAGGTAACAAGCTCCCTTTTGATATCAATCACGAACCTTTCTGAGGAAGAGTACAGAAGCAAGTTTTTATATAGCATAGAGCAGTTTGACGGAAACGACTGGGTAACGATTCCACATTCCGACGGTATGCTGGGCCAGTACCCTCTGATTTCACTGAAAAAAGGGGAATCACTGGAAAAGGAAAAACAAGTCAACGTTGTATTCACTCCTGGCAGGTACAGGGTAAAGGTCGATGACTGGTACGGAGAGTTTGAAATAGTCCCCAGCGATCCGAATATGATCTCCGTGGAATTCGACCCAAACCCCATAACGCTTGAAGAATTTGTTGATTCCGGCATACTGGTCACGATAAGAAACATGTCGGATGAGACTTATGAAGGTGGTCAAGCTGTCGACAGCCTGGAACATTTTGATGGCGGCGAATGGATCACAGTTCCGTGGGCAGAGGGCCGTGCTGTCTTCCTGTTCCTGCATTTTGTAAAACCCGGCGAAACGTTCAATGTGGACCGTTTGAAGGCAGATATGTTCGATTATGATTTTTCACCTGGGAAATACCGCGTCAGGTATGATCAATGGTTTGGTGAATTTGATATTATTTGAATTGCATCCAAAAAACCTGACCACAGCGGCGGGGAAATCCCGCCGCGATACTCTATCTTAAATATTGTCAAGTACCGCCCCCCGTGAAGTCCAATTTTAGGTATAGTATTTGGAGTTCCCTGAATTTAGAAATTGTATGGTATTATTGACTAAGTTCAGGACAGAGTTCAGAATATAAAGCAAATAGTATATTGGGTTGTCAACGGTTTGATAGCATTGATATGCAAAAGTATGCTTTAGATACAGCGTTTCAGGGCTTTTTCATTTTCTATTGTCATCTTATCTGACCGCAGGTTTATACATGATTATGTTGACGTAAGTCTCGAAACAAACTTTGTAATTACATTTCAGGTAGAAAAAACGACATTTCGCGACAGAATTCGATTTTATCATTATTTTATGTTAAGCTGTTCGTATACTTTTGGTACATATTACCTTGTGATAAACAAATGTCAGCAAATCGATGTAAATAATAACTGGGTGCTCTGACTCAGACTAAAGAGGGTGTAGCTAATGGAAGAATGGGAAGTGCAGCTAAGGAATGCAGTAACTAAGCCTGAACAACTTGCAGATTTTGTGGAGCTGAGTCAGGAGGAACTTTCGGATATTTCGGAAGTAATAAAAAAGTACAGGATGGTAATTTCACCATACTATGCCGGCTTAATATCAAGAGAAGATGATAATTGTCCTATTAAAAAGCAATGTATACCCCAATTAGATGAGCTGACCAATTCCGGCAGGATGTCCGACGATCCGCTGCATGAAACAGCTTATTCCGTAACGCCTCATTTAGTACATAAGTATCCCGACAGGGTAGCTTTTTTTGCAAGCAACATGTGCTTTATGTTCTGCAGACACTGTACACGGAAAAATACTGTTATCAACAGTAATGATTCTATAAGTGACAGTGAATTTGCAAAGGTGCTGGAATATATACAAAGCAATAAAAATATCAGGGACGTGCTGATTACCGGCGGAGACCCGTTAACTTTACCGGATGAAAAGCTGGAAAAATACATATCGGCATTCAGAAAAATAGAGCATGTACAAACAATCAGGATCGGTACCAGGGCAATAGCTACATGCCCTGTGCGTATTACTGAAAAACTGGCTGATATGCTGAAGAAATATCATCCCATATGGATAAATACTCAGTTCAATCACCCCCGCGAGACTACACCGGAGGCTGCAAAGGCATGTGATATCCTGCTGTCGAGAGGGATCCCTCTTGGAAACCAATCGGTGCTGCTGAACGGGATAAATAATGATTTGGATATCATGGAGAAGCTTCTTTCAGAGCTTATAAGAATAAGGGTAAGACCCTATTATTTATATCAATGTGACTATGTTAAGGGAGTAGAGCACTTTATTACACCGTATACCCAGGGCGTTGATATCATTTCGGAGCTTAGGGGGAAGATTTCAGGCTATGCCATACCCCATTTCATAATAGATGTTGCCGGAGCGGATGGAGGAAAGATAGTCACAGAGAGAAGCAACATTATCAGTGATGACGGAGAAACCCTTACATTAAGGGGACTGAAAAACAATATCCTGAAGTGCAAAATAGGAGAAAGAGACATATGAAAATCGGACTGACTTATGATTTGCGTGAAGATTATAACATAGAAAGCACCAGCGAAATATACGCTGACTTCTGTAATCCAAATGAAATCGGTTATCTGGCTGATGCAATCAGGGAATGCGGACATGAAGTTGTCATGATCGGAAACATGTACAAGCTGAATAAAATGATACTGGATAATCAATTTGACTGTGATCTGGTGTTTGTAGAGGATGAAGGGATAAACTCAAGAAACAGAGAGGCCATCGTACCTGCATTGCTGGAGATAAACAAGATTCCTTATGTGGGAAGCGATGCCTATGCTATGGGGCTGTCACAAAATAAATTCCATACAAAGCTGATAGCTGAGTACTTAAACATAAAAACACCAAAATGTATATATGTGCCCTGCGGTCAGGAAAACCTGGATGAGTTTTTGAACAGTGAAATGGCCCGGCAGCAATTGAGCTTTCCGCTGATTGTTAAGCCAAACTATGAAGGCTACAGCATGGGCGTATTTGTTGTGAACAGTCTGGACGAGATGGCAGACAAGATACGCTGGAATATGGACACATATCATCAGGAAGTCCTTTGTGAAGAATACATCGAGGGCAAAGAGGTGTATGTGCCCATCGTAGGCACAGGTGACAGGGCTTATGCTTTGGAAGTAGGTATTTGCAAGCATGAGGACGGTTCTGATATAGATGTATTTACACTCCATCATAAGTGCTTTGAACCAGTATTGGACGAAGTTTTCGTATGTGATGAAGCTCTGAAAAAAGAACTGATATCGGCATCCCTGAAAATCCATAAGCACCTGAACTGCCATGATTTCAGCAGACCTGACTTCAAGATCGATAAAAACGGAGTCCCGTACTTTCTGGAGATCAATCCCAGACCGGGCCTTACACAAAACGGGCCATTTGAAACCTGCGCAAAGCATATCGGAAAAACCTATGCTCAAATAATCGGTGAAATCATCCAAAGTGCTGTTAAAAGATACGGACTATAGGAGGTGTGCGTGATACAACACAGCCGTTTTGCAGGATTCAAAACAATGATAAACAAACTTGTTGCTATAGCGGTCCTTCTATGTCTGCTGGTCCCATTTGCCGGCTGCAGCAGCACAAAGGATGAACATTCTGAAGATAAGCTTCTTAACATTGCAGTAATGGGTTCTAAGCAGGTATATGACTATGATAACAGCTTCCTGAACGGGGTTGAGTTAGCTGTAAATGATTTTAACCGGCAGTATTCCGGAAAAGGCTTTACTGCAAGCTATGAAATACATGACGACGAGTATGATTTCGAAAAGGGTGTCGTCATAGCCAGGCAGCTTTCTTCAGATCCCGGAATAACAGCTGTTATCGGGTCGCACAGCTTTAATATTCTGGATGCATCCGTTGACTTCTTCGAGGATTCCGGGAAGATACTTATTGCTGCTAACGGAATGATGGATAAATCGATAGTGGGCAAAAAGTATAAGTATATATTCAGAAATACATTCGGGGAAACAGAAATGGGTGCGTCTATGGCAGATCACGCTGCCAGGGCAGGTGCAGACCGTATTGCCATATACCATAGCGATACAGAGTATGAGAATAATATGGGAATGGCTTTCAGCAAGCGTGCATTGGAAAACGGTCTGAAAGTATTGGATGATGTTTCGGAGATCGGCTCACAAAAGGACTTCGATAACATATTCAAAAGGTGGGAGGCCATCGGAGTCAACTGCGTAATGATAAGCCAGGAGTCGATTGCAGATGCCTTTGAACTGGCAGAGAGGATCCGTAAAAAGTCGGATGATATAAAGATTTACGGAGACTTTTCTTTTGATGCCGATGAAATGCTGATGGAAAATAAAGAATATGTCGAAGGCATTATCATCCCGACATTAGTGCCTATAAACCGGTCAAAGGCATTGGATGACTTTAATGCCAGATATGAAGAGATTTATGGATCGGAACCTACCTGGTGGGCAGCCCATACATATGACACAGCGCGAATGGTACTGGATACCGCGGTTCAGACAGGCAGCGATTTGCCTGAAAAAATAGCTGAAGGACTGCATTCGGAAACGGGATATCATGGGATCACAGGAACAATAATGTTCGATGAAAACGGTCTTTTGACAAATGTAAATCCTGTTTATTCAATCGTCAAGGATGGCAGGCTTGTTAATCTGAATGAGTAACAGACAAATATTATAAGGAGTTGCAAATCTCCATACCCAGGGAGATTTCATTGCAGTGCGTTTATGGAAAAAGGTAAAGTACGTTACAGGGAAGAGGCGATCAATGCAATATCCTCTCCTGAACAGCTGGATCAGCATACTAAGGTAATCAGAGCACCGGCGTGGATTTTGCTGACGGCTATGCTGCTTATATTGATTACAGCCTTTATATGGCTGTTCACCGGTAATATATCTGACGGTATAAAGGTCAAGGGGACCATATTCCCTCAATCAGGTGTTACGGATATTTATTCCCGTTCGTCCGGCAATGTGACAAGTGTTCTTGCCAAAGAAGGGGACTACATAGATGAAGGACAGATAATTGCTGTCATACCTGATTATGTTCTTATAGCTGAGATAGAAGAGTTACGGGAGCAAATCGCACAGGCGGCTGCCAACGCCGGCCGTAATACAGGCCATAATGGCCTGGAGACCGTGCTGGAAGATCTTGTGGCTGAATATGAGCTGAACTCTGTAATAAAATCCACAGTGTCAGGTATAGTTCAGAGTATTGTTTCAAAGGATCAGACAATATCAAACGGAGATAAAATCGCCACTGTTATAAATGAAGATAAGTATACGAACGACAGAGAGATAATCGCATATGTTCCGTTGACCATAGCCCAAAGCATAAAGGTGGGTATGGAAGCACAGATCTCTCCTGCATATGCGCCCAGAGAAGAGTATGGGTATATGAAGGGCCATATTACAAAGGTAGGCAGAGTACCCGTCACGGAGGAGATGCTAAAAAAGACGTTCGGAGACTGGGATCATCAGAAAAACCTGCTGGATGAAGACGGCTGTGTAGAGGTCCGTATCGCAATAGGTGTAGATCCGGAGTCCGGCAACAATTTTCAATGGTCAAATAAAAAGGGACATGACTTAAGTATAGACATAAGCACTATTTGCAATGTACTGATCGTATCTGAGGACAAGCGCCCTATAGATTTGCTGCTGGGTTCACGGTAACTGGTTTTGAAAATAAATATTGGATGTGAATAAACTGATTAACTTGGATCGCATAAAAAAAGTACCTACAATTTTACAAATGGAGAATGTGGAATGTGGCGCGGCAAGTCTGGGTATGGTCCTGGCTTATTATAAAAAATACATTCCATTGGAGCAGTTAAGGTCTGACTGCAGTGTTTCAAGGGACGGCTGCAACCTGAAAAACATAGCAAGGGCAGCCATGCATTACAAGCTGAAGGTAAGAGCCCTCAAAACAGATATTGAAGGTCTGAAGCAGAACGTAACCCTGCCGGCCATCATACACTGGGACTTTAACCACTTTGTTGTGGTGTGCGGTTTTAAAAAGGATTCCGTGATAATCAACGACCCGGCATTAGGAAGAGTCAATATTAAAATGGATGAATTCAGCCGTATGTTTACTGGAATAGTCCTGGAGCTTGTGCCATCTGAGGAGTTCACTCCCGAAGGCGAGCCCAAAAGCATAGTCAAATTTTTGAGACAAAGGCTTAAACACAGCATAGCTCCCATTGTATACATACTCGCCTTAGGCATGCTGTCGTCGGTTATTTTTGCGCTGACGCCATTGTTTTCAAAGATATTTACCGACTACATACTCTTTGATAAATCAAACGACTGGCTGCTGCCTTTATTAGGGGCTATGGCAGCGGCGATGATCACATATTTTATAGTAGAAGCGTTACAGGCAATATATTTGCTTAAGGTAAGGGGCAAGCTTGCCGCGGCATCAAGCACTATGTTCATCTGGCATGTTTTGAGCCTGCCGGTGGAGTTTTTTGCACAGCGCTATGCCGGCGATATAAGTGAAAGACAGGACTGCAATGAAGAAATGGCAGAAATCATATGCACCAGGATAACGCCTGTTTTTCTGAATGTAGTTATGATAGGCCTGTACCTTACGGTATTGATTTACTTTGATGTACTTATGGCTTTGGTGGGTTTACTGGTTGCCGTAATTAATATTGCCTTTGTTACTTACATATCAGGAGTGAATGCCGATAAGTCACGGGTTTTGATGCGTGATATGGGCAGGCTTTCAGGAATGGCGCTGGCAGGGATAGACATGATAGAAACTATTAAATCCAGCGGCGCTGAAAGCGGGTACTTTGAAAAATGGATGGGATATCAGACTAAAGTTATCAATGGAAATAAAGACATTCAGACCAGAAACATTTATCTCAGAGTGATTCCCCAGATACTTCAAAAGCTGCTGGATGTTTTTGTGATAGTCATGGGCGTTTACAATATCCTCAATGGCAGCTTTACAGTGGGGATCCTGCTGTCCTTCCAGAGCTTTATGTATGAGTTTCTGCAGCCGGTCAACATGCTGCTGGATCTGGGTGAGGCAATGCAGACTGTAAAGGCTCAGGCAGAGCGTGTTGAAGATGTAATGAATTACAAAACGGACAGCATATATGCAAACGGCCTGTCAGAGGATAACAGCGGCGGTGATATCCAGGCGGATACTGCCCTGGAGTATCGTCAGCTGAAGGGAGACATAGAGCTGGCAGACGTTACATTTGGATATGGAAGACTGGCTGAGCCTGTAATAAAAAACTTCAGCCTGAAGATAGAAGCCGGAAAATCCGTTGCGATCGTCGGAGGTACTGGCAGCGGCAAATCAACACTGGCAAAGCTTATATCCGGCCTATATGAAGTGAACTCAGGAAAGATCCTGTTCGATGGGAAGATGCGGTCCCAATATCCGGAGGAGGTATTTGCAAATTCCCTTGCTGTGGTCGATCAGGGGGCTACGGTATTCAACGATACTATAAAAAACAACATCACTATGTGGAATGAGCTTGCAAAAGAACTTGACATCGTATCTGCCTGCAAGGATGCGTGCATCCACGAAGATATAGTAAAAAGAGCCGGCGGATACGATGAAATTATTCTTGAGGGCGGAAGAAACATGTCAGGCGGGCAGAGACAGAGAATAGACATTGCCCGCGCTCTTGCTGTAAATCCCTCAATAATCATCCTGGATGAAGCTACCAGTGCGCTGGATACAACCACTGAGAAAAAAGTTATGGATGCAATAAAAAAGAGGCATATGACAATGATCATAATAGCCCACAGAGTATCCGCAATCAGGGATGCAGAACAAATAATCTTTTTGGAGAATGGACAGATAGCAGAAAGAGGTACCCATGAAGAGCTAATGAGGCTTAACGGAAAGTACGCAAGGCTCGTTACGGCTGACTAAGGACGGAGGTGGTAAGGTTGGAGGACTTTAAGATAAAAATTACAGCTCAGAAAGAGAGGGACAATGAGTTGCTGGAGCAGTCATATGACAAGCTGCTGCACTCTTTGTCGAATACTAAAAAGAAGTTTATCAGCTACAGATCCTCCAGAAATAATACCAGGACTGTAATCAATAACATTACAGAATATTTTGGATACGATCAGATCAGTATACCTGTTGAAATAGATGATATCAATGACCAACTGGAATATATGAAAACTGCAACGGGGATAATGAGCAGAAAAACAACTCTCAGAGATAACTGGTGGGTTGAGTCTGCAGACCTTATCCTGTGTAAGCTGGTCAGTGATGATATTTATGTCATACTCTACCCAAAAGGACTGGGAGGCTATGAGTTTGTAAATCCTCAAACGCAGAAATACGAAGCGGTAAACCAGAATAACAGTAAGATCTTTGACAGGACAGCTACAGCGTTTTACAAGCCGTTTCCGGATGAAAAAATATCATTCAGGAAGCTGACAAGGTATATGCTTGAGAGCGTATCCAAAGCTGAAATGACCTATGTGGTCTGCATTACTGCAGCGATAGGATTGGCCGGGATGATACTGCCGAAGATAAATGAAATCATCTATGACAGGGTAATACCATCCGGAACAATAGATGACCTGATGCCTATAGCAGCACTGTTGATCGGCAGCTTTTTAAGCATAATAACGGCAGGCTTGCTGAAAGACCTGCTGTTCGCAAGGATCAACAGCAAGGTCGTGTGCAGGGTACAGAGCGCTGCCTGGGCCAGGGTCCTGAAATTGCCTGCATCATTTTTTAAGAAGTATTCGACTGGCGAGGTTTTACAGAAAATAAAGGCGCTTGAACAGGTGGCAGCGTTGCTTAGCGGAAGCACTGCAGCAGTATCATTGTCAGCTCTGTTTTCATTCGTTTATTTGTACCAGATAGCTGCAATAACACCTCAGTTGGTGTTCCCTGCAATAGTAATAATACTGGCACTGCTGACGTTTTCTTTCACTACCAGCATACTTGAGGCAAAGCAGCAAAGGAAGCTTTCAGATAAATCTGCAGAGCTGTCCGGAGTAGTTTACCAGCTGCTGCAGGGCATTTCAAAAATCAAGGTGGCAGGGGCCAGGGTAAGGGCATTTTCACTATGGGCAGACAAATACAGTCAGAAGGCAAATGTGCTGTACAGACCCAATATCATTTTGACTGTATCAGGTGCAATATACAGCTTCTTTAGTTTAGCTACCAATATCTTGATATATTGGGTGGTTGCAAAAAGTGATATAACGCCTGCGCAATACATTGCTTTTAATACGGCATTTGGAGCATTTATTCTGTCCTTGTCCCAGTTTCACAGCATTGTAAGGCAAATATCGCTGATCAGATCCAACTTCGATATTGCAAAGCCTATATTGGACGAACTGCCTGAAGATACCGGAGGCAAAGCAAGGCCTGGAAATTTGTCAGGCAATATAGATGTACATAGTGTCAGTTTCAGATATACGGATGACGGGCCGCTTATATTGGACGACCTGTCACTTTCCATAAAGCAGGGGGAGTATGTAGCCCTGGTGGGAGCTTCCGGATGCGGCAAATCTACACTGATGCGTATTCTTATGGGCTTCGAGAAACCCCTGAAGGGTGCGGTTTATTATGACAACCGTGAGCTTTCGGGGCTGGATATACATTCGGTCAGGCAGCAGATCGGCGTTGTCATGCAAAATGCCACATTATTTGCAGATGATATTTTCTCCAACATTGCTGTCTGCGCTCCCTGGATCACACTGGAGGAAGCGTGGGAGGTTGCTGAAAAGGCTGGCATAGCTGACGATATAAGGGCAATGCCCATGGGAATGTTCACCATTCTGTCAGAGGATGGCGGCGGCATATCAGGCGGGCAAAAGCAGAGGCTGATGATTGTCCGGGCGCTGGCGAGCGATCCCGGTATCATAATGTTTGATGAGGCGACCAGCGCTTTGGATAACATCACTCAGGCTATAGTGGCAGATACATTGAACAAAATGTCATGTACGCGAATCGTCATAGCACACAGATTATCTACAGTAATAAACTGCGACAGGATCATTGTACTGGACCGGGGAAAAATCGCGGAAGAAGGAAATTATGAAGAGCTTATGGAGAAGCAGGGTCTGTTTGCTGAGATGGCCAAAAGACAAATAGCATAAGAGGAGCTAATCAGATGAAGAATAAGATATTGTTTGTGCTGATAGTAAGTATAACATTAGCAGGGTTGCTTGCATTAACATCTGTACTCAACGTAGTATCGTTTACCAACAACTACTCTCAATCAACTGCTGTAAATAACGCCATCGTTACATCAGGGGTCGTAAACAAGCTGGAGTATTCATTGAGATATGGGAAGTCACTGGAGAATTACTATGGAATAGAGGATCTGTTTGCACAGGTAAAACAGCTTTGCAATTACGTTGATGAAGCATATATTGTTGACACCAATGGTCAGATCATATATAAAAATCCATACAACGGCTCTGAGTTTGTCAGACCCAGTGAAATTGGATACAATGCAGAAAATCTGGAAAGTACCCGGGGATTCCTGACCTGGACGGAATATGACACACAACATATCCTTATACCTGTCAGTGACAGCACAGGTAATACAGTTGCCGGATTTGGCATCACATATGACAACAAAATAGCG
>ENA-OWOZ01003199-OWOZ01003199.1-bioreactor-metagenome-genome-assembly--contig:-NODE-3199-length-11063-cov-2.980703_pt1 | contig 11063 bp, 4 predicted proteins | sample MGYA00238140_ERZ651804 | MGnify/ENA primary metagenome ERZ651804 (study PRJEB26910, sample SAMN07631232) | bioreactor metagenome | isolation source: Switchgrass digestor | place: USA: Dartmouth... | reverse complement strand
CTGTCTTCAAACCAGCAATCTATAACACCCTGCAGAAGCATCATCTCTTCGCATGCTTCTCCTTCAGCCAGTGTCCATGATACTTCCGAACACTTAAGTTCGATGGTGAAGGCAGTTTCTCTGTGTACGGATTTACGCAAAGCCAGCATGCGTTTGCCGAATGAAGAGCCAAAGAAGGCTGCCAGGGCATTAACTCTGACAGATTCAGCCTCTGCCTCTGTCAGCAGTTCCTTTTCCCTCATGACTGATATTTGCCGGCGTATTTCATCTATGAGTTCACTCTTCTGATTTCCTGATCCGGTAAATGCCGTATCAGCAGGCACACATGAAGTACCATCCGATGCATTGGTAACCTCCGCCGGCATATGTTTCTTTCCATCCGGTATATGTATCATCCCGTCTGTTACATGCGCCAGTCCGCCTGACACATGAGTCAGCCCTTCCGTTACATGCGCCGATCCGTCCGTAGCATATGCCATTCCGGCAGCTGCTGCCAGTTTCTCGAGATCCAGATGCTGCATGACAAAATGCATCACTGTTCCTTTGTGCGCCGCGCTCAGTTCCTTGTCAGGTTCCATGAACAACGGCCTTTCCATCATCGGCCGCACAAAAGGCTCAGCGGAATCCGTGTTCTCTTCCATGAGCGATCTTCTCTTAAGTTCAGTGACAGATATCTTGGCTGGCACACGCGACAGCATATTATATGGATACTTCCAGTCCAGAGCTTTTATCACCTGCTCAATTTCATTTGTTTGCTCATATTCGTCCATCTGTCCTGCTTCTTGTTCCTTCAGCTGCTCTGCAGTCTGCCCGTCCGACTCCTTTTGCGGGCCTGAAAGCCAGTCTTTTATGGATTCTGCCGCTTCCTGCTCACTTTTCCCGAGCTTTGACGCACCTGTACCCCAAAGCTTTATTTCAAGCAATACATCATTGTCATCGATGCCATTGATCAGCGCACCTGTGTCTGCACTCCCGGCAAGCATCCTTATGGCCCGGGCTGATGCATGTCTGGCAACCGCCGGTCCTATCCAGTCCAGATACGAAGTTGCCTGCATCATATCATACACCGACAATTTCGCGTCACTGTCGGCTGCTCTTTTGCACCATGCAGCGCAAGCCTTCTCGTGATCTCTGACACTGCCTGTTATGATCAGCTTTTCTTTTGCCCGTGTAAATGCAACATAAAGTACGCGCATTTCTTCTGAAAGCGTTTCCATCCTCAGCTTTTGCCTGATTGCATATTTGGGAAGCGAGGGCATGACGGTCCTCTTATCAAGATCCACCAGATCGGGACCGAATCCCAGGTTTTGATGCAGTAATATTGCAGGATTCAGATCCTGCATATTGAATTTCTTTCCGCATCCGGCCACAATGACGACGGGGAATTCCAGTCCCTTGCTCTTATGTATGCTCATGATCCTGACCACATTGTCGTTCTCGCCGAGGATCTTGGCGCTGCCCATATCTCCGCCGCCGCTTCTGAGCTTATTGATAAAGTTTATAAAATTGAAAAGCCCGCGGTAGCTGGTTTCTTCAAATTGTCTGGCCCTTTCGAAAAGCATGCGCAGATTTGCCTGCCTCCCGTCTCCGCCCGGCAATGCTCCCGCATAGCTATAGTATCCTGTTTCAATCATAAGCTGCCATACCAGCTCGTCCACAGGCAAATATAACGATGCATCTCTCCACCTTTTAAGGCTGGAGAGGAATTTTCGTGTTTTGCTCACAGCATCGGACTCGTCCGCTGGTTCAGAGCTCTTCACAGCATCCCGCACATCCGGTTGCTCTGCGCTTTTTTCTTCTTCGCCTTCGTCCGAATCTCCGGTTTCCATTCCTGCCAGCTTGACCATTGCTTCATAAATCGATGCAGATCTGTCGGCAAGCCGGATATCCGCAAGGTCGTCCGTACTGAAGCCTCCTATCGGAGAACGGAGGACCGCAAGCATCGGAATGTCCTGCAGGGGGTTATCAATGATCTGCAAAAGCGAGAGCATCGTTTCGACCTCAACTGTCCGGAAATAGCCAAGACCTGTGTCTGCATAAACAGGTATCCCCATTTGCGCCAGCTCGTCAACAAAAACATCACCCCAGTTCCTGGTGGCTCTCATTAGTATCACTATATCCTTGTATTCGACCGGCCTGTATCCTCCTGTCTTCTTGTCGTACACACTGAAACCGCCGGGCTCGTGTGTGACGAGGCTTTTTATTCTGTGGCCCACTATCCGGGCTTCATATTGAATATTATCAAGAGATTCCTCATCTTCTGTATTTGCTTCGCCTTCGCCGGCCTGCCGGCTGCTTTCGCCTGAATTGGCGTTATCATCGCTGACAGCGGCAGGCTCTGCCGATCCGGCATCTTTTTCAGCCCCTCTTTCCTCCTGATCCGATGCAGTATCTGCTTCCGGAACGTCCGAAGCCCCGGGGATTATCTCATCTTTCTGCGATGACAGGTCAAGGATATGAATTTCGACCGGTCCGCCTACGGTACAGTTATCTCCAGGCACGGGGAACTCAGCGCCAGGACTCAGATATTCATTTTCCGTATAGTCGAGTTCTCCCACTTCCTCGGACATTATCTGCCTGAAAATAAAGTTGACGCCATTTATTACCTCACGTCTGCTCCTGAAGTTTTTGAAAAGCTGAATGACTCTGTTTTCATGCCCAATTTCGCGGTGATAATTCAGATATTTCGAGAGGAACAGCTCCGGCATTGCCTGTCTGAACCTGTAAATGCTCTGTTTTACGTCTCCAACCATAAATATGTTGAACCTGCCGTCATCATTGCCCGAGACCGCCGAAATGATAAGCTCCTGTATCAGATTGCTGTCCTGGTACTCATCTATCAATATCTCCTCATACCGTTCCCTGAGCTCCTTTGCAGCGGCAGTAGGCACACCGTCCTTAAAGAGCACCTGCAGGCAGTAATGCTCCAGATCGTTGAAATCCAGCAGGCCTTTATCTTTTTTCTTCTGACGGTATCTGGCATCAAATTCGGATACCATTTCAGATAGATATTTGACAACAGGATAGAGCCTGCCCAGGTCCTCCCTGATTTCTGCCGACGTAGCATCAAAACCGCCGGAATACAGCTTCTTTATTTTATCCTTCATTAGCTTCCTTGCAGTCTTAACTTCTTCCTGGGCATCCTTGTCGGCATTTTTGCCGCATCTGGGAAGGCGGATAGGCTCAAATGAGCCCAGTGCATCGTGAAATTCGTCCCACGCAGCATCTGCATCAGACCCTGCTGCTTCCTGTGATCTTATTGCTTTACGGCAGAGCGACAGCATCCTGTCAATGGCCTCAATATCAGCCTCAAGAGCTCCGCAGTAGGGTTCCAGTCCTTCCGCACAGCCCGCCTGATCAGCTGTCCTTTCCAGCAATGCTTTAATGCCCTGCAGCTCAGCATCTGCACCTTTCAGAAGCACCTGAGTCCATTTTTTGATATTGAAATAATCAGAATTGGCTGCGTTATATGCCTCCGCCTGGCTGGAAAGCCATTGCTCAGGCCACGGGTAACTGCTGATGAAACGGTGCAGCGTTAAAATGATCTCGCGCAGTGAATTGTCATCCCGCCCTCCGCCATAGCCTTCGACCAGTTTGAAAAACATACTGTCCTTATCTTCATTTTCATACTTGTCTTCAAATAGCTGATCAAGTGCATCAAGCCTTATCAAAGCAGATTCTGTCTCATCAGCGATACGGAAAAGAGGATCCAGGTCAAGCGCATGGAAATGGCTCCTGACTACCTCCAGACAAAAGGAATGAAGCGTCATGATGCTGGCACGGTCAAGCAGTGTCATCTGTTTTTGCAGGTTGGCGGAGGACGGATCCTTATCCAGTGCCTCTGCCAAAGCGTTTCCTATCCTCTCACGCATTTCTGTTGCTGCTGCATTGGTGAAAGTAACAACAAGAAGTCTGTCTATATCAACGGGATTCTTTTCATCGGTGATTTTTCTTATTATCCTCTCCACAAGCACGGCAGTCTTGCCGGCGCCAGCCGCTGCTGCGACCAGCAGGTTGCAGTCCCTTTCCGTTATGGCATCAAGCTGTTCTTTTGTCCATTTGTTCCCCATTTACACAGAACCCCCGATCATTTGTCTGATCCAATTTAATATCCGTCCCGGGCTGCCTGTTCAGGCTCCTCCTGCCCGACTCCTCTGTCCCCTCTGTGCAGCATAAGCTCATCCGCTCAGCTGCCCACTGCAGACTTTGGTCATCCTACTCCGCACTGTTTTGAGCACCGGCCATCATACGCCACATCTCGCTTTCCTCCAGGTCGGCCAGAATACGATACCGGTTGTCCCGCATGGACGTGTCAAACTGGCATACTGAGCTGTACGCACAATAGGTACAGGCAGTGATGGTACGCTTTTTGTATGGACTGACAGCAACATGACCGTCAAGTATTCCCTTACCTATGGAAGCCAGCAGCTTCGTGACATGTTTGCGCAGTATTCTGAACTGTTCTTCAGTGGCTGCTGATGCCCTTCCCAGCGAACCATCCTTTTTGATGCTTGCAGGTATTATCAGTGAGTCGCTGGTCATTTCCCTGTCCATCTCTTTAATAAGTTTGACATCGGCAAGAAGAAGGCCCTTCATCCTGAGCTCTTTCATTATCGCCTTCTCTATCTCAGCTTCGGTGCTGTCTCTGGAGCACCTTATCAGAGGGTCATCAAGTCTGAAATACAATACTCCGGCAGGCAAAAGCTTTGCTTTCGCATTTTCAGGCCGGCTGTCAGTTTGTCCGGAGACAGGGCTGACGCCAGTCTCTTCTGCGTTCGCTGTCGTTCCTGATGCACTTGCCTGAGGTATGCTTGCAGCATCCGCTTCTCCTTCCAGCCCCAGTACAGCGTCAAGATATGTCAGCAACTGGAGCTGCAGGCCGTAGTACACATCCCCCAGCTTCAACGCCTTGTTGCCGGATTTGTAATCTATGATCCTGAGATATGTTCCGTCTTCATTTGTCATTTTATCGATTCTGTCTATTCTTCCGGTCAGTTTGATACAGTCTCCCGACGGGAGCTCTATCGTTATGGCAGGGTATCTGCCGTTATCGCCGAATTCCACTTCGTAACCGCATGGTTCGAAGCTGCTCATGCTGATGTGCTTGCTAATGAGCATAATAGCCTTTACGATGGTCTGCTTCAGCCTGTCCGACAGATACAGGTATCTTTTGCTGCTTCCGAGCACATTTCTGCCTTTTGATGTCAGATGGCTGTCCACAAGCCTTGATACCTCTTCGGCGCACCATGCTTTATCAAGATCCCGCCAGCTTTTATTCTTTTTCACAAGAGTCCTTGAAAACTCATCAATGATGTTGTGCATGAAGGTACCGGCATCAACGGGATCAAAGCTGAAGATCTTTCTCTCCCTTGCCCGTAAGCCATATTTCACATAGAACGAAAACGGGCATGCCGCATATGCCTCCATTCTTGAAACGCTGGTAAAAACAGGCTTGCCGAAAAGCCTGGCAGCCCTGTCGCCGGTTAGGCTCCTGGCCTGGTTGGAGTATTCGAGTCCGCCAAGGACAGCATCCGTTTTGTCCTTCCACTCCGGTTTGCTGCTGAACCATCTGTAAATCTGCCTCCAGCCCGGGTTTATCTCTGCACCGTCATAGCGGCGGCGAAGCTGGGATACCATTTCATCAAACATGGGCTCCGGTGCCGACGGACACGGCATGCAGTCATGTTCCCCGGTGATGGTGCTTCGCACAGTGACATGGGGGATTATCCTTTTTACCTCAGACAGCACCCTCGACGGTCTCAGAGCCCTTCCATCCCTGTCGGCGGCCGGACAGCTCAGGTAAAGATAGCTGGAAGGTGTCGCAAGGGCCATATATACCATGAATCTCTCTTCCAGGCAGCGGCTCTTTGTATTTCCGGCCAGTTCAAGCCCAAGGTTGCTGAGGCTGTCTCTGTCGCTGTCGGAAAGCAGTCCGTCATCGCCCATGCTTCCAGGCAGGACTCCCTCATTTGCACCGAGGATATAGAGCGCTTTTATGTCATGACTCCTCGCTCTTTCGATGCCGCTCACAAGGACTTGATCGAGGGACGGCGGTATAAGGCCCATTTTGTGCCCTGCAAAGCCTGCCGCCAGAATATCAGAAAAACGTTCGGTCCCTATGGTTTCATCACCGAGGACTTCCGTTATCTGTGTGAAAACATCCATAACGATGTTCCAGACCTGTCTGTATTCATTTGCCTTATCGAGCATTCCGGCATCAGCAAACATTTGGGACAGCTCCTCAACCTTCTGTGCCGCGCCCGTCTCACAAAGCAGATCGTATAAAGCGGTACAGAAAACCACCGCACTGACCCCGCCTTTTGTCTTGCTTCTGAATGATTCCAGCGGAACTGTAAGTTTCCTTCTGGCTGCATTGATCCTTTCCAGGAGCCGGATTTCTCTCTCCGATGGCTCACTGCGTCTGCTGTCATATTCTACGGGATAGTCCCAGTCGTCTTCCTTTTTCCACGCATTGCCTCTGATCCCATTGGCCAGCACATAGTTCTCGAGCAGATCGATATCTTCTCTGTCAACGGATGTCAGCCCGGTTTTTGCATATCTGAAAACTGCTTCATATGACCAATTGCTCGAAAATACCTCAAGGGCTGACAAAATGAAGATGATCAGCGGATGTCCGTTTATTTCTCTCTTCCCATCCAGAAAGAACGGTATGCCATAGCGTGTAAAAACACTTTTAACGATACTGCTGTAGCTGTCCGGGTTCCTCATGGTCACAGCGATATCTCTGAATCTGTAGCCGCACTCCCTGCACAGCCTCAATATATCTCTGGCAGCATCCTCAACCTCCGCATAGGGGTTTGATGAGGTCGTAATGCATATGTCATCGGTTTTCTTTGTATATTTGCTGTATGGATATCTGTAAAAGTTTCTCTCAAGATGTCCCAGCGCTTCGGAATCCCTGAACCGTACCGAGATCCCTCCTGCCGCTGCCTTCGATGCCGGGATGCTGCCTGACATCTGTACACCGTCGAGCTTTACGGGTTTTTCAACTGCTGTACCTGTCTCTTCTGCCAATCTCAGCAGCCTGATGGCAGTTTTCCTGACAGGCTCGAAAACCATCGGTGCACCGTCACCCGGCTCATTTGACAGGCAGTCTGTGCAAAGGCAAATGGTCACTCTTGACGCTTTGCTGAGCAGTTTGCCTATGACCTTGTATTCCTGCGGTGTAAAACCTGAAAACTCGTCAATCCAGATCTCGGCACCATCATACTGTGCCGACTCATCAAGCTTCTTGTACAGCTCCAGCAGATCGTCGTCAGCATCCAGATATTTCTGGTGCAGGAGCTTCTCAAACTCGGCATAAACCAGTGCCATGTCCCGGAGCTTGTCCTTCAGCATAAGCCTGTCGTCGAGTTTTTCCGAAGCAGCCAGCAGCTCTTCGGGAGATACATCGTACCTTTTGAACTCCGTTATGGCATCGGATAATGTCTCCGTGAAGCCCTTCCTGAGAGCTGCCCTGGAGAACACCTTAAGCTCGCTTCCGAGCTTGTCCAGTATGCGAAAAAGCAGCATGCTTTTACCGGCAGCATCAATATGCCGGCGCGTGATACCGCCAACCTCGCTGAACACTCTGAATGCAAGCCTTCTGAAGCTCAGCACCTCTGCTGTATATATGCCTGAAGCACCTGAAATCCTCGCCAGGTTCTTCTCTGCCTGAAGTGAAAACTGTTCGGGGACAATTAGCAGCAAAGGCTTCTGACTTGCACCGTCCCTGTTTCTGTTAACTGCATCCCGTATTTCATTATAGCAAAAGCTGGATTTTCCGCTCCCGGCCCTTCCGTAAACGATCCTGAGGCTCATATAACCCTCCAGTGGGATATCTACTTTTATTTGATCAGTGAATGCATTGTAGTTTATTTCAATAGATTTATTTTATCATAGAACAAATCAACAAAAAACATTGGTCAAATCCTGCTGACACAGAGCAGCACAAATCCTGTGCCTGGTGCTGTTGGTTGAAAAATGGAGCATTTTCTGATTTCCGAATTTGATTCAAACCGTCGTATGAGATATCAAAAAGACTGATGGCCAGCTGCCAAACATGCTTTTACTTGTATTCTAAATGCCCGGTACACATGGAAAAATCGCATCGCATTATAAAATCCGGCAAAGCTTTAAGTGCCCAGTATATTGGGAGGAGTTACATAATTGAAAAATCCGGATAATGGGATTGGTTTGTACTTTTCGCCCAATAATGCCGCCTACGATTTCAGCTAACTGTTCAAAATCAATTGGGGCACCACCAAGCTCATAAATGTTTTTCTTCGGTGCAGCGCCTGCCAAAATACGAGCGGCCGCTTCCGCATAATCTTCTTTTAAAGCATAGCAAACTCTTCCCTCACCTGAAGAAACTTTCCCTGTCCGGTCAATACTGTTTGCAGTCTCTGTATGTTCTTCCCATCAGGTAATTATTGTCGCATATTTTACCATTTTGCTTCTGTCTATGCAAGCAAAAATGACAGGTAAATTGCTCGTAGTGACCTGGATTTCAGCTATCCTTCCGGCCGTCCTAAACTTTCAAATATTATAACTGCTGCTGCGGGATTTGCAATTGCTCCGTCACATCAGTTTATATCAATACTCATTATTTCTTCAAGATGATCCAGCAGATAATGCTTACCGGCATCATTCATGACAACCATATCATATTCGTTGCCATTGAAGGACCTTTTGACCATCTCGAATCCGAAGTCTTTTGATTTTGAGTTGGTCACGGTTCTTGCCTTGCCAGTGGCCGGGTTTAACTCTTCCCCGAGAATGCCCATTTTCTTCAGCCTTTTGTTTAGCTCCACAGCAGTGAGCTTTCTGCTTCTGGCATGGTCGATACACATATTCACCTGTCTTGTAAATTCGGTTACACCAATCAAGCCATCCGGCAGCGCAACCATGCTCTTCTGTTCCGGTGTGATGACAAACTGCAGCAGCCTGTTGTTTTTACTGTACACTCCGTTCATGACATTATCCAGTACCTCGGCAATGAAGTAGAAGCATCTTATTATCCTGGGATCATTCAGAAAGCTTTCATCATTTATCTGCTCGCCGGTTATTGGATTAATACCACCGGCTATTTTGGTCAGAACTATCTTCGCCTTGTCCATTTTTTTAAAATCAGTTGCCATACTAACCTCCCGTTATGCTGAACCTGCCAAGAACAGTCATGGTACCGCTGACTGACAGGCAAATTCGATTTACATTTACATTTTATGCTTTGTTAGATAATAAAGCAATAAATTTCCGAACATTCGTTCTGTTAAAGCCGTTATTTCCTGAAAAAGAACAGAGAAGTTGGCGAAATCAGATCAGATGTGGCAAATTGGTGTGGATGTACTGCCTGAATACAGAAGAAAAGGAATCGCCGCCACCCTGACCAGCAGATTAACTATAGAGATACTGCAGCGAGGCAAGGTTCCATTTTACTGTTCGGCATGGTCAAATATCAGATCGGCCCGGACTGCTGTTAGGGGTGGATTTAGTCCGGCATGGGCGGAGCTGTCAGTGAGATCGCAGGAGATAGTCGATGATTTAAATAATTAGAAGCATGTAAAATACTGTCCGGCTGTTAGCAGCCAGAACAGACAAGAGGACGGTTCTCCTGTCTATAAATCGCAGACGAAATAACCATCCCCTTGTACAATGAATCGCAGACGGAAGAACTGTCCCCTTCTACATGAATAGCAAGTCACATTTGGATGCTATGCTGAACTTTTCAAAATAAGCATTTTCCTTTGGCACCCACTCCTCCATAAACCTTTTATGCATGGCGGGTCCATTTCTCTTAAGGATACGGCGGCTTTGCTCACCCTTTTCTATATTGAGAAAAATTTTGAGATCATAATTCGCGGACAATTTCGGATGCATGCTGTAAACCCCTTCAACTATGTTGAGTTTTTTGGGTGTGACGTTCACGGTCTGATGCATCGATTTTGTGGAGCAGTCATATATGCGGTATTCAAAGCTGTGTCTGCTTTCAATCCCGCTGATAACTTCGTCCCTGAATCTGACATAATCCACATTTCCGCCTGTCTCCCTCAGCCGTTCTTCAGTCCTTAGTTCCGGAGTCAGGAAGAAATCGTCCATATGGAATACGTTGCAGTCATAGACCTCATTCAGCAGCGCTGCCAGCGTACTTTTGCCGGAACAGCTGCCACCTTCGACAGCAACTGTTATGTAATCCTTTGGATACTGTGAAGATTCCGCCTTTTTTATAAGTTCGTCTATCCGGCAGAAAATCTGAAAATACCTGCAGAAGTCAGACAGTACGATACGATATGCCGGATGGTACATTTCACGATATCTGCCGCTGTGGCTGACCGGAGGATACCCCTGCTTTTTGTAAGCGCTGATATATTCTTCTGCTTCATCCCTTGTAAACGGCAGAATGCCTTTTTCACAGCAATCCAACAATACTTTGAGCTTTTCTTCAAATGCCTGAACCGTACCTTTTACAGCTCTAGAAGTGTAGATGAAAAATCTGTTTATTGTTTCAAGGTTCACAAAGCTGTCTGCAAGCCCTCTCAAGTTCAGCCTGCAAAGCCCGTTGCCTATATCCTCGAAGGCCTCGCCAACAGATACACCGGAAGGCTCCCCGGTTAGATTCCCGAACGGTGTTCCAAACGTTGCGGTAAACGGCGTACATACAGAAAAATGCCGTTCAACATGACGGCATTCTTCAATAAGCCTTTTCAGGCTTTCTTCTTCATTTTCAATCATATGCCCGCCACCGAATTCATTCTGGTATATCAGCTTTACCATATCCTGAACCTGCATTTTGGGGCGGCGTATAAAATGGCTTAACAGTAATTCCCTCATACCACTATTCCTTAAGCAGCCTGGCCTTTGACAGCGCCATAATAATAACGGGTATCAAAACAATCTGTATGACAATGCCCGGAACAGCATTTAAAAATGCGCCCGCCACAAACAGCTCCCAGGTGAACGCCTTTGTGATGAAACCGTATATGAAATAGCTTGCTATACCCCATACTATTCTTCCGCAAATCATTGATACAATAAGGTCCACATATATAAACGCAGGCTTCTTG
>ENA-OWOZ01003197-OWOZ01003197.1-bioreactor-metagenome-genome-assembly--contig:-NODE-3197-length-11072-cov-13.742428_pt1 | contig 11072 bp, 6 predicted proteins | sample MGYA00238140_ERZ651804 | MGnify/ENA primary metagenome ERZ651804 (study PRJEB26910, sample SAMN07631232) | bioreactor metagenome | isolation source: Switchgrass digestor | place: USA: Dartmouth... | reverse complement strand
TGAAAATGAACTGTCGTAATAATTCCATGGATAAATCTATGATTTTTTACCCTCATGAATAATTCAGGTTAAATATTACTGTTATTTTATGATAAAACAATAGGCTAGAAAAATATTGATATAGATACAAAAAGCCCGACACGCTTATGTGCCGGGCTTTTGATTAACAGGGTATTTGTTAAAATAACGGGGATATAGTTTGTTATTTTTGATAATGAGATTTGTATAAAATAAACAAAATTTCTATATAAGCGGAATGACAGATAATAACATAAATGTGCATACAGAAATAAGCCGTCAATAAAGACTTCAGTTTCCATGTTCAATTATGTTTTATCTATCTTTTCCGCGCATCACTCACATTGCCGATTGTGCAATATCAAGCGTTGCCGAATGGCATCTACTCCTTTGCTTCATACTATCACATGATAATGCTAGCAAAAAAAATGTTTTCTGTCAATAGTCCTGATATATATGCAGTAACTCCTATATCAAACTATGCTCCGTTCTGCAATATAAGGACATTATTAGTCTTATTATAACGGTTATTGACAAATTATACACTGTCCAAAAGTACAGTCAGAAGATGCAACTATTCTTTTCTTGTCATGCCTTGCCAAAAAAGCATGGCAAGGCTTTTCGATTCCCCGTTATCCTAAAGTGTGTCAGCACTATATTGATGTTATATAGCACTCCTTTTTCAATTTCACTTTGCCAGAAACTGCCTATGATATACCGGTTATCTCCTAATTATCATATTACATCTGTCCCATGACTCATCTTTGTATGCAAATGCATCCTTATCTGTTTTTCTTTCTACAAAGCCTACAGCTTCGTAGCATTTTTTAGCTGTTATATTTTCCGAAAATACATTTAGCTGTACTGCATCAGCGTAAGTAATCTCAAATGCATATTTAACCGCTAACTGCATCATCTCCTTACCATAGCCTTTTCCTCTATAGTCGGGATTTATCATTACAAATTTGAGCTTTCCCACATTTGTTACCAAATTCACCGAATAGCAAAAGAACCCAATTAATTGTCCCTCTTCCGATGTGGCTACATATGGACTATCTCCATATCGTTCGGCCATCTCACTTATTACTTTCTCGAAATTATCTTTTTCCATGGGAAACTGAATCAGATTAGCACACCACATTGCATGTGTCCTCTCATCTGATATCCAATTTTTAATTACATCATAATCCTTACATGCTATGTATGGTCTTAGTCTCATTAATCAATTCTCCCTTAGCTTAGAATATTGTAATTTGATACTCAACTTATTGGTTATAATTATATTCCAGATTTCTTAAGTCATATAAATTTTTTATCATTCTAATCACTTCAACCATATCTTACCATGCATATCGATAAAATACAACTTGGCCTTAGCTTAGCAAAGTCTTCCGTCAATCTTCTTCACTTAATGTATAACATTCTTGACTATCAAACGGCAACCATAATCCTAAATATCAATTTTTTACCTTCTAACAAGCTGTTATCTGGCGGCCATCTTCCCCTGATATGCATTTTATAATCCCAAAAAACATCGGCATAATCTGGTATATAAATACCAACCATACCGATTTTTCATTATTCTTTATGTGATATTTCACCCATCAGAGTGAGCCTGAACCATTATGAAAGAAAAATGAACAAAACAATGCTTTCCTTTATATAGCTATCTCAATGACATCATCTTTAGATTTTCCATCCAGATTAAAATTAACCGTCTTTCCCATAAGGCTGATTTCATATTCTCCTTTAAAGCCACTAAGAATAATACTTCCGGTTTCATCAGCTCGTAATTCACCTTCTGTATGCCATTCTTCATGGATTAGTCGCTTTAATTCATGATAAACCGGCTTAGTGGTATTATCTTTACGAATAAGTCCACTTGGAGCCCCAAGCCATGCACCGTCTGCAAAATCCCAACCGGTGACAGCTTCTACCATAGGATGTTCAAATAAGATACGATACATTTCAGCCCATTCCTTCTTTTGCCTTTCTTCACCTTCTGGTGTTGTTGGCCATTCATCAACCTGATAGTCATTCAAATCCACGATATCTTTAGGCATAAGTTCACCTGATATTATGGTATTCTCTGTAAAATGAAGAGGAAGCCCGAATACTGAGAATCTCTCAAGAATATCCTCAAGTTTTTCCCGTCCCATATATCCCTGGTGTTGATGAGTCTGGATACCGATTGCAGATATAGGCACACCTGCGTTTAAACATCCATCAATAAGAATCCTATAGCTTTCAGACAGGTTGAAATCATTAATAAGTAAAGTAGCATCCGGATTAGCACTCTTAGCTGCATCAAACACTTCCTTCACAAGTCGAACTCTACCAAGCTCCTTACATATGCGGGTAATAGCATTATCATACCTGTCATAAACAGGCATAATCACAACCTCATTGATTACATCCCAAATATCTATTACACCACGAAATGTTGTAACTTCACGATAGATACGATCTAATTGCTTTTGTAAAATTGTTGAATTGTCATATTCCATCAGCCAGTCTGCACAAGCTGTATGCCAACATAATGGATGGCCTTTTACCTTCACATTATTTTGTTGCAGCATTTTAGCAGCTCGCATTCGACTTTCTGTAAGAACCTCTCCTTCTCTCGGTTCAAATCCTCCCCAGTAAAATGGAAGCGTTCCGTAATTAAATACTTCTAACCACAGCTTCATTCTTTCTTCGAAAAAGCTTTTATCAGGATATTTTTTACCAATATAAGCATCCGGCTTTCTCACATTGACATCAGATGTAGCAGGAAGAGAATCAAATGCACCACAACCAAACAAAAACTGATGATTCACTAATTTGACTTTTACAGAAATGTTCGATAGTACATTTCCTTCTCCATCTACAAAACGTATTCTTTGCTCTGCTTTTCTATGCTCTAAACTCATGTAAACCCCTCCTATATAATATAATGGTAAATTTTATACCGCCATTAATAGTTAACAATGCTTTGTATCTGTATCTATGTAACAAAAGACCGCTTCCTCTAATAATACATATCAAAACCATTCGCTAATTTATCGCAATATACCTCACCTGCTTTTTCTAATGCAGGTAACATATATTCCGCATTATATCTGACGATAGGAATTCTGTCATAAGCTCTCATTCCCATATGAGTTAATGCCTGTTCCATTTGATGAAGACATTCTAATGTACCTCGTCCTGTTCCCCCGGCGCAAGCTACTAAGATACACCTTTTTCCACTCAGAAAATGATTCTTTGTCGCTTCACATCTTCTCAGCCTGTCAATAAATGCCTTCATACATTCCGTCATTTCTGACCAGTATACTGCTGAGACAAATACAATACCATCTGATTCATTCAGCTCATTATAAACCTTCTTAAAATCATCTGTTAATATGCATTCTCCTGTTTTATTACAGTTTCCCCATCCGTTTCCACAGGCTTTGCAATGTTCTATCTTTTCTTTATTTAACCATATCTCTTTGACATCTGCGCCAGCGGAAGTTAATCCTTTCATTATCCTACTGGCTGCAGTGTTTGTTAATCCATCTTTATTTGGACTTGACCATACAACTGCTACCTTCATGATGCTTAACAATCTCCTTAAGGTAAGAATTTGCCAGAAGAAAGATATAATTGTCATTCTTCATGGGATAAATCCAGATATCCATTATCTTGTTATCTGGTATAGCAAGTTATACTATATAACAAAGAAAATTATAAGCCTATACCGGTTCAAAATCAATTACAGAAAAAGCCATCTGAGGGCCTACCTGCTTGCATATTTCACAGCTATTTTTATTAACAATTCAACACATTTATCCATTGATTGAATGCAGGCAAATTCAGACCTTCCATGATGATTATGGCTGCCGGTTCCCAGATTCGAGCAAGGGAGTCCCATAAAGGATAGCCTTGCGCCGTCGGTACCTCCCCGGACAGGCTTACTATATGGTGTACCACCCAACTCTCTGATTGCTTCGTAAGCAGTTTCAATCAAATGCCAATGGGGCTTGATTTGCCCGATCATATTATAATAGCTGTCTGTTATTTCTACCCGAACGGTATTGGCTCCGTATTTCTTATTTAACTTCCTTGCAATGTCATTGATTACCGCTTTTCTTTCTTCCAGTTTTGATAGATTATGATCACGAAGCAGATAATGAAGTTTGGCACTATCAACGGAGCCTTCCATTTCATCCAGATGATAAAAACCTTCATAATTTTCTGTATGCTCCGGTCTCTCCTTCTCCGGAAGCATGGATTGAAACTCCATGGCTATTAAAGAAGCATTCACCAGCTTGTCTTTGGCATATCCCGTATGGGTGCTGACACGTAACATTATTTCCGACTCAATCTTGAACTTATGAATTTTCAATGGCCGCCGAGTAACCTATCACATTTTACCTAAGGGTACTGTGACATTTATTACAATGCTGGAAAATTTAAACCGGAGGTAAAATGATGAACAACAAAAATCATGATTCTGAAAATACTATCAATCACGAAATACCGACAGATAAAATATCAGCAGACTCCTTCCTGAAAAGAATACCTGTTCCAAAATGGCTAAGATCTCTACGATCCAAGCTAATTCTTTCATTCCTCATCCCCATTGCCTTTATTATACTTCTGGGTCTGGCTTCCTATCAGATGGCCTCCTCAGGATTGGCCGGAAAGTATAAGGATACCGCCATGCAGGTAGTGGGTAAAACAGCTGACTATATCGGCTTTGGCTTAAAAACTGTTGAAAAAACATCCCAGGAATATATGAATGATAAAAATATCTCCACATACTTCAGCTATTCAAATCTTGATGCATTGTCTGATATGTTTCAGACTATCAGCGTTATCCAGAACGATTTTACAGTAAAAAGCTGGGTAGACAATTTCATATTTGATATTTATCTGATTCCGGAAAAGGGTATGGCTATATCCTCACAAGCCGGCCTTAGCCTGGATGCTGAAACCTACAAAAAAATTCTGGAGAATGATATCGGAAGTAAGTTAAATGGCAGCCATTCCGACTATATCTGGTCAGGATGTGATGAATATCTTGATGAGAAATTAGCTGCTGACAATTCGGATTATGCATTGCGCTTAATTCGCAAATTCAAGAATCACCAATGTGTACTGATAATCGATGTCAAGGCTGATACGATAAAGGATATAATTGATGATACACAGCTTGATGATACCGGCATATTGGCCTTTGTTAGCGGAGACGGAAAGGAGATTTCCAATAATAATACAGAAGGGATTGCTTTTAGCAATCAGACTTTCTACCAAATAGCGTTGGAAAGTAAAGATGCCCAAGGTTCTGATTATGTAAATATAAACGGCAAATCCTATTTATTCATGTTTTCAAAGATGGAAGATACAGGCGCCATGATTTGTTTTCTGATACCGGAAGCCACAATTACAGGCCAGGCAAATGGTATAAAGAATATGACGGTTTTAATTGTTATAATAGCCTGCCTTATAGCAATATTTATCGGAATATTTATTTCAACCGGTATAGACAGGGCAATTAAAGGAATTATATCCGGACTTAGAAAAGCAGCTAAGGGAGATCTGACAGTAGAATTTCATACCGGCAGAACCGATGAATTTAAAACCCTGACAGAGGAAATATGTAACACCTTCTCAAACATGAAAGGACTTATTAAGCAGGTTAACCTGTTGAGTACCGAAGTGGCGGATTCCTCCGCAAGGCTGAGTCAAACCTCAGAAAACTTCCTGAAATCCTCAGAGGATATCTCCCGTGCAATATATGAAATCGAGCAGGGAATCGCCCAGCAGGCTGAAGACGCCGAAAAATGCCTGATACAAATGGACAATTTATCAAAAAAGATTGTTCGGATAAGTGATAACACCAAAGAGATTAGCCAGGTGGCGGACAATGCCAAAAATGCAATTGCTGAAGGCACCTACTGTACCCGGGTGCTTAATCAGCAGACTCGGTCTACTATAGAGATTACAACAGATATCATAGATGCAATTGAAAAACTGTCAGAAAAATCACTGGCTATAACTCAGATTATAAATGTAATTGAAGAGATTGCCAACAAAACCAACCTTCTGTCTTTAAACGCAACTATTGAGGCGGCAAGAGCCGGCGAATACGGCAAAAGCTTTGCAGTGGTAGCAAATGAGATAAGAAATCTGGCTGGAAGGTCGGAGCAATCAGTTGTTGAAATACAAACAATAATTAACAGCATTCTGGATGACACAAAGACAGCTGTTGAAACAGCTAAAAAGGTTGAAGCTGTTCTGGGCGGACAGGAGGATGCAGTTAAAAACACTACCGATTCCTATTACAAAATCAATCAAAACATGGAAAGGCTGATGCATCATCTGAACCATATCTCAGAAAGTATGGATGATATTGAAGAATCTAGAAAAAGCACCCTGGGCGGAATTGAAAATATAAGCGCAGTACTTGAGGAAATAGCCGCATCCACCAGCTTGCTTGGCCAGAGCACCGGTAAACAGCAAAATTCTGTAGAAGCCTTGAATAAATCTGCAGGTGTTTTAAAAGAGGATGCAGACTCTCTTTCACAGTCTATACGAAAATTCACTATATAATTAACATAACCGATTGGGGTAATCATTATATTTAAAATTTAAAAATCCATGGCGGTAATCAACCAGTGCCATGGATTTTTTTCTATTTGGCAATTCTCTGTTCGGAATGCACTACGAATAAACTTTATGATCCTTGACCATTCCGCATTTAAGCATTTTAACTCCTTAACTGCCATATAATATTTAAAAGAGAATCGCTTTTTGGGTGCATTATGGTAATACATACGGTACAGCCAAATGAAACCATTGTTACGATCGCTGAAACATATGGAGTATCCGCCGAATCTATTATCTTGAATAATCAGCTCATCAATCCTGACAGGCTTGTTATAGGGCAAACCCTTTTAGTTCTTTTTCCGGAGGAAACCTATCAGGTAAAAGAGGCTGACAATCTGGCCGATATCGCAGCCGCTCATGGCCTATCTGCGATAGAGCTCCTAAGAAACAATCTCCAGCTGTTTGGCAGAGAATACATATTCCCCGGCGAAGAGCTTGTTATCAGATATAGCGATGAAAAAATAATGGCGTTATCAACCAATGGCTACGCTTTTCCCTTTATAGATATCAGCCTTCTTCAGAAAACCCTCCCCTACCTGACTTACCTGACTATTTTTTATTATAAGATCACGAAGGACGGCGGCCTAATTGACATTAATGAGAAGGAGCTGATCAATACGGCTAAAGCATACGGTGTTGCCCCTATTATGCTAATATCCACATTAACTGAAAACAGGACAACCGATATGGAAACAACTCGCAGCATCCTGACCAACCTTGATGTACAGGATCGGCTTATTAGCCGGGTACTGGAAGTAATGCAAACTAAGGGCTACTATGGTCTTAATATTGATATGCAAAATATCACACCCGAGGAAAGGCAGCTTTTTGTTGATTTCATTTCCAAAATGTCTGCCCGGCTGAAGCAGGCAGGCTTTATCCTCTTGGTAACCTTTACTCCCAATACCTTTCTTACTGAAACAGGGGCCTTCTATGAAGGCCCTGAATATGCAATGATTGGTGAGCTAATAGACAGCGCCATGCTCCTGTCATATCAATGGGGCAATGTTAGCAGCCCTCAGCCGGCACTTCCCTTGTCTGAGGTAAGGGCTCTGATGGAGTATTCTATCAGTCAAGTACCAGCCGAAAAAATTAATATCGGTGTCCCCATCATCGGCTATATTTGGCGCCTTCCCTTTATTCCCGGCTCATCCACCGCAAACGCAATCACCCATAACTCCGCCCTTAATCTGGCCCTGGATGTTGGAGCCCCAGTATTGCATGATCCAGCTTCAGAAGCCCCGTATTTTACTTATAGTCTGGACAATGACTACATCGTCTGGTTCCGTGATGTCAGAAGCATTGCAGCCATTCTGGCTCTTGTAGCCGAGTACGGCCTTGAGGGAATCGGCACCTGGAATATTATGCAGTTTGCCTCAGGCCTATGGCTGCTGATTAATGCACTCTTTGATATAAGGAAGGTGTAAACTCTTTTTTGTTCAAATTGGAAAAGCCCTGCCGATTACAGAAGGATTTTATTATCCATTAACCTTAATCAATCTGCAGATTCCTTCAAATATCGGCATTCTTTTTCCCCTGCTTTCCTTACTTCCAAACAAAAGAATCAAAAATCTTTGCAGCATATCCTCCCCTAGAGAATTGCCGGCATGAGCCACGGTATTACGGATATTCTTTGCCTCTTTAAAATCATCAATAAAATCGCGCATGTTAAATCCTATTCTTGAATAGCGCAGCTCATTATAATACCTTTTGTTATAAAAAATCAGGAAAAACATGTAATCCCCCAGGAAATATTTAGTATCATCCCTGGTATCCTTTAGGGTGCTTATCCCTTCCTTATTCAATTTCTCACAATTATAATCCGGTATTTTCTTTACCAAAAAGCCCTTAAGCACCTTATCACATAGCATCTCAAAGGCCAGACAATAATTCAGGGCAAACGGGGAATAATCATAATCCTTTATCCGTTCCTCCGGCCTCAGCTTCATAAGAAGGTTATTCTTTAATGCTTCACCATATTTTATGTATCTGTATACTTCCTTTTGATTTTTTATCATATCCCATATTTCTTCAGCTATACCATACTTCTCAGGATCAACCTCTTCCTCCTGGGTCCATTTCATACTCCTTTGGTAGCTCTCAAGATCAATACTCTGCTGCCCATAGAGGTTATTGTTATGGACGAAGATTTCCTTGGAAATAGTCTGGAATTTAAATTGAAGATACCAGTGGTATACCTTATTGTCCTCCTGATTAAATTTATCACGCCATAAGCTATCCCATCTCTCAAAAAGGGCTCCGGCCTTGTTCATTAAGAGAGCTGACAAATCAATATCGGTAAAGCTCTTATTCTCCATCATATATTCAACTATATATCTCAGCAGTACCGGTATACCTCCGGTCAGCTTATATAGCTTATCAAGCGGATACGTCTTTGGCAGGCCTTCCTCATATTTGAGTCTGTTATTTATGTATGCCATGGTTTCATTTTCAGATAGGCCTGTCATTTCGATTTTTTCAGCAAATTCTACAATCTCATCAGCTATTGCAGCTTCTGAGCCAACCACACAGGATATTCCTAAATAGCTTATGGACTGTAGCATTAGATCGACTTTTCCTTTGGCTTTCTCATTCAGCTCACCGTAATTATCCAAAAACAGATGCATTTGCTCTATATTCCTTTTGATCTTAAGGATTTTAAGGAAATCAAGCAAATTGCCAGCAATCTCGGTACCTGAAAGCAGCTCGGTCTCCATATCTGGCCCCAGCCCAAAAGCTCCTCTAATATCTTGCCTGAGCAGCTCCAATATCCTTTTGCCAAATCCGAATTCATCCTTCTCGTCATAGTAGCTGATGATCTGCTTAATATCAACATAGAGGAATAAGTGCCCATTTTCTAAAGCCTCTTTGGAAAACTGCCGGTAGCATTGCAGCAACAGAGAGGATACTCCCACACCTTTAGGACCATATACATTAATATTGGAGGAGCTTGTTAACAGCCTTTGATACAGGTCATAAAGGGAAATACTACTCTCCCTTCGGTCAATATAATATTTTACATCAAGGATTGTATCCTGATTTACCAGCCTGATAAGCTCCCGATACAGCCACGATTTCCAGCGCCTTGTAATCCTTTTTATCGCCTGGTCTTCCTTTTTTAATGAATCCAGCTCCACTATTATGGTTTCCAATGTTTCAATATAGCTGTTTTTATCACCTAATCCGGAATATGGCTGCAGGCGGCTGATGACATAAAGCATCTTCTCCAAAAAGACATTCTTATTATTATTATCATTGTCAAGTATCTTAAGAATCTGATTAATGTCAAACATCAGTCCTGCAAAAAGCTTTGACGCTTCATGCATAGTAAAATCAGGGATTTTTATCAGCAGCCTGAGGTAGCAATCTCTGATGTCTTCAAGCAGCATTCTGCTGTCAGCCTTATTCTTTGGAAGGCATATAATTGCCTCATGTATAGCCTGCAGGCTCAAATTGAAGTTCTTATCATATTCCTCCAAAAATACCAGATAACCTAATTCCGCTCTTGCTAATGGCAGCCGCTTTTTAAGCTCCTCATCCCTTTCAATATCCTCAGGGTTATCCGGCTGATATGACAAAATATCCAGCAGGATATCCTTTCTCCGGTCTTTGTCGTTTTCCCTGTCCAGCAAATAAAACGCCTCATAGATTGGCACAGGATTTTTTTCTCCTGACCTGTTTACTAGCTCCTGCAATAATGGCGTATCCTGCATTTCTTCAAAGAAGCCAATACTAACACCGACATTTCTTTCCTGACGTTCATAATCAATGTAAACCAGCTTTTGCCCTGGCGCCATCCTCTGTCCGTTCAAAACCAATATAGGTTTATTATTGGCTTCTCTCAAAATGCTTTTTATATCGTATTCCCTGCAGCTTTCTATGTAATACTTGAAATCAGGGTTCTGGCTCCTTTGATAGAGATTAGAAAGCAACAGGTTAAAATATACCGTTCCATGAAGGGCTAACAGCTTTTCAAACAAAGTCTTCTCCTGGGTTTCCAGATCAGGCTCCGTATCCGTTTTATTATTGTTGTCCCTTTTATCCTTATTTTTGATATTTTTTAGACTCTTTTCATAGGCCATCAGCCTGCTGATGTAATCAAAAAGCTTCTTTTCTTCTTCATCCGACAGCAGGGGCATCACCCTGTCCAGTTCATTGGCATATTTGTCAGAAAGGTAAGCCATTATCTCGCATATCTGTTTTGCTGTAACATCCATTGATGATATTCTTATGCTTTCATTGTTATTCGCTTTAATAAGCAGAGTTATGGCCAATGCATGAATCCTGACATATGAGTATCTCTTTGCAATTTCCGGATTTTCTTCTGTACTGGCCAAAATCATCTTATAGCAGCTCTCAGCCATGGAATAATTACGGGACTTTGCATATTGTCTTGCCAGGCCGGTCAAATAGCCGTA
>ENA-OWOZ01003186-OWOZ01003186.1-bioreactor-metagenome-genome-assembly--contig:-NODE-3186-length-11116-cov-3.213787_pt1 | contig 11116 bp, 6 predicted proteins | sample MGYA00238140_ERZ651804 | MGnify/ENA primary metagenome ERZ651804 (study PRJEB26910, sample SAMN07631232) | bioreactor metagenome | isolation source: Switchgrass digestor | place: USA: Dartmouth... | reverse complement strand
CAGGGAGATGGATAACATCGGTAGGGAAATGAGCAATTTTTTTGATTTCCCATCAAAATTATTCAGCGGATCTCCACCCAGGGTGGATGTGTACCAGACAGAAAAGGATGTTATTGTAAAGGCAGAAATACCCGGTGTTTCGAAAGAGGATTTAAACCTGTATATTGATGATAATTCCATAAGGCTTTCTGGACAGACAAAAAAAGAGAAGGAACTAAAAGATGAAAACGTATACAGGTCGGAACGCTATTATGGAAGCTTTTCCAGGACAATACCACTGCCGGTGGAGGTAAAATCGGAGGAGGCCAAGGCGGAATACAAAGACGGTATTCTGTCAATTATCATTCCAAAGGTTGAGCCTTCCAAAACCAGAGGTAGAAAAATTGATATCCAATAACGAAAGCAGCCGAAGTTTCATTAGGCTGCTTTTAACGGGGACATAATAGTTTACCGTCCCCGTTTTATACTGTATTAATGTTTTTGCATGAACCCCTCTTTAAGAGAACACAGTTGTATGTCATATGCTGGGATTTTCCTCCCTGTATCATGTCAAACAAGGTTTCAATGCAGGAAAGAGCCATTTGCTGGGCTGGTTGATGGATGGTATCAATGGACGGATGGTAGTATTCCGCCATTTCGATGCCGTCAAATCCCACAATGGATATATCGTTGGGAACATCCAGACCAAGCACGAATGCTGCCTTTGCTGCTCCTATGGCAAGAATGTCCGCATGGGCAAAGACTGCCGTCATATCGCGGTTTCTGGCGTGGAGCTGTTTCATGAGCTGAAATCCCACATCAAATCCGGAAGCGTCGGCTGCCGGGTTGGAAGCTACCAGGCTGGGGTCAAAAGCAATGCCGTGCTCTTCCAAAGCTCGCAGGTAACCTTTATAACGCAGCGAACTGGGAGTAGGAATATCGGATGGCGAATGATGTATAAAGCCGATTCTTTTGTGTCCCAAAGATATAAGATATTCGGTGGCGCGGTATCCTTCCTTTTCATCATCAATACATACGCTGGAATAAAGGGAAGGATCCACACTCTTGTCTGCTTTTACCGTAAGCAACACGCAGGGGATGCTGAGCTGCCTGAATCTTTCTTCCGTATAAGTGAAGGAGCCACCCATCATTATCACGCCGCAGAGGTTTCTGTCCTGAGCCTCCTGTATGGCAACATCCATTTCATTGACACTGTAATCGACGTTCTGTATCAGCAGTGGATATCCTCTTAACGCAACTTCCCGTTCGATTATTCTTATCATCTTATTGAAGAAAGGATTGGTAATTCCTTTGACCATCAGTGCAATATTCTTGGACTGTGAAATCTTTAAATTCCTGGCACTGTTATTGGGAATGAAATTATGCTCGCTGATGGCACTCATAACCTTTTTCCGGGTTTTTTCGCTGACCGGACCCGAGTTGTTTATTACCCTTGAGACTGTTGAAATTCCGACACCGGCTGCCTGAGCAATATCTTTTATTGTTATGCCCACAAAATATCACCACCCTCCTAAAGGATTTTAGTATTCACATATGATCTGGTAAAAGTATATGGGAGTTATCCTGTAGATAACTCCCATAATATATCATTTTCCATTTGGAAAATCAACTAAAATTATTTTACAGGTTTGTGATTAGCCAGCTGAGCCTTAAGCTCATTTATAATGTCATCAACGCCGGCCTTTTTAAGTTGATCTCTGTATTTCTGAACAGCTGTCTTAGGATCATCTGTTGTCTTACCGAGCATCAACTGAATTCCGAGCTGGGAGTCAACGTTAGCAACAGAGGACAGCTGAGTGGAAAGCTTGGTGGAGTCAAAGCTGAATCCCATAAATGGATCGTTTATAGCAGTCTTGTTCCATTTTTCTATCAGCTCGTAACGGCGTGGGTCTTCGGAAGCGTAAGGAATATTGAACTTGTCGTTACGCAGAGCCCAAGCTGAGAAACCGCCTGCATCTACATCAGGATTAAAGTTTGCAGGTTTTTGTGCCACACCGTTGACTATCTCATACTGCCTTCCTTCAATACCATACTGTATCAAACGATAGTATGACTCATCTGTCATGAACTTTTCAATTGCCATTAAAGCTCTTTCAGGATTTTCAGATGTAACACTGATAACAGTTGAGTTTTCAACACCCTGTTTTCTCTTGATTTTTCCAGAAGCTTCTGCGAAAGTCCAGAAATCTGTATCAGCATCAGGAAGCTTTTCTTTGAAAGCACCGTAGTTGCCTGTCCAGTCGGTCATATGAGTGATAAATGCGCCGGAAAGTCCGTTAAGAGCATTATCTTTATCATCAATCTGAGCTGACAGAACATCTTTAGGCCAGTATCCTTTATCAGCCCATTCACGCATCATCACTACCCAGTTTTCGAATTCCTCGGTGAAAGCTGGGTGGATTATGTCGGTGTAGTTATCAGGGCTTGTTGCCACTAAGTACAATTGATTGGACGGAATTCCCGGAGCCTCAATCCACTTGCCTGTCAGGTCGACAAACATGTCATAAAGATCCTGAGCCAGGTTTGCTGTACCGTTGAGAGGAGGGAACTTCTCGTTTTCCAGAACCTTATCCATATAAGCAGTCATGGTTTCGATGGACGTTACAGGTTCCAGACCGTATTTTTTCAGCAGATCTGTACGGTATACAAAACCGGCTGGAGTATATTCGCTGTAAAGGGTAGGTACCCCATAAATTCTACCGTTAAATTTGCTTCCTGCCCATGTGCTTTCAGGAATTTCTGCCTTCAGCTTTGGAGCTGCGCTGTCAAGCATGTCTGTTATGTCAACAAGTGATCCCTCTGCAGCCAATGTATAGTAGGAAACGACAGCATTAGGCGAAGCATGGGACATATCGAATTTTTCTCCCGAAGCAAAGAGCAGGGGATATTTTGTTGCGATATCGCCCCAGTCGATATACTTCACTTCCAAGGTAGCATTGATATCAGCCTTAAGCTTCTTGTTGATTTCGTTTAATATGTCCTTGTTTGCGACTCCTTCACCGCCCCAAAGGTAGTATATGAGCTTAACTTCCTTTGAAGTGTCGGGAGTTTTTGACGTATCGCCTCCGGTAGTGGAAGTGCCTGTAGTAGCATTACCTGTTGTCGCATTATCACCGGAAGGGGACCCAGTTTTGCCACATCCCACAAGCATGCCTATCATGCTGATGCAAAGCACTACAGCAATGATAGTGGAAAAAATCCTTTGACCTTTTTTCATGGTAATTCCTCCTTGAAAAATTTAAGTTTCCTTTTTTATTATCCGAAGAGTACGCATTATTCATACCCTCCAGCTTAAAAAAGTTTTTTATGATAATCGCATTTCGCAATGCGAATACCTTCTGTTATCCTTTAACGGCACCTACAGTAAGACCGCTTATAAAGTAACGCTGAACAAACGGATAAAGCAGAATGATAGGTCCGGTGGCCACCACGGCTGTCGCCATTTTTATGGACTGGCTCGGCAGCTCAGAGGCATCAATAACGATACCCTTGCTTATCAAAAACTGCACATTTGCCTGATTGACCATTTTCTGCAGGAAATACTGCAGAGGGAACTTCTCGGCCGATTCGATATAGAGCATGGCATTGTACCACTGGTTCCAGTAACCGAGGGCTTGAAACAGGCCGACTGTAGCCAGTGCGGGTATCGACAGGGGCATGTATATCTGCCAGTATATCCTGAAGTCTCCTGCTCCGTCGATAGTTGCCGATTCATACATGGAATCCGGAACCGAACGCATGAAATTCCTCATAAGGAATATGGACCATGCACTCATCAAGCTCGGCAAAATCATCGAAAGAATACTGTTTTTCAGGCCAAGGTATCTGACCATGAGAATATAGCTGGGTATAAGGCCGCCGCTGAACAGGGTTGTAAAATAGATGAAGAAAGAGAAAAAGTTGCGGTATTTAAAATCCTTCCTGTTCAACACATATCCTGTCATAGACATAAAGAACAAGCCAAAAAATGTTCCAGCTACGGTTATGATTATTGTGACTTTGTAAGAGTCAATAAGCTTCTTGGGGTTGCTAAGCAAAAATTCATATGCACTGGTAGTGAATTTTTTTGGAAAAAGCTTGAAGCCTTCGCTGATGATCTCCTTCTCCTCCATGAAGGACGAGGTTATCATCAATGCAAAAGGGAACAGGCACAGCAGTGCAAATACAGTGATAATTATATAACACGCCATCTTAAGGGCAGCATTGTCAAGGCCCTGCTTCACGCGATTTTTATTATATGCTTGTGGAACCATTTTCATCCTCCTCGTACTGCAAACGCTTTTTATGTTCACGGTGGTTTGCTTTGTTTGATTTATACTCTGCAATACCAAGCACAAAGCCTGAAATTGCGCTTTGCCGCATAATACTCTTAGAACAGCGCGTTGTCAGGGTCAACCTTTTTAACAACTAAGTTGACGGCAAGAACCATTACCAGGCCGAACACAGACTGGTAGAAACCGGCTGCGGCGCCCATTGAGAAGTTATACTGCCCAACCAGTGCTCTGAACACATAAGTATCGATGATGTCCGTCTGGGGAAACAGCACTGAGTTGTTGCCTATCAGGTTGTAAAACAAATCAAAGGAGCCTCTCAATATGCCGCCAAGCCCGAACAAAAACAGCAGTATAAAGGTCGGCTTAAGCATCGGAAGAGTAATATATCGGATTTTCTTCCATGAGTTTACACCATCGATATATGCGGCTTCATAAATTTCTTTGTCAAAACCGGTTATAGCAGCAAGATATACAATCATACCGTATCCGGTGCTCTTCCAAATATTAAAGGCAACTATTATATACTTCCATATTCCCTGGTCGGAATAGAATTCATGCCGTTCAAATCCCAATAAAGTAAGGATCGTGTTTGCAAAACCATAATCGTAATTAAACAGATTGTATGCAAAGAAGCCTACCAGCACAAAAGAAATAAAGTGGGGCAGTAATATTATCGACTGGGATAACTTCTTGAAAGGCTTGCTGTTTATTTCGGAAAGCATTATGGCAAAGGCCACTTGTATAGCATTACCCAGCGCTATAAATACCAGGTTATAAAGCAAAGTATTTTTGGTTATATTCCATAAATCTCCGTTTCGTACAAGAAATTCAAAGTTCTTGAACCCGACGAAATTGCTTCCGAAAATGCCCTTATTCATTTTGTAGTCTACAAAGGCTATATAAGCGCCCGGCATAGGTATATAATGAAAGACTATGAAGTAGACTACCGTTGGCAAAATCATCAAAAACAGAACTTTATTTTTCCAAAGCTCATGAGAAAAACCCATAAGACCGGAGCGAATTTTTGACATACCATAATCATTCCTCTCGTTTATAGTTGGGTGATACAAATTATGTGCTAGACTCGGAAGACAAAATACACTAACTTATTTATCAAGCTAAACTATTGCATCAATGTAATTACAATTATGTAATAACTCCGTAATTAAGCTACTGTACTCAGTTGAAATATGTTGTGAAAACGTTTCTATTAATTTCAATCGTTATACCACAAATATAAACAAACCACATCAAAAAGTCAATAGGTAATCTATAAAATTATATGTAAAATTTTTAAGTGAGCCATATATTTTTTGCACAATATTCCTATTATAAAGGTTATAAAGGGGAGCGTTGGCTTGCGGTGTTTTCACAAAAGAACATTCGTATTGACAATGCAATGAACAAGATTTACAATGGCATTAGTATGCTATTTATTATTTAGGTGTAAACGTTTCCATCAAAATTCGGAGGTATCGATATGAGAGTTCTAATGCTTGACCTTGACACCTTACGCCCGGATCATCTTCACTGTTACGGATACAGAAGAAACACTTCGCCGTCCATAGATTCCATTTGCGAAGATGGAATGAGATTTGACAACTATTATTGCTCCGATGCACCCTGCCTGCCATCAAGAGCGGCGCTTACGACAGGCATGTTCGGGATACATAATGGTGCGATTAACCATGGCGACACCACTGCGGATTTGCGCCATTATGGAAACGGCAGAGGTTTCCATGATCCAATCCTCGAAAGCAATCTTTTCTTTTTATTCAGGAGAGCCGGCATGCATACGGCAACCATAAGCAGCTTCGCAGAAAGGCACTCTTCCTATTGGTTTAATGCCGGTTTCCATGAGGTGGTAAACTGCGGCAAACGCGGTGACGAAAGAGCCGATGAGGTTTTGCCGTCAGTGCTGGATTGGGTTTCCCGCAATGCGGATAAAGACAACTGGTTCCTGCATGTGAATTTATGGGACCCGCACACTCCTTACAGAGCGCCGATGGAATTTGGAAACCCGTTTGAAAACGATCCGCTTCCGGAATGGATTACTGAGGATGTATTGAAAATCCATCTGGAGCATGTGGGACCGCACAGCATAAATGAAATAGGAATGTACACCGATAATTCACCGGCCCAGTACCCAAGACAGCTGGGTAAAGCCACGAATTTAAAAGAAGTGAAAGAGGTTATAGACGGATATGACTGCGGAATCCGTTATATGGATGATAAGATAGGAAGGCTTCTGGCGCTTCTGAAAGAAAAAGGCATTTATGATGACATGGTTATCATAGTAACGTCGGATCACGGTGAAAACATGGGTGAGCTGGGAATATATTCGGAGCACGGCACTGCCGACAATATAACTACCCGGATACCTATGATAATTAAGTGGCCGGGGATGAAGAAGGGTGTGGACAAAGGTCTCCATTATAACCTCGATCTTGTTCCGACCATAGCCGAGTTGCTGGGAATTCCGAAATATTCCGGATGGGACGGGCAAAGCTATGCTGAAACGCTGCGTACCGGTGCCGACACAGGACGCCCATATCTTGTGCTGTCTCAGTGTTCCCATGTTTGCCAGCGATCTGTGCGTTTCGACGACTATATATATATCAGAACATACCATGATGGTTATCATCTTTTCCCGACAGAGATGCTGTTTAATGTGAAGGAAGATTTCCACGAACAGCATAATCTTGCAGAGGAGCGGCCGGATCTATGCGGGAAAGCCTGCCGGTATTTGCTGGACTGGCACCAGCAGATGATGATGGCATCCCGAAGCGATGTTGATCCCTTGTGGACGGTTATCAGAGAAGGGGGGCCTTTCCATGCAAAAGGCAATCTTCCGGCATACTGCGAACGTCTGAAAAAAACAGGCAGAGCGAAGGGCGCGGAAGAATTGATGAAGAGGCATCCCCAAGAATTTGGGAGAAGATGAGGTAAAGCTGATGGTCTTATTTAACGATAAAAAAATACTTATTGATTCAAAGCCGGTATTTTTGCTGTCGGGGGAGCTGCATTATTTCCGTCAGCCAAGGGAGAACTGGCAGCACCTCATTGACGAAGCAAAAGCAATGGGGCTGAACTGCATAGCTTCCTATGTTCCATGGATTTTGCATGAGGAGAAGGAGGGGGATTACAGGTTTGACGGAAACCTTGATTTAGGAGCATTCATTGACCTTTGCGGCAAAAACGGCTTGTACTTCTTTGTGAGACCGGGACCATTTATAATGGCTGAAATGAAGAATGAAGGACTTCCCTACTGGGTGGCGAAAAAGCATCCTGATGCGGTGCCGGTGGGATTTGACGGGAAGCAGATTCCATGCACCACCCTGGATTATCTGAACCCAGGATATCTGGAAGAATGCCGCAAATGGTACAGGAAAGTTATGTCGATTATAGCTCCCAGGCTTCACTGCAACGGAGGCAATATAATCGGAGTTCAGCTTGACAACGAAATCGGAATGCTCAACTGGGTTACCAACCACCCCTTGTTGAATGATAACGTGCTTAACCGCTTTATAAGCTACCTGAAGGAAATATATGATGAAGACAGCTTGAGAAAAAGGTATCCCTTTGCCTGGAATGATACGGAGGGAGTGTTTGAGAAACTCCGTTCTCCGGAAGAGAGCTATTCCGTGGAGTTTCATACTGATTATGGAAGGTTCATGCGCCGATATTATGCCGAATACGTATCTAAACTGAAGAGCTATGCCGAGGAATCCGGAATTCATGATACTCCGTTTTTTATCAATATCCACGGTACGGGACAGGGCCGCATCTTTGACTTCCCGTTAGGGATAAGCCAGCTTTATGAGGCTTACAACCAGGGTGACGGTATGATAAGCGGCACGGATGTGTATCTGGGAGAACCGACGGAGGGTAAATACCAGGATTTGTATGTGATTAATGCATTAACCGATTGCATGAACAAAAAGGGCAATCCCCTGACTTCCATTGAATTTGAGTGCAGTGACGGGCCTTATTGCTCTTTGAGCGGCATGCGTTACCATCCCTCCGCCACATCCCACAAAATGCTGATGTGCCTGTCTCAGAACGCAAGGATGTTGAGCTTTTATGTATTCAGCGGAGGAGAGAATTATTTGCTGGAGTATCCGGAAAAGGACGGCAACGAGAGAATGGCATTTACAGGCCAGCTCCACGGATACAACGCTCCTGTCCAGCCCGACGGAAGCCATAACTATTCCTTCGATCATATAGCTAAAACAGCCCGGTCAATACATGCCTTAAATGGCCTTATAGCTTCTTCAAGGCAGAGGCTGGATGATGTTTCGATGGCATTTATTCCGGATTATTTCCTTACTGAGGCAGCTTATCAAAAGTCCGACAGGGTAAAAAGCGTATTTGAAAATTTGAAGAGATGGCGTTGCGCCCACAGCATAGACAGTGTTGCCCGGGCCCTTCTGGGACATAACATCAGCTTTGACGCGGTTGATATACAAAATGGAGAAATTCCTCAGGAAAAAGCGCTGGTTGTTTTGTCAGCGCGCTACATGCAAAGGGAAATCCAGGAAAAACTCGTGGATTATGTTGAAAAGGGCGGCAGGCTTCTTATTTATGGTGAGCTGCCTGAATTCGACCTGGAAGGCAACCCATGCACACTGCTAATTGATGCTATGAAGCTGTCTTCCCCTTCGTACGTTGAAAACACACCGCCGACATATTTTCTCACATTTGAAGGCTGCAACCAGTTCAAAAATGTGGTTCCCATGCACCGGGGAGAATCGGCGCAGTGCTTTGAAGCCGATGAGGACGCTATTTTATCCCCTTATGGAAGCGGCAAGATGTGTGGGATGATAAAAGCCATAGGCAAAGGAGAGATATGCGCGATAACATGTGATTACCCGGCGGATATGGAATTTTACGCCAGAATTTTTAACAGGCTTGCCATCAAGGCTTCACTGAAGGTTAAGCATTACCGGCAGGGGATATATGCTGCGGCTACCGAGTCGGAGGACGGTCAGAGGCTTTTGTATGTTATAAACCTGGATGCCGTAAAGAAAACTGTTGATATAGAAATGGATGGAGAAATTCTGTTTAAGGATTTTGCGCTGGGAGAGAAAGCTTCATATATTTTGCCTGTCGGTGTAAAGGCAGCCGGTGGAGTTATTGTCAAATCCACGGCTGAAATTGTGGGATTGGAAGAAAATTCCATCGTATTCCGGCCTACACAGGGTAATGACTATATTATAATCAAGACCGACAGAAATGTAATTCCGCCTGAAAACTGTACAGTAAGCCAAAAGGACGGCACAGCTGTAATTGTCAAAAACGGAAGTGATTTTGCGGGTGACACGATGATAGTTGAATTTGCATGATTCCCGCACTGCGTATATATTTTTAAGATGGCAAAAATGAAAGGAGATAGCTAACAAGTGAGACTAACCCAAAATGATGACATTATTACGTTTGGGAAGGGGGAGTATGTTTATTCTTTCCTTTCTACGGGAGATATTTTTGAGTTTACCTGCGGCAATTTTTTGATAAATGAATTTCAGGGAAGTGCTATGGAAGGCTCTGCGAACAATATATACCTTCGCATTTACAAGGAAGGAGCAATCAAATTCTATCCTCTCCTGGGAATATCATCGAAGAGCAGGTTGTCGAGAGGCCAAAATACCCTGGTCTATTCAGGAGAAGTGGAGGGCATAGCCTATACTGTGACCTTTCATCCTGCCGATGATGGCATCTGGTTCTGGAATGTTGAGCTCTGCGGCAGTGGAGTGACAGTGGATGTGGTATACGGGCAGGATATCGGGATTGCAAGCAAGGGAGGAGTCTTGACAAATGAGCTGTATATGGCCCAGTACCTTGGACACAGGGTTTTCGAGACCGAAAACGGATACTGCGTGTGCTCCCGGCAAAATCAACCCCAGGATGGATGCTTTCCTTATATCCAGCAGGGAATGATAAAGGGCAGAGCCGTAGGCTATTCCACCGACGGAATGCAGTTTTTCGGGCTGTCCTACAAGGAGACTCAGAAGCCTGAAGCTTTGACCGGTGATCTGCCCAACAAAAACTATCAGTATGAATTTTCCTATATCGGTCTTCAAAGTGAGAAGATCGTATTAGAAGGAAAGCACTCCCTGACCTTTTATGCAATCTTCCGAAAAAATCATGAGGACGCTATAAGAGAACTGGAGTACACCCACGAGGTAGTGGCTGCTTTTGATGCTTTTTCCAAGCTTATGGAAGAGGTGGAGGATTGTCCTCAAATAAAGGTACGGGATGAATTCGGAGAACCATTTGCCTCCAGGGAGTGGAGCGTGGATGAGATCGACGCCCTTTTCCCGGAGCGTAAGCTGGAAGAGCGGGAAGATGGACAGCTGCTTTCATTTTTCACCCCGAAACATTCCCATGTGGTCCTGAAGCAAAAGGAGCTTATGGTGGAACGCCCCCATGGTACGATCATCACCACAATGATAAACCCTGACAGGGTGGACAACAGGCTGATTTCTTCCACCAACTATATTTACGGGCTCTTCAATGCTCAGATGGTAGTGGGCAATACCTCTTTCCACAAGTTCCTTTCCGCTGCCCGGGGTATGCTCAATGTGCTGAAAAATTCCGGACAGAGGCTGTACGTGAAAATAGACGGCAAATACCGCCTTCTGACCCTACCGTCGGTGTATGAAATGGGAATGAACTATTCCCGTTGGTTTTATTCCATTGGCGATGACATTTTGAGGGTGACAACCTATGCCGCGGCTGAGAGATGCGATATAATCCTCCAGGTGGAGAGCATGTCCAATAAAGCCTATGACTTCATAGTGACCAACCAGGTGGTGATGGGAGAAAATGAGTTCCAGCACCCG
>ENA-OWOZ01003181-OWOZ01003181.1-bioreactor-metagenome-genome-assembly--contig:-NODE-3181-length-11142-cov-2.982286_pt1 | contig 11142 bp, 7 predicted proteins | sample MGYA00238140_ERZ651804 | MGnify/ENA primary metagenome ERZ651804 (study PRJEB26910, sample SAMN07631232) | bioreactor metagenome | isolation source: Switchgrass digestor | place: USA: Dartmouth... | reverse complement strand
CCCGGCAGCGGAAAAATGGCCGTCTGCCTGTCGCAGATATATCATGAGCATATGCGCGGGATACGGGCAGGATATGCCAAATTTGAGACATTTCCGATCTGGAACCTGCCTCTGAAGCATCCTGTTAATGTTGCATACGAAGCTGCCACGACGGACCTGAACGACGTCAATATGATCGACCCGTTCCATCTTGAAGCTTACGGAACCACTGCCGTGAACTATAACAGAGATATCGAAATATTCCCTGTGCTGAAGGCTATTCTGGAGAAAATAGAAGGTAAGTCTCCGTACAACAGCCCGACGGATATGGGCGTCAATATGGCCGGATTATGCATAACGGACGATGAAGCAGTCCGTAAAGCGGCGGAGCAGGAAGTGATCAGAAGGTACTTTAATACCCGGTGCTCTGTGCGGCAGGGAATGGCTGATAAAGCCGAAGTATACAGGCTGGAGCTTCTAATGAAGCAGTTGGGCATCACGCAGGCCGACCGGCCGGTGGTGGAGGCTGCAAATCAGCGTGCCGAGTCAACCGGAGGACCTGCTGTGGCAATACAGCTGAACGACGGCAGGATAGTAACAGGCAAGACGACTTCGCTGCTTGGTGCTTCAGCGGCTGTGCTGCTCAATGCGTTGAAGGAGCTTGGCGGCATACACCATGATATCCACCTTATTTCTCCGATAGTCATTGAACCGATACAGGCACTGAAGGTCAATCACATGGGTAATCACAACCCCCGTCTGCATACCGATGAAATACTTATTGCTTTATCCATATGTGCAGCGACGAATCCGACAGCAGCTCTGGCAATGGAACAGCTGCCCAAGCTGAAGGGGTGTGAAGCCCACTCATCCGTGATCCTGTCACGGGTCGATGAAAATGTGTTCCAGAAGCTCGGCATAAATATCACATGTGAGCCTCAGTACCAGACCAAAAAGCTGTATCATAAGTAAAAAAGATGTATCATGCGTTATATCAGTATTAGAAATGCAACGTGACAATGCAGCCACATTAAGTATAACCTCATTAATTAACGATAAGGCCCTGTGCCGCATGACACAGGGCTTTTTGATATGTTGAAGTATTATGCGGTTATTACGCTTCCGGAAGATCAAGTATGCGGACGATGATGGCCATGGATTCGGCCCTTGTAAGTCCTTTATCGGCACCGAAGCTGCCGTCGGGATAGCCGTTGATAATGCCGGATCCGTATACCTTCAGGACCGATGAACGCTGAGCCGGTTTAATAAGTTCAAAATCGGAGATTTTTCTCTGCAGCGAAGCCATGTCATTTTCATCCAAACTGCCTTTGCCATAGGAATCCAGTACATTTGCAATTATGCATGCCGCTTCTGCGCGGGTGATCTCCTTTGTATAATCGTCAAACATACCTTCGGTGATAATGTTCAGCGATATGGCCCTGTCAATATACGGCTGTGCCCAGTAACTGCCTGTTGTTTTGAAAGATTCACCGGGTCTGAGGCTTGCGACTATCATCTTTATAAACTGGTCGCAGGTCAGCTTGCTGTTGGGTCTGACGGTTTGATCGGAAAAACCGTCGACGATCTTCCTCTCATACAGCGTATAGAAATATTTGTAATACCAGTCTTCCCACTTTACATCCTTAAAAGCTGTTCCGGTTTGGTTCCGCTGGATACTGCCGACGTTATATGTATAAATATTCCTGCCCTGCTCATTGTAGATTATAAAGCCGTTTTTGAATGGGTATATAAGTGAGTCGTGAGCCGAAAGTCTGTTACATTCGATTTGGCCGGCGGGTTTCCAGTCCTTTGCATTTTCAGAGACGAAAACATTCATCCGGTCATGGACATCGACCATAAGGAACAGGCCTGAGTTTTCGTTATAGCAAATATTTTCGCAGTATTCTCCTACATCAAGCTTCTCAAATGTCTCGCCGTCTTCCGTTATAATAACGTCGTAGCAGGTAAAGTCATAAAACGTTCCTATTCCGCGGTCTACTTTATATATTTCTGTTCCGGCTATGACAAATCTGCCGTCTGCAAAGCAGATACTGTCCAAATAGGATAAGATATGCTCATTCATGTAATGCTTCGAAATCTGCTTCATTTCCCAGCTTTTGCCATAATCCCGGCTTATCAGCAGCTTTGCCTTTTCTCCTGTCACTATTATGAGATCGTTGCCGTATGCCGCATCCTGGAATTCGAGATCGAACACGCCTTTGAATTCCCAGTTCACCAGATCATCAGAGACTAATATGGTCATGTCCATTGTCTGGAATGAACCCATAGGGAAGACTTTGCCGAAAATAATGAACTGCCTGTTGTAATAGATCAATCTTTCAGGCCCGACGCCAATCTTCTCGTTATCGCATTTTACCGCTGCCCTGTAATCTATTTTGCCGGATAAGGTCCAGTTGATAAGATCTTTTGATTTCAGAAACACATATTCATCATTCACATAGGACAGCGTCACATACTCTTTGCTTTCAGGAACATAAACCGGTTCTATGAAAATATTGTATTTAAGGTTGTATTTTTTCTCCTTATCCACCATGTTTGTTACGGTAAGGATGTATGCATTTTTGTCAGGGTTGTGGCTGTAGATATAGACATCGTCGCCCTTTACATACATTGTCTTGAGTCTTTCCCCGTCAGAATACCCGTAGTAGTATTTTACATCCTCCTTCAGATATGATGCTGCGTGCAGCTGCAGCGGAGAACATATAATTGCGGTGATGATCACAAACAGTATAAATTTTTTCATAAATACACTCCTTATTCTGTTTGACAGCAATGTTTTACTGTCATGGAAATAATATTAGATGTTAACATACACAACTGTTTTTTTCAACATATGACCAAACTTTAAGGTATTGAATTTCACTGTATAATCCTATAAGATTAAAAATAAAATTCACAGAAGGCTGATGACGGTATGTCGTTTGATAATTACAGGATAAAATTCAGGAAAATTTCAGATCAGATCAATGGGGATTCACCTCAATATTCGCTTACATACAAAAGTGATCTGCAGAATGCCGGCAGGATAAGTCATGAGATAATATCCGCATTTATCGGTAAAAACGATGTGATTATTGAAATCAATTCTGACATGAATGGCTCGATGACAAAAAAATATGATCCGGTAGCTGAATTCCTGGACAAAGTCAGCCAGTTTAATCTGGTATCCCGGCATAAGAAAGTATTGTCGGAAAAGCCCAGTTTGTTTTTGGGCTTCCCCTTAGGGTTCGGGAAAAAGAAACAGGCAAGTGAAGCTTTGGTTTATATACCCAACAGTGTATGGTTTCATCCATATCTTAAAAACTGCCTACCTTTATATGGGGCAAAATACTATATCACAGATCAGACGCCTGATGCTCCGGCAAAGCTGGATGAAATCGCAGCGCTGAATGAAGAGGATATCGCATCATCGGTCAGGATGATCATATTCGATCTGGCGGCATGCGGTCAGATGGGGATATCATCAATGCATCTGTCCGGGGACGAAATAAAAGGAATGCTTGGACTAACTTAATTTCCAAAGCATTCCATAGATTCTTCCCTTATACTGTCTGAGCATTCCACAAATTCTATCTGCCAAGCAGTTTATCGAATATGCGTTTCAGGAAGCCCTTCTTTGCTGCAGGTTTCTGTTCAGCTGCGATTTTCTGGGGATCGGCAGTTTTTTGCACGACTGCAGGCTTCTGAGCTGCTGCAGGCTTCTGTGCGGCTGCAGGCCTCTGAGCCGCTGCGGGTTTCCTTGACTTCTCATTTGCGGCCGGACTTGTTTTGTCAGTACGTATCGGCTTTTGACCGGCTGTTGCCGGGTGTTGCTTGCGGTTGCAGACCTGCATGCGCTCTGCGGAATGAGTTTGCGGTGCGCGGGTCGGACGGCGCTCCTGCTTTGAACCGGCCGGTCTGGTGTCAGCTTTAGTGTCAGGACCCGAAGGCTTGCTGCGAAGGGGTTTTTTGCGGCTGCGGTCGCTGCTGTCGGTTTTTTTGCGGCTTTGATCGTTACTGTCCGCTTTTTTGCGGTTTGCATTATCATCCTTCTTATATGTTTTCGCCTCATTGGCTTTTTTCCATTCGTCTATTTCCGCTTTGAAGCCGGCCAGATATTCATCGGTGGGCAACTGGGCTTCTTCGATCATTGTACCGATATGCTCTTCTATTTCATACAAGGTTATTATATCGTCTGTAGTCACCAGTGAAACTGCCCGTCCTTCGCGGCCTGCCCTGCCGGTACGGCCGATCCTGTGTACGTAGTTGTCTTTATCTTCAGGTACATCATAATTGATGACCAGTGACAGCTCATCGATATGGATGCCGCGGGCGGCCACATCCGTTGCAGCAAGAATATGGAACTTGCCCTGCTTGAACTGCTGGATCGTCTTCATGCGCTTCACCTGCGGGATATCACCATGCAGCGCCTGACAGGCATACCCATGTTTGTTCAGAAAGTTTCGGACCTGATCCACTGCTATTCTTGTATTGCAGAATATCATGCAGCTTTCGGGCCGTTCCGCCAGCAGCAGACGAATAAGCTGAGTCCTTTTCTCGTCTTTTGAGACCCGGTAGTATACCTGGCGGATGGAATCGACGGTCTTTGTATGTGATTCTATTTCGATGGTCACAGGATCTTTCATGTATTTCGAGCATATTCTTTTTATCTCATCAGGGATCGTAGCGGAAAAAAGCATTGTGACCCTGTCTTTCGGCACTGACCTGATAATCTTCTCGACCTGGGAAATGAAACCCATATCGAGCATCCTGTCTGCTTCATCCAATACCAGGAACCGGATGTTTTTAGTTTTGAGATTTCCGTTCTCTATGTGGTCAAAAACTCTGCCGGGAGTGCCGGTGACAATGGCAACGCCTCTGGACAGTGCCTGCACTTCCGTATTCATACTGTGCTGACCGTATACGGCTGTTGTTTTATGCTGCAGATACTTTGCCATCTGCCGGATATCATTGTCCACCTGGACTGCCAGCTCGCGTGTCGGTGTAAGAATGAGTCCCTGTGGGCCTTCTGCCTGCGGATCCGTGAGCTGCAGCATCGACACTCCGAATACGGCGGTTTTGCCGCTGCCGGTCTTGGACATCACTATTGTGTCTTCCTTATTCAAAATGTGGGGGATAGCCCGGCTCTGAACCTCGGTAGGTGATTCGAAGCCCATATCCTCCAGTGCTTTAAGTATGGGGGGTATTATACCCAGTTTTTCAAAGGTTTGTTGCTTTTCGAATGTGTTTTCCATCAAAATCTTCTTTCATTTATTAAATTTCTCTTTATTATAGCATTATATCACTTCATATTCCACCATCTGCAAAGCTCCGGTGTAATTTAATGCTGTTAACAGTATGGTATTGCGGATGTCATATTATCACACGGACAGCGTTTGATTCTTAATCGCCCGGCATGCTCAATACCGCCGGCAGGTTATGACAATCCCGAAGGGGGCTGCTTTGAAAAAAATACCTATGGATAAAGTAAAAGAAGCTTTCAGCAGCAGGGGCTATATAATCAAAGAGTAAAAGTTTTAAGTTCCGGTTTACTTGCCCGGTTCATACCATATTATGTAAATAAAATTGATTCGGGTGATATTATGTTTAATCCATATCTTTATAACAGGATGAAGTATATCCCGGCACCATGTCATTTTTTGCGTCCATATGCCCGACCAAACGTACTTCCGGGGACTTGGCCGTATTTCACGGACAGGCAGGAAGTGAATGTCTTCTCATATGCATCTGGTGATGTAAACGGAGACGGAGTTGCGGACAATGTCTTCCTTACAGGCTATATGACACCTGACAGTCCCTTTGTTCAGAATATTACGCTGGTCATTCAGGACGGCCGTACGGGACAATTTTATGAGATAGCTCTGAAGGAGAATGCAGGCTATGATCCGGCACTTTTCCTGGGCGATTTCACGGGTGACGGTGTTCTTGACATTATGGTAAGCATAAATTCAGGCGGCAGCGGAGCATTCATGTATCATTATATTTATTCTGATCTGAACAACCAGCCGAGACTGCTGTTCGATTTTGAAGATTATAACAGGGAGTATAAATACACCGTCAGCTTTGTGGACGGCTATGCTGTTGAAGTTGTCAGCATATACAACAAAAAGTCATATCTTATTGATATATCAGATAAAGGCCGAGAGTATCTGGATGAAATATATAACAGTGACGGCACACTGAAAGCTCCTGTCAATGGTTTTGTAAATCCGCTGAGTACACTTATGCCAGTCGAGCCGGATTATGACGGGGTGCTGGAACTGATGGCATGGCAGAAAATCGCCGGCAGATATAATGCTGATTCACTGGGATATGTGCAGAATATACTCAAATGGGACGGGCAGAGGTTCAAACTTGATAATCAGTTCGTTGCTGTATATGGAAGCGGCAACAGGTCCGGGGGGCGGTCTTAAAGTTTGCCGGAGCCATATGACACCGCTTTTCGGTAAAAACAATAAGTACTGTTTGCAGGACTATCCTTGTATAAATGTAACTGTTTTCTATTTTAGCCATTATACACTTGATAAATAGAACGGTACTTATTATAATATTATGCGTCTGTTTATTTCGCATAAATTTTACAAAAAAATTAAAATCTACAAAGATCAGAAATATAGAAGTGTTATTGGAGTGGAACATAAATGAACTGTTGCTTGAGGGACTCTGGGGTCGATATTATAGGGAGGATTCCGTGGGGGACGCATATTGCTCTTTTGTATTCAGAGAAGGAAGAGTATTATGATGTCATTATACCGTACATTAAAGCCGGCTTACGGAAAAACGAAAAGTGTTTATGGGTATTTGGCACAGATATTTGCTGCGAAGAAATTCGGACACTGCTGTCAGCCTGGAATATCGATGCCGATGCTTATATCGGGCGCGGCCAGCTGACGTTGATATCATGCTGGCAATGGTACAGCGAAATCGACGAAGCAAAAATCAGGAATAAATGGAAAACCGCTCTTAATGAAGCTCTCGATGCCGGGTTTGAAGGACTCAGGGCGGTTGTTGATATAGGCTGGGTGCCCAGAGAACGATTTGATATGTTTTATACATATAAAACGAATATCGGCAATACGCTTTCATTTGTACCCTGTATTATCGCTTTCCTGTATAATATCCGGGGCAGGGATATATATGAGGTATCGGAAGTTATTAATAACCATAGTTATGTAATAGCCAGACATGATGGAGCAGCAAGGCTGCTGAAAAACAATGCTCTGGTAAGAGAGAGCGAACATATCGCCGAAAGCAGATCAAAATATAAGAAGCTCATAGACATATTGCCCGATGCTGTAATGATCCACGATGAAAATTCGATATATTACAACAATGATGCTGCGGCAGCAATAACGGGAACCAAGGATCGCTTCAGGCTTAAGGAAATGTCAGTGCTTGACCTCGTCCCGGAGTCTGACAGAGATGGCTTCGCGGAATTTTTGACAAAAGCATTCAACGACGATAAGGAGCATTACTATAAATGCCGTATAAGATACAGCGACGGGATCGTAAGAAATGTCGGCTTAATAACGGCCAGATACAACTATCTGGGGCACAGATCGCTGCTAACCGTTATAAGGGATGATATGCCGTTCATGAAGATATATGAACTGGAAATGGAGGTCAGGCAGAATAAGAGGATGCTGGATGAAGCACTGGAATATGACAGGATAAAGACAGAGTTTTTGTCCAATATATCCCATGAATTCAGGACGCCGTTAAATGTCATACTTTCAGCCATACAGCTGATAAAGAGCAACAGCAGCAAAGACTATGAGGGCCTCAGAAACTGCAGATACCTCAAATCCATAGAGCAAAACTGCTACCGACTGCTGAGACTGATCAACAATCTGATAGACATCACGAAGATAGATTCCAATTACTATGAGCCAAGGATGCAGAACTATGATATTGTGAAACTGATCAGTGATAGAGTCCTGTCTGTCAGTGATTACATGGAAAGCAAAAAGCTTACGATCGCTTTTCACTCAAATACTGACAGTAAGGTAATGGCCTGTGACCCGGACCAGATGGAAAGGGTCATCCTCAATTTGCTTTCCAATGCGATTAAATTTACACCGGGCGGAGGCAGTATTGATGTGTCATTCTTCGACTGCGGGGATATGGCAAGAATTTCTGTGAAGGATACCGGACCCGGTATCCCTGTAGATATGCACAGGAAAATATTCGAAAGGTTCGGTCAGGTGGATAAATCACTTAAAAAGCAATATGAAGGCAGCGGGATAGGATTATCGCTGGTAGAAGCGCTGGTGCGCATGCATGGCGGAACAATATCCGTCATCAGCGAGCCCGGGAGCGGAAGTGAATTTGTAATAGACCTGCCGTGCAGGCTTCTGCCTGAAGAGGAGAGTGAATTGAATCAGAGATATATTTCCACCAGGCGCAGCCGGGTAGAAAGGATCAATGTAGAGTTCTCAGATATATATGTGTGATTTGCAGATGTTTTTCGGCACAGGTTCTCAGAAAAAGCAAAGCAGGCAGCTGATACAGCTGCCTGCTTTAGTATTCCTTTGATATATATCTTAAGCTTCTGCGCTTTCCTTGTTTTCTTTCTTCTCACCTATGCTGAGGATCAGGTTGAGGATGATTCCGAATATTGCGGCGCCTGCGATACAGGGAACTTCGATACCGAAGAACGGTATGTTTCCGCCGAAGGCATAGTTGCCGCCGAGCCCTATAACCATGATCGTTGCAATTACAGCGATGTTTTTGGAGCTGAACATATCTACCTGCTTTTCGATCATAATGGCCGCACCCTGTGCTGCAATGGCACCAAACAGGTAAACCTCAAGTCCGCCTATTACTGCAAGGGGAATCGAGTAGATGCCTTGTACCAGCGGAGTGAAGAATGACATTACCATTGCTATTATCGCTGCGACTGCGAGGACAGGTACGGAGAACACCTTGGTGATGGCCATCGTGCTGATATTTTCACCGTAGTTGGTTCCGGCAGGGCCTCCGACAAGACCGGAGATCATATCGCCGATACCGTCGCCTATCAGGTTGATGTCAAGCTTTTCAGCAAGGTTGTATTTTTTCTGTGATCCTTTTTTCTTAGCAAGATCATTTATATAAACATCAAGCTGATACATATGAGCAGTTGATTCGGGAATCGTGGCCAGGGCTATGGGCATGATCGCCAGTACTGCTGCCAGTGAGGGCTTGGGGAAAGTAAATGCAGGTACTGCGATGGGGCCTGCCTTCCAGAGAGCACCCTCAAGTGCTTCTTTGGGTATTTCCCTGAAGAGGTTGTAATCTGCTCCGCCGATGGCGTATATCAGACCGGCGACGGCACATCCGACTGCCGCTCCAAGCAGCAGAGGCAGCTGTCCGAGGAAGCCTTTCAGATACCGTGAGAACAGTATCGTTGACAGAAGAGTTGCCAGTGATACGACCCAAACCCAGTTGCTGTTCATAACAGTTGGAGCAGCACCGTCAACAACAGCCTTGGGGGCTGCATCGCTCAGCGCTGTGCCGGCAAGGGTAAGGCCTATTATCATAGCGATCGGGCCGGTTATGCTTGGAGGAAGTATTTTCTCCACTGCACCGCTTCCGGAAGCTCTGATGATGAGACCTGCTGCGATGGATATCAAACCTGACATGATGATTCCGAACTGCGCGTATGATATCGCTTCGGGCGGAAGTATGCTTGTAGTGCCTGCCTTCCATGCATCGATTTTTTCGAGCGTTTCCGGGCTCACCATGGTTCTGATCGCTTCTCCTGCCATAAGCCCGGAGATGGCAGTAAGATACGAGAAGCTTGATCCGTAGTAAAGAGGTATCTTTTTGCCGGTTATGAGTATAAAGCATAAGGTAGCAAGTCCGCTGGCAAAGATAGTGGTCGATACCTGAAAACCTGTAATTAGTGCCACTGCTACGGTAGCGGGGAACATTACGATTACCTGCTGAAGTGCATAAAAGAGCAGCTTCCAGAACGGGGGTCTTTCATCGGGCAGATACCCGATCACTGTTTGTGTTTTTGGCATGGTAAATCCTCCTTGTTTAATAATGATTTTGTCCGGACACAAAAAAATCCTGCCGGCAGAATGCGGGCAAGATTGTTGAACAGCACTATTACAAGGATGGGTATCTCCACCCAATGTCATAATATAGCATCTTGTCGGCATCTCTGTACCGGACTTAAAGACATCTATTTTTCGACATTATATCATTCGCATAAATGCTTTTCAATACAAACAAAATACTTTTTATCTGGAATCAGAATGGGAAATTTATACCGTGATGCATAAGTAAGCGAGATATTAAAAGAGCTGGATTATGAATAAATTATTTGCATATTGATTAGCGAAAGATTATAATGTATTCGGTGGAAATTTTTGAGTTCAACTTTTACATAATATGGCAGTATGCAACACTTAAAAACTTTACAAACATAGGGGGCGTTTAAATGAACTGGCCAGTTGTAGCAATTCTGGTGTCTTTGCTCGCATTGGGTGTAGCAGCCTGGCTCTATACCTGGGTAAAGTCACAACCATCTTCCAATCCTGAAGTCGCCAGAGTGGGGCTTCTTATCAGGCAGGGCGCCAATACCTTCCTTGGCAGGGAGTACAAAATCCTGGCGATATTTGTGGCTATCGTAGCAGTATTGATAGTCCTGTTCCTGCCATCACCTTTCTGGAAAGGCGATATAGGCGAAAACATAACGATGGCGATCTCTTATATCGTAGGTTCAGCTTTGTCGGCACTGGCAGGCAAAATCGGTATTTTTGTCGCAACCATAGCAAATGTGAAAAGTGCTGAAGCTGCTACGAGGAGCATGAACCATTCATTCATGGCAGGTTTCCGCGGCGGTGCCGTAATGGGTATGGCAGTTGTCGGAACGAGTCTGCTTGGCGTAACAGGTGTACTGATGCTCACAGGTGACGCCACATCAGTACTTGGTTTCAGCTTTGGTGCTTCTTCACTGGCGCTGTTTGCGAAGGCAGGCGGCGGTATCTTTACAAAGACGGCAGATGTCAGTGCTGACCTCGTCGGTAAGGTAGAACTCGGAATCCCCGAGGATGACCCGCGTAATCCCGCTGTTATTGCCGATAATGTCGGCGACAACGTCGGCGACGTAGCAGGTATGGGTGCAGACCTGTTCGACTCCAACGTTGCTTC
>ENA-OWOZ01003179-OWOZ01003179.1-bioreactor-metagenome-genome-assembly--contig:-NODE-3179-length-11145-cov-5.086104_pt1 | contig 11145 bp, 6 predicted proteins | sample MGYA00238140_ERZ651804 | MGnify/ENA primary metagenome ERZ651804 (study PRJEB26910, sample SAMN07631232) | bioreactor metagenome | isolation source: Switchgrass digestor | place: USA: Dartmouth... | reverse complement strand
CTCTATTCATTTTAAATTACACGCCCATAGGAACGAGTGGGAGCTCTGTTATTTCCAGCAGTTTAATAAATTCCAATACAGAGACGTCTTTTGAAAATATGCAAAATGGTATAAGAGTGAATTACTACTTAACGGATATAGGGATAGGTTTTGCTGTGGAAATAACATTAGAGAATTCAATGTTAAAAATTAAAGTTCCTGCAGATAGTATTATTGAGGAAGGCAATATGAAACTTGTAAGTATAGAGATGATGCCTTACTTTGGAGCTTCAAATAATGAGCAGGATGGATATATATTCTATCCAGACGGAAGTGGGGCTGTCATGGAATTCACCGATTTAAATCACCACGGTGAAAATAAAAAGAGCTGGCATATCTATGGTACGGATATTTCAGATCTATTTAGCCTGAATCAAAAGGATTTAAAACGATCCAATATAGATGATTATTATGAAAGCTTGATGATGCCGGTATTTGGTATAAAGAGAGGAAATAATGCATTTTTAGCTATTGTTGAGGAAGGTGATGCAGTTTCAAAAATTAATCTTAGGCCTTCTAATAATATATTAAATCTTAACAGTATATCATGTGAGTTTATCTATAGAAATAGTTTTAATGATCCCAGAGTAAAAAGCCGGTCTATCAAGCAGTTTGATAAAGATATAATAAGCGTGGATCATTCTATTAAATATGTTTTTCTAGAAGGAGAGAATGCTGATTATAGTGGTATGGCCAATAGTTATAGGACATATCTGTTGGAAACAGGTAAGATAGAAAAACGTATTGATAAAAATGATAAAATTCCTCTGGCTTTAGATTTGTTTATGGGAATTAAAGAGAAGGGTATGTTGCTTGATAAATATATTGCTATGACTACGTTTGAAGAAGCACAGAGTATTATGGAATATTTATTGAATGCCGGAGTAGAACAAATTCAGACTCAATTAAAAGGCTGGACAAAAAAAGGATATTATACAGAGCCGATTTATTTTCCGCCAAATAGAAGATTGGGAGGTAAGAGAGGTCTTAGCAATCTTAGCAATTTTGCGAAAGCTAATAATATAAAGTTATGTATAGCGGTAAATCCTATTTTTGCAACTGCATCTAATGGAGGGTTTTCTAAAAGAAATGATGTGATCTATCTGGGCAACCAAACCATATTAACAGATGCTGATGAAGAGCTTTTTTGCTTGACTCCTTCAGTAGTATACGAAAAATATTGTAACCATATTTCACCTAGTGCTATAAGTTGTTCTGTATTTGGGATAAGTATGGAGGGCATAGGTCATTACTTATATTATGACTATAACAAAGGCAATTATTCAAATAAAGAACAGACTAAAAATACTTGGACAGAAATATTACAACAGGCGACAAAAGAATTTGATTATGTAATGGTAAATGGGGGTAATGCATATGTTTTAGGTTCTGTCGATAGATTAGCGGGAATTCCTACAGAAGATTCCGGGTATTATTTTACAACTAAATCAATTCCTTTTTATCAGATGGTTGTACATGGACTATTACCTTATTCCTCTGATATAGCAGGGAACTTAAGTTCAAGTTTTCAGAAGGAAAAGTTAAAATGGATTGAAAAGGGCTATATGCCGTATTTTGAACTTACATACAGGACGGCAGATTTAATAAAGTATACAGGATACAAGAAACTTTTTACATCAAGCTATTCAGATTGGATAGATAAGGCAGTAGACGTTTATAAGGAATTAAACAGAGAAATAGGGGATATATGGTCAGAGTATATAGTTAAACACGAAGAATTATATGACAATGTAATAAGGGTTTCTTATAGCAATGGTACACAGATAATTATTAATTACAATGATAAAGACATAAAGGTTGATGGCTTAACGGTTAAAGGTTTAGATTATTTGGTCATTAAAGGGGAAATGTAGTATGAGAAAGAAACTAAACATGCAGCAAAAGCGTATTTTAGAAGCCTTGATGTTTATTTCTCCATGGATAGTGGGAACTTTGATATTTTTTATCAATCCCCTAATCCAATCGATTAGGCTTAGTTTTAGTAAAATAGTGAAACTTAAAGGATTTGTAATGGAATGGGCCGGATTAGCAAATTATGAAAAAGCGTTTTTATGGGATGTCAATTTCATTCCTATGTTTATTAATACTGTCAAAAATACTCTCATTAATACTCCTATTACATTAGTATTTTCACTTTTCATAGCTATATTGATAAATAAAAATATAAAATTTAGAGGTTTTTTTAGAACAATATTTTTCTTGCCGGTGTTGTTAGGAACCGGTTTTGTAATGAAGCAATTGCTGGGTCTTGGGTTTGATGCAGGAGCTATGTCTGTAGCAAAAGGAATAATGGTTCCAGAGTCACTCGCTTTGTATTTAGGACCTACTTTTACAAACGCAATTGATATGTTTTTAAGTGTTATAACTGTTGTACTATGGAAATCCGGAGTGCAGATTGTACTATTTTTAGCAGGGTTACAGGGAATCTCAGTTTCTTTATATGAGGCTGCCCGCTGTGATAGTGCTACGGAATGGGAAATGTTTTGGAAAATAACGCTTCCGATGATATCGCCGGTCATTCTGTTAAACTTTATTTATACAATTATAGATTCATTTACGGATTCAAATAATCCCATTGTTGAGTATATAATTGATGCAAGTTTTAGAAAGAATCAGTTTGAATATGGAGCTGCAATGGGATGGGTATATTTTTTGTTTATTTTTGTTGTGTGTATGGCTGTGTTTTTTATAATGCGTAAACGGGTGTATGATAGCGGAGAAAAATAGAGGAGGGCTGGAGAATGCTTAGAAATGAAATGACAACTTCGGAGAAGGTTAGTGGTGTTTTTAAGTTTTGTAGGAATAGTGCTAGAATAGAAGGTGCAAAATTAAATAAGTACATTGATAAGTATTTATCAAGAAATTTTTGGATTAATGCTTTAGTAAGGGCGGGATTATATCTTTTATTGTTTGATTTGGCTTTTATATTTGTATATCCTTTTTTAGATATGATTATAACTTCTTTTAAGTCTACTTCCGATCTAATGAATATTACTGTTAAATGGATCCCTAATTCGTTTGATTTTCAAAACTATATTGTGGCTATGGAACAGCTACAGTATTTTAAGTATTTTAAGAATTCGGTTTTTCTTACTTTAATGTGTACATTAGGTCATGTTTTATCCTGCTCTTTTATTGCCTATGGATTTGCAAGATATAGATTTCCTTTTAAGGATGCCCTATTTGGATTTGTTATTTTCACTCTTATTGTACCAATACAGGTAATTATTTTTCCTCTTTATATTTTTTATTCTAATCTTGAATGGATTAATACTTATCTTCCAATGATTGTCCCTACATTTTTCGGATATGGGTTGAAGGGAGGACTGTTTATTTTTCTGTTTAGGCAGTTTTTTGCTGGTTTGCCTTATCAGTTAGAGGAGGCAGCCAAGATTGATGGCTGTGGACCTTTGCGAACTTTTTTTACTATTATTTTACCGGTAAGTAAGGTTGCCCTATTGGTAAGTATAGTTCTATCTTTGGTCTGGCATTGGAATGACTACTTTGAACCTAATATATATATAGCTGATCAGAATATAAATTTATTACCTTCACGATTACCTGCATTATACGAAATGTTGAATACTGATGAACTATTGAATCCTGAGTTAGACTTAATTATTGATGAGGCGATTGTATTGGCGGGAACTTTCCTTGTTGTTCTTCCGATATTAATTATATATTCTTTAGTTCAGAACAAGTTTATGGAAGGCATAGAACATTCGGGACTAACAGGTCAATAAATTTATATTTTGTTGTAAAATTGAAGGCAAAAATGTAGTTATTTCATATTAATGTTATAATACAATGTATCATTATCTTATTAGGAGGACGATTTTATGATTGTTGCTGCGGATGGGAGTGGGGATTTTAGGAGTATTCAAGAGGCTATTAGTCAAATTCCAGATGATAACAATGAAAGAGTCACCATATATATAAAAAACGGAATATATAAGGAGAAATTGTACATTAATAAACATTTTGTCAAGTTATTAGGGGAGGACCCGGAGAAGACAATTTTAACGTATGACGATGCAGCCCATAAACTACTTGACAATGGTGAAGAAATGGGTACTTTCCGCTCTTATAGTACGTTCATAGGAGGAAATGATTTCATAGCGGAAAATATTACATTTGAAAACAGTGCAGGCCCCGGGGAGCTGGTTGGACAAGCTCTGGCGGTCTATGTAAACGGAGATAGGGCTGTGTTCAGAAACTGTAGATTCTTAGGACATCAAGATACGTTGTTTACTGGTCCTATGCCAGAGGATATTTCTGTTATGCATAGTAGGCAATATTATGAACGTTGCATAATTGTAGGAGATGTAGATTTTATATTTGGTTCAGCTACAGCAGTATTTAATCGATGTGAAATCATTTCATTGAATAGAAATAAAAATGTTAATGGATATATAACTGCTGCCTCCACGCCGGCAGACAAGGAATATGGGTATGTATTTTTAGAGTGTAGATTAACTAGTGATGCCGCTGCCGACACGGTATATCTTGGCAGGCCTTGGAGACCATATGCTAATGTATGCTTTATAAATTGCTGGATGGGCGAACATATAAGGGCTGAAGGCTGGCATAACTGGAGGAAAGAAGAGAACGAGAAAACTGCTCGCTATTATGAATATAATAGTTGGGGGCCTGGGGGGAATATGACTCATAGGGCTTCTTGGTCTAAGATATTAACCGATGAAGAAGTGAAGGAATATACAATTTTTAAAATACTATCAGGGGATGATGGATGGAATCCAACAGAGGAAACTATAAGTGTATATATTGCAGGGGATTCTACTGCATGTGACTATACGAAAGATCAGGCGCCGCGGATGGGCTGGGGTCAGGCAATCGGGCGATTGTTTAAGGAAGGCGTAGCAGTAAAAAACCATGCCGCCAGCGGTAGAAGTTCGAAGAGCTTTATTAATGAGGGACGACTGGATACAATTTTAAAAGAAATTAAACCGGGCGATTATCTTTTTATCCAATTCGGCCACAATGATGAAAAAGAGGATGAAGAGAGGCGGACGGAGCCATATACAACCTACAAGGAATATTTGACCCGTTATATTGACGGAGCAAGAAAGAAGGGAGCAAATCCTGTACTGCTTACTCCTATCAGCAGAAGAAGCTTCAATAGCGATGGTACAATTGCTGACACCCATGGAGAATATCCTAAAGCAATGAGAGAACTGGCGGAGGAACTTAAGGTACCGCTGATTGATATGACTGAAAAAACTAGAATATTGTTTGAAAAGCTGGGAGAAGAGAAGACCAAACAAATCTTCTTATGGTTAAAGCCAGGAGAGCATGTAAACTATCCGGATGGAATAAAGGATAATACCCATCTTCAAGAGCGAGGTGCTGTAGAAGTAGCCAAGCTCGTGTTGGAGGGTATTAAGGAAAATAAGCTGTCGTTAGAATATTTTATTGATAAGGATAATATTAAATAAAAACCGAGGTGAGTAGGTTGAATAATACTAAGCTGTGGTATAAGAAGGCAGCTTCAGATTGGAATGAAGCTTTGCCAATCGGCAATGGAAGACTAGGTGGAATGATATTTGGCGGCGTTGGAAGAGAGCATATTCAGCTGAATGAAGATAGCGTGTGGTACGGGGGACCAAGGGATAGAAATAATCCGGATGCCCTTAAAAATCTGCCTAAAATTCGAAGCTTACTTTTTGAAGGGAAAATAAAAGAAGCGGAGAGGCTTGCTAAAATGGCATTATCAGGGACGCCGGAAGGGCAGAGGCACTATCAACCCCTTGGAGATTTGTTTTTAAACTTTAATCATAGCGATAGCGAGGTAGAGGATTATTATCGAGAACTGGATATAAATGAAAGCATAGCACGAGTTCGTTACAGCTATGACGGAGTTAATTATACTAGAGAATATTTTGCCAGCGCAGTCGATCAGCTGATTGTCATAAGAATTACGGCGGATAAACCGGGAAGCATATCTTTTGATGCACAGCTTAGAAGGGGCAAATATTTAGATATGCTGCAGAGTATATCTGAAGACTCCATTATGATGAAGGGGAATACCGGCGGAGAGGATGGCATTGGTTTTTGTGCCATAGTACGAGCTGTAGCAAAAGGTGGAAATGTTTATACCATCGGTGAAAATCTATTAGTAGAAAATGCAGACGAGGTCACTCTATTTATTTCTGCTGCTACTTCATTCCGAAGCCATGATTATATAGATGTATGTAAAAAATACATAGATAATGCTTTAAAGAAAGAATATAAAGAGATTCTGGAGGATCATATAAAGGATTATCAGAGCTTTTTCCATCGCATGGAGATGGATATAGAGGGTGTAGATGACGAACAACTGAATCAGCTTGCCACCGATGAAAGACTGGACAGGGTAAAGGCTGGAAAAGATGATCCGGGGCTTGTCTGCCTGTATTTTCAGTTTGGAAGATATCTTATGATATCCTGCAGTCGTCCTGGTACTCTGCCGGCTAACCTTCAGGGGATATGGAATAAAGATATGCTCCCGCCATGGGATAGCAAATATACCATTAATATAAATACTGAGATGAACTATTGGCCTGCAGAAGTTTGTAATCTGTCAGAATGCCACGAGCCTTTATTCGATTTAATTGAAAGAATGCGGGAGCCCGGGCGTCATACTGCAAGAACGATGTATGACTGTAGAGGATTTGTAGCCCATCACAATACTGATATCTATGGAGATACAGCACCCCAGGATATTTATATTCCTGCATCTTATTGGCCTATGGGGGCGGCATGGCTGTGCCTTCATCTATGGGAGCACTATGAATTTACACAGGATATAGAGTTTTTGAAAGAAAAATATCCTACCATGAGGGAAGCGGCGGAATTCTTCCTTGACTATTTAGTGGAAGATTCAAAAGGCCGTTTGGTGACATGTCCTTCTGTATCTCCGGAAAATAAGTACCGACTTGACAACGGAGAAGAAGGAGCATTATGCGTAGGGCCTTCTATGGACAGTCAAATTATTTATGCTCTATATACCAGATGTATAAAGGCGGCACAAATCCTTGGGATTGATGAAGATTATATTAGAAAGTTTCAAGCAGTAATTGATAAACTGCCTAAGCCCCAAATAGGGCGATATGGGCAAATTCAGGAATGGGCTGAAGATTATGAGGAGGTTGAACCTGGACACAGACATATATCCCATCTTTTTGCATTGCACCCCGGAAATCAAATAACTGTACGGAAAACACTAAAGCTGGCTCAGGCAGCAAAAATAACTTTAGAAAGAAGATTGGCCCATGGTGGTGGCCACACCGGATGGAGCAGGGCGTGGATTATTAATATGTGGGCAAGGCTGGAAGAGGGAGAAAAAGCATACGAAAATATACAAGAGTTGCTTAAAAGGTCTACTTTGCCCAACTTGTTTGATAATCATCCTCCATTTCAGATCGATGGAAATTTTGGAGGCACAGCGGGAATTGCAGAGATGCTCTTGCAGAGCCATGCAGGGGAGATTAATCTGCTTCCGGCATTGCCTAAAGTATGGAAAAACGGGATTATAAAGGGTATAAAAGCAAGGGGCGGTGTAGAGCTGGATATCGAATGGAAGAAAGGGGAGCTTTTCAGGGCAGTTTTAAAGCCAAAAGTATCCGGAATGTATACAGTAAGGTATGGAGAAAAAACCAGAGAAATAGAACTGGAAAGCGGCGTAGATATAGTTATTGATAAGAATTTGAATTTTTATCCTGTATAAATATTTGTTAAATTATCTGCAATTTATGATTATTATTTACGGCGCAGAGGGGAGTAAGATGATATTTAGAAATATAGAGTTTCATAATGTTGCAGAATTAGAAGCTATCCCTGGGATGGGTGGCTGGAGATTGCAGAGATTCCCTGAAAAAGTAAGGAATTGTCTTGGGCATAAAGAACATGAACGGGGGAGGTTTTACTCCCAAAAATCTGTTGGTTGTGAAATAAGATTTGCTACAGATGCAAAATTTGTGAGAGTTTCGTTGTCTGCTATTGAGCAAGATGGAACTGTGTTGGTATATAAAGGGGATTTCTTTCACTCGTTTCATACATTAAAAGCCGGAGTTGTTACAACGCTGCATTTAGAAAACCCTCCAAAGTTTAGCAGTGTCAAAGCAGAATGTTTAAAGGGGCGCTTATTTTCCCCAAATATATGGAGATTACAATTTGGCAAGGATACCGGAATTTCTTTTCACCATATAGATAGCTTTGGGCATGAGCTAAGGCCGCCTAAAGAGGATGAGATGCCGAAGCTAACATGGTTGGCCTATGGATCGTCCATAACTTTTGGCGGAGATGTTTTGTTATATAGTAATGCATATATAGAGCAGGCGGCAAGAAGATTGAAAGTAAATGTGCTAAATAAAGGAATTGCAGGTTCTTGTTTTTGTGATGAAGCTATAGCAAATTATATCGCTGACTGCAAAGAATGGGATTTTGTAACTTTAGAATTAGGAGTGAATATGAGGGGAAGGTTCACTCCGGAAGAATATGAGAAACGGGTTCGGTATTTGTTGAAAAAAATAGTAGAAAAGCGCCCTGGCAAGCCAATTGTTGCTATAGGGATATATCCTAATGGAAGTCTATATTCTTTGGATGAAGAAAATCCTATTACACGGGATAACCTCGTATTTGACGAGCTGTTAAAGCGGATTGTGCGGGAGATGGACAGTAAATATATATACTATATCGAATCACGGTCTATTCTACACTACTAAAGAGCGTAATTCTACTGTAATGATTTTACAAAAATTCTTTACATATTCGTGCAATCTACACAAAATAGGTGCTAATTACGCTTTTTTTGTAAAAAAGAGCATACTAGGTATAAAAAAAACAGGTTATCTTTGATAACCCATTTTTTCCATATCATAATTTGAATATATATCCAAACAAATCATATGTGTAATAAATGCCATTTATATAATTTAGTAAATAACCTAGTAAATGGTTAAGTGTTTTTATTTGTTAATTTATAAAGCAAAACTACTAAAGCTGCTGTAATTATTGTAAATAATGTTAAAATGGTAATTAATAATATAATCTGGTTTTCAATTTTTTGATATAAAAACGCAGAAATGAATCCTAAAACTATTAATAATGCCAATGATAAAAGCATTCCTATTAAAGAATTAAAATTCTGCTTTATAGCCTGCTGATGGCTGGTCCATTCTAACTTTGGATTTTTAAAGTCCACAGCTATATTTAAGGCGGAAGTTGCAATAGATATTAAAAGACTTAATATTATAGCACCAATATAGTTCCAAACCGCCAAGGGCAAAAAGTAGTATAGTGTAGCCGCGGTCAAAATAATTGCTAAAATATCAATCGATATTGAAAACAGAAGCTTTCCTGTAAGAAGCTGCCTTTGAGATATGGGTAGTGATTTCAAAAAATAATAGTTTTCCCCTTCTCTTGAGTAGACAGTTGAAGCAGCGGGATTTATTCCAACTATGAAACTAAACATAGCTGTTATTATTAAAACTGACAGCATATCTTTACCGTCTTTTAACATATTTAATATCTGTCCTATATTGGCTTCCTGTATGCTGTTGTTTCCCGCCATTATGAAAATCATTATTGGAAGAATAAAAACCGAGGTAAGTCCGTTTATCGCATAAACAGGTATTCTGAGTAACATTCTCCATTCTTTTATAAATACCGAAGTTATAATCCCTTGTTGTTTTCCTCTTATCGGCCTCTTTGCTTTTCCTAATGGTTGCGCAGTCTCATTTTGTGCTGTCAACCCCTTATAATAGACCTTCGTGGAAAGTAATATTATAATAAAAACAAATACAGCGGTTGATAACAGATAAATTATCATAGATGGCATCCAGCTCATCCCTGTATTAAGTATAGCCTTTGTCGCCAAAATGACTGGTGGGAATACTGAACCGATTATATCCGAAAGATTGATACTTCCCTTTAATAATCCAGACATTATCTCTTCAGTTTTTGAACTGAGAAACATATAATTAATTTTTTGGTTTGCATACATTATTGCTACAAATAATAATATGCTGCCTACTATTGTTAAAAAATCTCTATATTTAGAAAGTGCCGTAAATCTCATAAAAAGCATTGCAAACAATGTTGAAATTAGCATGGGTATTATCGGCAAAGTAAATATTATAGGTATACTTTTTAAATAAAACCATAAATTTGCACTGGTTTTTATTCCAAAGATAATAAGTGCGCCTAATGCAAAAGGTAATAATGTAATTAACTCATATATTAAAGTTAATGTTAATTTAACAGCAAATACAGTATATTGCTTAATCGGCAGTGAGGATAGAAATTGTGCATCCTTTGCAAAATAAAGATTCCCAATCACTTGAAACAAACCAAAAAATAGGGTAATCAACATGCAAAATAAAAATACAATTGTCAAAAAAACATCAGGCTGACCAGCTGATATTAATAAATCAGAAAAGGAAAATATTAACCACAAATACATTCCAAATAGCTCGGCAAATGCCAAAATAATTAAAACAGCAATTGCTATACGCGAAATCTTTTTTTTGCTTCCGCCGGTAAATTCGCCAACCATTCCTATAAGAGAGAGCTTAAGCTGTGTTTTCAGTAGAATTGCAAAATGCTTCATAACTATCCCTCCCTGCTGTTTTCAGTAAGCTCCAGAAATACACTTTCAAGGGTAGCCTTATTCTCTCCGCTCTTTAGTTCTTCGATCGTTCCAACAGCAATAAGCTTTCCTTTACTTATTATACCAACACGGTCACACAGCCTTTCGGCAACATCAAGAACATGGGTAGAAAAAAACACAGTATTTCCTTTTGCACAATGCTCCTTCATTTCATTCTTTAACAAATGTGCCGATTTTGGGTCAAGTCCGGTTAATGGTTCATCCAAAATCCAAAGGGGTGGGTTGCTAAGCAAGGCTCCGGTTATCATTAGCTTCTGCTTCATTCCATGAGAATAACTTGTGATTCTAGAATTTGCCGCTGTCTCCATGTCAAACATTTTAAGATATTTATCAATGCGTTCTTTTCTAATTCTTTCATCTACATTATAAATATCTGCTATAAAATTTAAATACTCAATACCTTTAAGCCTGTCATA
>ENA-OWOZ01003177-OWOZ01003177.1-bioreactor-metagenome-genome-assembly--contig:-NODE-3177-length-11153-cov-3.484290_pt1 | contig 11153 bp, 9 predicted proteins | sample MGYA00238140_ERZ651804 | MGnify/ENA primary metagenome ERZ651804 (study PRJEB26910, sample SAMN07631232) | bioreactor metagenome | isolation source: Switchgrass digestor | place: USA: Dartmouth... | reverse complement strand
GGCTGCAGTCAAACATGTTCATGGATACTACTACCCCATCCCTTTCAGGGAATTTAATACCTACAGCTCTTACAGTACTAAATCCTCCACTTGGTCCCCTTACTGCTTTAGCAATCTTCTTTGCAATGCTTAAATCCTCTGTTGCTAAAAATACATTGTATGCTGTCAATCCTTCTGTATCTGCACTTACGATAGTAGCTCCCCATTTGTCACTTAGCTTTCCATCCACCGATAAATCAGGTTTTCTCTTCTCATAGTCAGGATGATTTTTATCCTCCAAGAGCTCTTTTAGTCCCTCGTATTGCCCTTGTCTTATAAAGGATATGCTCTTCTTATCCTCTGTTCTAGCATTTCTACCAGAAAAATAAATTGGTACCTTATATTTTTCAAACAATTCCTGGCCTATTTCCTCAGCTAATTGGATACATTCTTCAAGGCTGATGTTCATTAGTGGAAAAATAGGTATGGTATCCTGGGATCCAATCCTTGGATGGGTTCCCTTCTGCTGTCTCATATCGATTAACTCATAGGATTTTCCTGCCATATTTATTAGCGCCTTCTTCAATGGCTCAGGCTCTCCTATAATGGTAAGCACAGTTCTATTGAAATCATGTTCTGGCTCAACACTAACCAATGTAACTCCTTCAACATTTCTTACCTCATCTGCAATAGCCTCTATTACCTCTTTCCTTCTCCCTTCACTGAAATTAGGAACGGCTAATATGTATTTCTTATCCATAAGATCCCCCCTGTTTCATAGTATAAATAATATTATCAGATAAATAGAACTTTTTCTTTGTGTACTTTCTATAAATCTATTACAGACAACCCTATTTTATTACAAAAAATCCTAGCCACTATAGGCTAGGATATGTTCTCAACTGCTTTAAACATTATATCAACCGGTGCTTCCATGCCAGTCCACAATCTGAAGGATTCGGCACCCTGATAAACCAACATGGATAAACCAGGCACTGTTTTACACCCTAATTCTTCAGCTTCTTCTAGCAATTTAGTCTTTCTAGGATTGTATACAATATCACAAAGGATCAAATTCTCATGAAGCAAACTTCTATCTATGGGACTCTCATCCACATTGGGGTGCATACCAACAGTTGTGGTATTTATGAAAACATCCGAATCATATATGACCTCTTTCATCTTCTCGTATTCCATAGGTACAGCTGCGCTCACATTGCCAATTTTAGTGTTTATGTCCTGAGATAATCTTTCTGCTTTTTCATAGGTTCTGTTGCATATATAGACCTTTTCGGCTTTATTCATGGCTAAAGTCATGGAAACAGCTCTACTAGCTCCTCCAGCTCCTAATATAAATACTCTTTTACCTTCAATAGATTCATTGGTGTTCTCCTGAAAGGATTTCAAAAAACCTATTCCATCAGTATTGTATCCTTTCAAATTCCCATCCTTAACAACCACGGTGTTTACTGCACCAATCAACTCTGCCAGCTTATCCATTTCATCCAAGTACTTAACCACTTCTATCTTATGGGGAACTGTTACGTTAAATCCAATAAAGTTCATCCCTCTAATTGCCTTTACTATAATCTCCAAATCCTCTGGTTTTACTTCTATGGGTACATAGACATTGTTAAGATTATAATACTTAAATGCCATATTCTGCATCACCGGCGAAAGGGAATGGCTTAAAGGGTATCCTAAAATACCTACAAGTTTCTTACTGTTATCCATATTCATCATATTACCTCCAATGTTAATAAAACTTATTGTTTATTATATCTCCAACTAGCGCAATTCCTTGGAAACCTTCCTCTGCCAATCTATTTCTTATATTCCTTCCCCTATCTATTAAGCTCCTATAGGAGGCTTTATTCAAAAATAAAACCCTTCTTCCTCTGGAATCCTTAAACAAGCCTCTTTCATGTAAAATTAGCCTAACTATCATCTCTTCATCAATCACATAATTCAAACTGGTACCAGTAATATCTGCAAGTATCTCTGGCCTATGGGCAATATCTATTATACTCTTTCCCAAACAATCCAATCCTATTATGCCTATAGTCATGGTAGTAGTTTCAGGTATCACTGGTTCATAGTCAGCATAAGCCTTAATAGGCTTTCCTTTCGAACCATCAGCCTCAATGAGGATAAACTGGAATAGCCCTTTTCTTGCTATATATTCAACTATTAATGGAGAAGTCCCCAATAGCTTTCCATTTTCCACCCTATCTCCAAATACTGTAATAGTTCCATTTTCAGGGGCAAAGTTTCCTATGTTCTTTAAAAAATAATGATCATATTGACCTCTATGAGGGTCAAAAATAGCTGTAGTGGTGGTAACTAACACTTTCCTATTCATGCTCTTTAGCTCACTGGCAAGTTGAAACATAGTAGTAGTCTTTCCTCCACCACCTATAAAGGATATTACTTCATTTTCCCTTAAGTTTAAAGCTTCATAGATATTCAACTTAAACACCTTTTCATGTGGGAAACTTCTTTTTTATACTTTACTGCCTGTATCTCTGCCATTATGGATAATGCTATTTCCTCTGGAGTTTCTCCACCTATATTAAGACCTATAGGAGCATAAACTCTTGATATATCCTCCCTATTAAATCCTTTCTTCAATAGATTATCAAAACATGTTTTCACCTTGTTCCTACTTCCTATCATTCCTATATATTTAGCATTGGATTTTAACACTGCTTCCAGTGCCTTTTCGTCATGTATGTGTCCATAAGTAGCTATGACTATATAAGTATTAGAGTTTATATTCATGTTCTTAAGGCTTTCCACCATATCCCCCAGGACTAAATTTACCCCTTCAGGAAAGTTTTCAGGATTAAGTATTTCTTCCCTATTGTCCAAAACAGAAACGGAGTATCCCAAATATGTAGCCAACTTAGCTAAACTCTGTCCTACATGGCCTCCTCCTGCTATTACCAATTGTTCCTTAGAACTATACACTTTCACAAACAATGTTACTCTTCCTCCACAGGTAGCAGGAAGAAATATCTCTCCATGGGATTCAACAGGAAGACCTAAGCTGTAATCAATCATTTTACTTTCTCTTTTTTCTATACACTCAACTGCATCCTTAATACCTCTTGCTTCCAGCATACCTCCCCCAATGGTACCTGCTAACAAATTCCCATCTCCGTCCACCAATATGGTAGCTCCTATTTCCCTTGGAGTAGATCCTTCCGATTTTATTATGGTTACTGTTGCCACAGGCAAGTTCTTATCCATAGACTCCATAAGCTTAATTAGTACTTCCCTATCCTCCATCATTATATTTACCCCCTTGCTAAATATTTCTTCTCTTCCTCAAATATTCAATTGCTTCCAATACTCCATTTCCAATAATCTTAGCCTTATCAGAAATGGTAAAAACATAATCCTTTATACCCCTTGGGTCAATGTCTCCAATCTTAAGTCCCTTTTTTACATATAGTCCATCCCTTATCATTCCCCTTAATACTCCATCTATAGATGCAGTTACTTCTTCTTCTCCTACTTTACCCAGCATATCACCTTTTTTAATCATGTCTCCTATTTTATAAAAGGATTTAATAATGCCATCACAAGGAGCTCTGAGAACCCTCTCCGTCGTATATCCCATAATATCTCCTGGAACACCAGTATCCTCCTGTGCCCTTCCTCTATATATTATCTTACCCAGTTCAGGTCCTCTATTAGTTTCCACAACCAAATCCACATCCACTCCTGCTTCAAAACCTGGTCCTATGGCTATAGTTATAGGAGCCATACTCCTGTTTGTCCCAACATTTTTCTTTGCCATTATGGCATCCACAACAGCTAGTGGTTTTATCCTTTCAACTATAACAGCTCTTTCATCCACATATACAGGTATAAATCCTTCTTCAAGTATCCTATATATATCTTCTACATTTATTGCTAAAACTCCTTTAATTCCTTCTACAATAGCCTTTCCATCGTAAACAGCCTCAGAGAAGGAAACAGCCCTTCTTACTGCTAAAGGCCTTTCAACCTCTAAAATTACCACCTTGTATCCTGCTGTAAACAGCTTATGGGCAATGCCTGTTCCTAAATCTCCTCCACCTCTAATTACTATTAGGCCTTTTTCACCTTTCATAGCTACCACCTTTAACTCTATTTCATTATAAAAGGGAAGAGGTACCATATCCCTTCCCTAATTTTTATACTATTATATTCAATTATAGTTAAAATAGCAAATGTAAAATAGGTGCTGTTATCAATATGGAAAGAATCACTCTTTCTATCCATATTATTATATAGTCTTTCATTGTAAGAGGTATCTGGGTTGCCATCATACATGGTATTGAAGCCGAGAAGAATAGTATTTCTGATACGCTTACAACAGCTATTAAGAATTTAGTTATCATAGGAGCTTCTGTTACTAGTAAAGCTGGAAGGAACATTTCAGCAATGCTAAGGGCATTTGCTTTAGCCGCAAGTAGTGGTTCTGGAACCCTTGTAATCAGTGTGAAAGGATAGAATATATATCCTATTATATCGAATACTGGTGTATACTCAGCTATAACTATGCCAATAACTCCAATTGACATTAGAAGAGGTCCAATTGATAAAGCTAGTTTAATACCAGATTTTAGATTGCCTAAAACACTTTCTACAACTGTAGGAGCTTTGTCGAAAGCTTTCATTCCTTCTATATAAGCTCTCCTAAACCTACTTCCTTTTGCCAATTGTTCTCCAGATCCTCTTTGATTGTTGTAATAAGCCTCAGGCTTTTTACTTAGAGGATATATCCTTGCTGTAATAGCAGTAACCACAAAGGTTACTATTAATGTTAGCCAGAAATACAATAGCCATTTGTCCATAATATCTAAAGTATTAGCAACTATTATCATAAATGTAGCCGATACCGTTGAAAAACCTGTAGCTATTATGGCTGCTTCTTTTCCAGTATATTTACCTTCTTGATATACTCTATCAGTAATAAGCAAAGCTATTGAATAACTACCTACGAAGGAAGCTACAGCATCGATAGCTGACCTTCCTGGAGTTTTCCATACTGGCCTCATAATAGGCTCCATGAATACTCCCACAAATTCCATCAACCCATAATTTACTAAAAAGGCAAGAAATATAGAACCTATAGGTACTATTGTAGTTACTGATATGACTATCTTGTTATAAATAAATGGGATTACATCTTCATCCAATAAAAAGGCTGGTCCCACGTTAAAAATAGCCATGAATATGAATATTATTCCCAACAATTTGATGAAAGAAAAGATTATTGTTGTCTTATCCTTATTCCAGCTTTTGTTAATAAAAGGTAACAGTCCTCCTATGGTAACTATAATTCCAGAATATATAGGTCCGTAATTAGGTATGGCTTTAATGTAGTTCACTATGTGGTCTACAGGAATAGTGTTAGTGCCATTTATAGTGATTGGAACAAAGAACATGAATACACCAATTGCTGCATACAAGATGAATTTAAATATTTTAATACCATCATACTTTACTTGAAATTGATTTTCCATACTATCCCTCCTTCAAATTTAGTCCAATAAAATGATATAATGTAAATAAAAAAGAAGACAATTGAATGTTTTGTTTTATAACGCTTCTTTTTTTAAAATTTTAAAATTATTATACTACAAATTTATGCTTTTGTATAGGAGGGAATTACATGAAATTGCATTTTGCGAAAGTAAATCCTGCAGAAAATATGACAATATTCGTATTGGATCAAATTCCTATTGAATACCACAGGGAAATTGCCAATAAGCTGATGGATTACAACAGCATCCACGGAGAACAGGTGGGATTTATACAAAGAGAAGGTTCCTTCATGAGGTTACAGATGATGGGAGGAGAATTCTGCGGCAACGCTACCAGGTCCTTAGCCGCCTATATGGTCTACAGTGGATATCCAGGAACAAAAAAGGTTGATAATGGATATGAAGTTGAATTAAAAGCTTCTGGAGTAAAGGATACAATTAAGTGTCTCGTAAAGCCTGCTGATAGAGAAAATACATACTACTCACAAATAAGCATGCCCCTTCCCCTATCGGTAAAAGAGCACTCCTTTTACTACAACAGAGAGACTATAAATACCATAATAGTTAATCTGCCAGGCATTGTTCACATTATTGTCGATTCCAATAGAATAGAAGATGAAGATGAATTTTTCCAAATAGTAAAATCTGAAATGGATGAAATTGAGTATGATGCTTTTGGTATTATGTTCTATGATAAGAATAAAAACTACCTAAAACCTCTTGTATATGTAAAGGCTACTGACAGCTTATATTGGGAAAGAAGCTGTGCCTCTGGAACCTGCGCCCTGGGAGTAGCTTTGGCTTATGAAAAAAATCAACCAATAAGTAAATCCATACATCAACCAGGTGGTAATTTGGAAGTTTCCCTAGATTGGAAAAATGGAGAAGTAAATGGTATAAAACTTGATGGATTGGTGGAAATAGTATCGGAAGGAATAGTCTACATACGAGAAAACATCAGGTAAATATTGTATAATATAATTATGAGTAACTATTTTAGCTAAAGAGGGGGGACTTAAAATAGAGGTATTTAACAAGTGGAAGACGATAATATTAGTAGTTTTAGTTGTCATATTACTCTACACTACTATTAGTACTAATTCCAGATTTAAGAGATACATGGATGAGGATAAAGAACAGTTTGTAAACACAATCAACAACTTAATAGTTAAAAGCAAAATGAAGATGGATGAAATCATTTCAAATAGAGATAAAGTAAATACTGAAGATATAGAACTTCTTAAGATGTGTCATGAGGATTTAGAGAAAAATCTGTTTGAATTTAAGAAAAAGGCTCAATTCATAAGTAAAGATGTGAGTAATGGATTTCAAGAACTATGGGAAAAGTATGAATTTGCAGAAGAAATAAATTTAGATACTACAAATAAATACTATGAAAATCTTTTGAAGAGAATAGGAACTGAAGAAATTGTAACGTTAAATGATGATGATATTCCCATGCTTGAGGCCATATATAATCTTTATAGTGATATTAGAAAAGACATTAATAATATTTTGTAAACAAAAGGGACATATTACACAGGTTAATATGTCCCTTCTTTCATCTATAATATCATGGCTGCTATCGTTCCAAATATGATTAATGGGATATTGTAGTGGATAAATGTAGGTACACAGGTATCCCATATATGATCGTGCTGACCATCTGCATTTAATCCAGAAGTTGGTCCCAAGGTACTGTCGGAAGCAGGGGATCCTGCATCTCCTAAAGCTCCAGCTACCCCCACTAAACATATTGTAGCTGCTGGACTAAATCCTAACTGTATACACAAAGGTACATAGAATGTTGCTATAATAGGAACTGTACCAAAAGAAGTACCAATTCCCATGGTTACTACTAAGCCTATTAAAAGCATTACGAAAGCCCCTATTAGCTTACTACCACCTATTAGCTCTACTGAGCTGTTTACTAGAGCTTCTACAGCTCCAGTTTCCCTCAATACATTACCGTATCCTGATGCAACTAGCATCACAAAGGCTATAAAGCCCATCATACCAATACCGCCATCTACTAGCTTGTCAATTTCCTTAAACTTGAAGGAACCGAAAAGAAGCATTACTAATAAAGCTGTTAATATACCTACAGGTAGAGATTCTGTTATAAGTTGTACTACAAAAGCTATTATAGCTCCTATAAGTACCCCTATTTCTTCCTTAGTCATTTTAGAATTTTCTACAGTTACTGCAATTTCATCAATGTTAACATCTTTATACTCTCTTGGCTTCCTGTATGTTAATAATACGGCTAAAAATAGTCCTATAATCATGCCTATTCCTGGCAATAACATGGATTTCCAAACCATATTTGTAGCTACTTCCATTCCATTATCTATAAGAGCATCTCTTATGATGTTATGGAATATCAACCCAAATCCAACAGGGAGCATTACATAAGGAGCCTTTAATCCAAAAGTTAAAGCACAAGCTACAGCTCGTCTATCAATTTTAAGCCTGTTCATTACTCCAAGTAGTGGTGGAATCAATATAGGAATAAATGCGATGTGTACAGGAATTAGGTTTTGTGAGAAACAGGAAATGAATGCGATAAGTAGAACGAAGATAGCTCTTTTACCTTTCAAGAAATTGGAAAGTCTTACAACAAGCCTGTTAGCAATACCACTTTGATTGATAGCCACTGCCAAAGCACCTAAAAGAATGTAGCTCAGAGCTGTTTCAGCATTGCCGCCCATACCGGCTATCAATGTAGCCATACTGTCTGTAAGATTCATACCTGACATGACACCAGCGACTAACGCCGAAATTATCAAAGCTATAATTACGTTTAATTTAAGCAAACACAATACTGTCATCACAATTACAGACACGATAACTGGCATTGACTTCACCTCTCTTTATTTTTTTGATTTGTACACAAATACTAAAATCTGCTTAAACTTCCTTTAGCCCTTCCCTCTCCTCTTTATATTCATCAGATATTTATCAGGTAAGTACAAATATGGAAAAATCCATATCTGCACTTACCCTATTTTAAACTAAAATTTTATTTCTCCAGCTGCACTCTCAACTTTCTCAATTAGCTTTCCACTGGATATTAAACATTCACATTTATTGATGTCATCATACAATGGCCTATCATCAACAAGCTTTTCTACTTCTTCTCTTACTAATTCATAAGCAGCCTTAGTTCCTATTCCAAGTCCATTATTGCCCCTTAAATCTATGGCTTGACATGCACACATTATCTCCATAGCTAATACCCTTCGCACGTTTTCCATTATCTCTCTAGCTTTCCTTGCAGCAATAGTTCCCATAGAAACGTGGTCTTCCTGATTTGCTGATGATGGAATTGAATCTACACTAGCTGGATGAGCCAATACCTTATTTTCAGAAACTAGAGCTGCTGCTGAATACTGAACTATCATAAATCCTGAGTTTAATCCTCCCTTTTCAACTAAGAAAGCAGGTAGTCCACTTAATGCTGGATTTACCAATCTCTCAAGGCGTCGTTCTGAAATATCAGCTATTTCTGATAGGGCAATTCCTAAGAAATCGAAACTTAGAGCCATTGGCTGCCCATGGAAGTTTCCACCAGAAAGGCCTTCCTTAGTATCAGGAAATACCAATGGGTTATCTGTAACAGAATTTATCTCTATTTCAACCTTTTCCTTTACATAGTTGATGGCATCTTTGCTTGCTCCATGAACTTGAGGAACACACCTTAAAGCATAGGCATCCTGTACTCTGATCTCTCCTTGCTTTGATACCATGTTGCTTCCCTCAAGTAGCTTTAATATTATACTAGCCGTATCAATCTGTCCTCTATGGGGCCTTAACTGATGAATTCTTCTATCAAGGGCATTTACAACTCCCCTTTGAGCTTCAAAGCTCAATGCAGCAGCTATGTCAGCCACCTTCATGAGATTTATTGCATCATATACTGTAAGAGCACCCACAGAAGTCATGGCAGGTGTTCCATTTATCAATGCCAATCCTTCTTTGGATGTTAACTCTATAGTTTCTATACCAGCCTTGGCCATAGCTGCAGAGCCATCCATTATTTCACCCTTGTATTCAGCTTTTCCTACCCCTATCATAGGTAAAACCATATGGGCAAGGGGAGCCAAGTCTCCACTTGCTCCTAATGATCCCTTCTCCGGAATAACAGGGTGAACCCTTTTATTTAACATATCTATCAAAGTCTGTATAGTTTCTAATCTAGCGCCAGAATAGCCCTTTGCAAGGCTGTTAATCCTAAGGAGCATTATACCCCTGACTACCTCCGTTGGGAAAGGATCTCCAGCTCCTACAGCATGGGATACGATTAAATTCTTCTGAAGAAGTTTTGAGTCCTCCTTGGAGATGGTCACATCACTGAACTTTCCAAAACCTGTTGTAATTCCATATACTACCTGTTCATTTTCAACAAAATCATCAACTACTTTTCTGGATTTTAAAATATTCTCCTTTGCTTCATCAGATAGTTCAACTTCTTTATAAAATCTGCAAACTTGAACTACATCCTCCAAAGTCAAAGATTTTCCATCAATAATTACCTTGTTCAATGCAGGTCTCCCTTCGTATTTCATTTTAGATGATAAATTCATTTATCTAGTTCTCTTTATATTTCTCTTCAACTAGCTTTTTAACCAATTCATCATCAGCAATGTATGGAAGAGTAATATGGTCAGTGTCCTTAAACTTATTGTTGTATTCAATTACTGTTTCTATGGAGTTTTCATTCCTTGCCCAAGACCTTCTTGCTACTCCTACCATTACATCCCATGGTATTGCTTGTTTTATTATATTGTCTATTCTTTCGCTACCATCTAATACTAGTCCAAATCCTCCGTTTATGGCTTTTCCTATTCCTACTCCTCCTCCATTGTGTAGAGCAACTAGGCTCATTCCTCTTGCTGCATTTCCTGCAAAACAGTGGGTTGCCATGTCTGCCATTATATTGCTTCCATCATATATATTGGATGTTTCTCTAAATGGTGAGTCGGTTCCTCCTGTGTCGTGGTGGTCTCTTCCTATCATTACTGGACCTATTTCTCCTTTTCTTACCATTTCATTGAATTTGAGGGCTATGTTCATCCTTCCAAGGGCATCTTGATATAGTATTCTTGCTTGAGTACCTACTACTAGCTTGTTTTCTTCTGCATCTCTTATCCATATCCAGTTATCCCTGTCTTGGAACCTTCTATTTGGATCTATACATTCCATTGCAGCTTTGTCTGTCTTTATTAAATCTTCATGTTTTCCACTTAAGCATACCCATCTAAATGGACCATATCCATAGTCAAATAGCATTGGTCCCATTATGTCTTCTACATAGGATGGGAATATGAATCCTTCGCTTTCATCTATTCCATTTTTAGCTATGTCTTTTGCTCCTGCATCAAATACTGCTTTCATGAAGCTGTTTCCATAATCAAAGAAGTAAGTTCCTCTATTTACTAGCTCTTTTATTAGTTCAAAGTGGTGTCTTAGTGATTTGTTTACTAGTTCTACAAATTTCTCTTTGTCTGTGGCTAATAGCTTAGTTCTTTCTTCAAAGGTTATTCCCTGTGGACAATATCCTCCATCATAGGGCACATGGCATGAAGTTTGGTCTGATAGTAGTTCTATTGGTATGTTGTTTTTAACTGCATA
>ENA-OWOZ01003167-OWOZ01003167.1-bioreactor-metagenome-genome-assembly--contig:-NODE-3167-length-11184-cov-4.291618_pt1 | contig 11184 bp, 7 predicted proteins | sample MGYA00238140_ERZ651804 | MGnify/ENA primary metagenome ERZ651804 (study PRJEB26910, sample SAMN07631232) | bioreactor metagenome | isolation source: Switchgrass digestor | place: USA: Dartmouth... | reverse complement strand
TAAAATAGTCAGTACTGATTACTTAGTATAATTATATTCAGTGCTGACTATTTTGTTTTCTAGAAAGGTAAAGTTAATAATAATACTTATTTCTATTCTTGATTTACTTCAAAGATTTGGTCCACAGCACTGTTATCATATTGAAAATAATTGAAGCTCCTCATTGTATAGACCGTTAAAGCTAGGTTAATTGTTAGAGAGATTGACTACCCATCTCTCTTTCTTTAGCATAAAATGCCCAATTATGATTTTGCCAAAATCAAAGAGTTTTAATGCCAGGTACATGGTAATTGGACTACAGTTGGTGAAGGCAGCCATAAGAAACAGCGTAGGAACAGTAACAAAAGTAGTACAGCCATCAACCCACATGCAGACCTTAGTATCACCACCTGCACGGGAAACAGCCAGCTGAGTATGTATATAAGTCCATACCGGCATGAACAGTGCCATCAGCATTAGCATGCTTTTGCATATTTTTTGTGCATTTTGACTTAAGCTGCCAAATACTATTGGCACAAGTGCTGCAGTACTAAATCCAACCAAAGTCATAAAACATCCAAATACTACTGCTGCAGATAACATCCATACTTTTTCCTGTCTTGCCTGATCCAATTGATTACTGCCAAGGGATTTTCCTATAATTACACCTGTTGAAGTGTTAATTCCTGCAAAGGACACAAAGAATAGGTTTGCTATAGCAAAGCTTGATGCCATGCCCGATACTACATCGGCTCCGCCCCTACCATTATAGATAGCTGTTGTAATTGTCTCTGAGACAATCCACAGCATTTGTGATGCGATAATCAGGGAACCTTTTCTAAGAATCTGTCCAAATAGTTTAAAATTAATATGCTTGAGAACTGACAAATCAATGAATTCCGGTTTGTCTTTGATTGCATAAGCGATAAATAGAAGCATTTCAGCAGTTTTGGCAACAATGGTAGCATATGCTGCTCCCCTTATTTCCAGTCTCGGCATACCTAAGTTTCCATAAATTAATCCATAGTTTAAAAAAGTATTAATTAATGTAGCAACTACTGAGATAATCAGTGGAACGTTTACCTTACCTATTTCTCTGTAGGAAGAAGCAATGATGTAGGAAATTACTGACTGCACGCCAACAAATCCCATTAAAAACATGTATTTTTCTCCTTGATCCAGGATCAAATCTGCTTGGGTATTTCCAATAACCATAAGGCTTAGTATTTCTCGGGTAAACACCATTGTCACAAGAAAATAAAGGATTAACAAGAAGAAGGATGTAACAATTTTAAATGCAAAGGACTGCTGCATACCTTTCTTATCCTTTGCTCCGGAAAACTGTGTAAGAAAAATTCCGCCGGATGTACAAACGGCAGTTTGTAATACCATAAATATAAATAAAATCTGTCCTGAAATATTAACGCCTGACATCTTGATATCTCCAAGTCCTGATACCATAAAACTGTCAATCAGCGAAATAAGACTTTGTATAAGTGACTGAAGCATAACAGGGATTCCAATTAATAATGCTTTTTTGTAAAATTGCATGCTACCGAAATATTGTTTATTTGTGAATATTCCCACTATCATCTCTCCTTTATCACTTGAAAGCATTTCTTGTTCGTAATATAATAATATCGTGCAAATAATAAATAATATATCTATTTGCAACTTAAAAATATCAAAATATATTACATGTGAGTGATATTATGACAAAAATGAGTGATAATATTATAACTCGTAGTGACGGATCCCAGATTATAGGGTATAACAATCCGCTTTTTGAGTGCTTTGCAATAAAGACCTATTATACTTCCAATAAAATACATTATGTAACTGAACACTGGCATGAGGATTTAGAATTTCTATATATCGTTGATGGAGAATTGGAGTTTAATGTTAACGGGAAAACCATAATACTTCATACCGATGAGGGTATTTGTGTTAATTCAAAGCGAATCCATTCAAATCGCTCTATTTCCGGGAAGTCTTGTGCTTTCAATTGCAGTATTATTCACCCATCTCTTTTAAGTAACTCAAAATATGTAGAACAGACTTACATAGCTCCTTTACTGGGCCCAAATTCTTTTGATTATCTACTTTTAAATAGAAATGACTGGACACATATTATAATAGAGGAAATGGAAAGATTGTTTGAACGCTCTGATCCCAAGATTGTAGAGTTAGATGTTTTGGAATCTTCTTTCAGGATATGGAAAAACATTTATAAGCATGTAGATATTCCAACTATAACGACTGAGACTACATCCTCTAAAATCAGCACATTCAAATCAATGATACTGTTTATCCAGGAACATTATATGGAAAAGATTTCTTTGGAGGAGATTGCTGCTGCCGGAAATGTGGGAAAAACTCTTTGCGCAAAGCTATTCAAAAAGTACGCTTCCAAGACTCCGGGAGAATATCTGATTTATTACCGCATTCAAAAGAGTATTGAACTATTGACCAAGACAGATTTAAGTATAACAGAGATCAGCTATGCCACCGGTTTCTCAAGTGCAAGCCATTACACAAAGACATTCCATGAAATGATGGGATGTACTCCATTGAAATTCAGAAATGACAATACCAATCAGGTATATGATTATTGTCTCATACCGCAGAAGGATTCTTCCAGACGTTAATTTGATTGTTGTAGTCAAGTTTGAATTGAAGAATAAATTAATAAAAATTATAATGATATTGTGGAAGCTATGGAAGTTAATGAATCTTGCTAGGCTGTTGAGGTTGAAAAGAGTCTTGTTTTTTGACTAATATTTAAGATGAAATACATATACACGTGCTCATCAGGATGGGTTCGTTTCGTATAAAGTTGAAAGGAGAATGCTTATGAAGTTAAAAGAAGTATGTATAGAGACCAATGATGCACCACGCCTTGCAGAATTTTATAGAATTGTTCTGCAAGAGGAGCCGTTTGTTGAAGGAAGCCATTACGGATTTAGCAAGATCGCTGTCTACAATCCGGGAGATGTAAAAGTGCCCAAGGAAAAGAATGTGTGGTTGACCTTCAGTGATGAGAACATTGATGCACTATACGAGCGATTGTTGCTGGAAATACCCGATATAGAGATAATTTCACCACCCGAAAGAAAACCGTGGGGCGCATACTCGTTTTGGTTTGTTGACCCTGATGGCAATAAAATCGCTGTTTATCAAGAAGAGGAGTAGCAATTTCCTTGGACAAAAACTTTCTAATTTTCTTCTACAAATTAGTTGAGTTTTAACACGTTCATAATAATTAATCTCGAATCTCCTTTACTTAACTACAGTCATTGCTAATGTCTTTGAATATAATTCGCTTATTGATAAAACAAAGTAATGATGATTAGGTATTATATTTGTCAAGTATACATGACGGACACAGATATTCGATTGATAATGATAAGTGATAAATATATTGAATATACCAAATTATTGAGTGAAAGGATATTGCCATGGAACCTGAATTATCATCGGATCTCTTACGGATGAGCAGTACGAGTTGAAGGTTGACACCTTGTATTCGAGTTACAAACGGCTGGAACATCGCATTGTCAAAGGGACGGTTCTTTTGACAATATTTAATTTGCGTTATATTGTGTCTAAAAGTAGGATTTCAACGTCTATAACAGCATATCATATTAACAAAACTGTTATGTTAAGAGACAATGAAAAAGTGGTCCTATGCAGTCGCTATTTACATTTTTTTATGGGATAGTATTATTTGTTAGTGTTATTTTGAATCAAACTCCAAAACTTTTAAATAGATATACTGTTCTCAGAAAAAATATTACTTCTGCTTTAGAAAATACATTTTTTAATGCAGAGGTATTTTTTTCTGTAATGTCAGTGTCAAGGGGATGTAATTCAGATGATAACGCCAATAATTTCTGATAAGCGGCTACTTTCAGGAGTTTTAGCTACTTCTTAATCATGCTATGTTCTGGGTAAATGTGCCATTGCGAATACAGAATAAACTTGTTATCATAAGATTGTCAATAAAATAACAAAAAAATTTTAATGTGAGAAAGAAGGCATTTTATGGCAGTCATGAAATTGTTTAGAGCACCCCTAAAGTATGTACAGGGAAAAGGTGCATTGAGTAAATTTTATGAAGAGACAAAGGATTTGGGATCGTCCTACTTATTTATCTGTAGTAACAGTGGTTATAAAAACTGCAAGAGTAAGATAGAAAAAAGTTTTGAAGGTACGGACTGTAAACTGCATTTTGAAATCTTTGGAGGAATCAGCTCCAACGGAGAAATCGATAAAATGAGAAAAATCATACGTGATGAAAATATTCAGGTTGTTGTTGGTGTCGGCGGAGGATCGGCTATTGATACAGCAAAAGCAGCTGCTTATTATGAAAAATGTCCGGTTGCAATCGTTCCTACCGTATGTGCAACTGATGCACCTTGTACCGGACTTTCTGTAATTTACAATGATGACGGAACTTTCCATTCCTATTTATTCTATCCAAGAAATCCGGAAGCTGTTATTGTTGACAGTGAAATTATTGCAAATGCACCAACCAAGTATTTGGTAGCTGGAATGGGGGATGCCCTTGGAACTTATTTTGAAGCTAGAGCATGCTTAAGAACCGATTCACCAAGCCTTGAAAACGGTGGTATTATGTTATCATCTATGGCACTTTGTGAGTTGTGCTATAAAACACTGTTAAAATGCGGATATCAAGCTAAGTTGGCTAATGATAGACATGTGGTGACACCGGCACTTGAAGCTATCATTGAAGCAAATACTTACTTAAGTGGTGTTGGTGCCGATAACGGTGGTCTTGCTGTTGCACATTCCGTATATAATGGATTTACAGCATTACCCGAATGCGAAAATATCATGCATGGTCCTCTGGTAGCCCTAGGTACCATTGCTCAGTTAATCCTTGAGAATGCACCGAAGGAAGAAATCAAGGAAGTAATGGATTTTTGTTATAGCGTAGGTCTACCGGTTACATTGAAGGAAGTAGGAGTAACCGATGTTGAACGTGTGCGCATTGCAGCTGAAAAAGCATGTGCTCCTGGTGAATCAATTCATAATATGGCAGGAGATGTTACACCGGATCAGTTATACGATGCGTTACTAACAGTTGATTTGCTGGGACAAGAGTATTTTAAATAAATTACCGGATATATGGTAAATTAAAGAAGGGTTGTCTCATATGAACTGACTCCAGTTAAGAGGATATTTATAATTCCAATTATCAGGGAAGATTTTTCTCATTAGGAGGCTTCGGTTCAAGACGTTAATAATTTGATAAAAAAGATTAAATTTAAATAATAAACCTCGTCTGTTTATGCAGAACAGACGGGGTTTAATTTTTGTGAGGAAATTATTCATGCAGAAAAATTGATGTTTCATGCAAAAAGCCTCTTTTTTTGATAGAAGTTGATACATTAAGATGGGTAATTATCTCTTTAAGTGATAGAGAAACCTGGATATAGATTCCAAAGCTGTAGCATGCCATGTATGTTTCATGTTACAGATATGAAAGTTGGGCTAAAAAACAGCTAAGTATCAATTGTGATTTAGGAGGCGTATACGATGAAAAAAAGAGGTATCTCACTTTTATTGTCAGCAATTTTAATCATAGGCATGTTGCCTACTACATCAATGGCAGCCAAACCGGAATACACTTCAGAAAAAGAGCCTGTGTATATTGGAACCGAAGCAGAGTATCAAACTACTTTTGATACCATGTTTGACAAAAATGGCCTGAGAAAAGTAAAAGTGGGCTTTTACAGCAACAATGGAGAACTCAATGAAAAATACGGATTGGTCAACAAATACGGTAATTTTGTGGTACAGCCAATCTATGATGAAATTAAGATATATGCATTCAACGAAGATTATAATTACAATGTCGAAGAAACCATTTTACCATTGTATTTTATCGATGGATACACTCAGGCGGTAAGAGACGGTAAAATGGGCCTTCTCAACACAAGAGGAGAGGAGGTTGTTCCATGTCAGTACGACTTTGTAAGTTTGCCCTCCGAAGGAATGTGCCGCGTGTTTAATGATATACCAAACAGCGATTACTCCTATCTTGGATATTGGAATCTTGAGCAAAACAGAGAGGTAGTAAAACCAAATAAATATATTACCTTAGAGAAGAATTTCCGAATCGGCGATCCGGATACCGGTAAGAAAAAGCCGTCAGGGGATTACCTTGCGGTACATGACTTTATAGAAGGATATGCCATGGTATTTACAGAGGCAAGGAATGATGTTTCCGGGATCTCATACATGGCAACCATTATTGACAAAAACGGTAAGGATATTTTTGGAAACTCATATTTAATTTGTGATTATGGAGACACATATGCAAATTACCCGCAAAAAGGCCCGTATTTAAGCTTTCAGGAGCCTTTAACCATTAAAGATCGCACCTTTACCAAGATCGACAATTCTAATTGGAGAAAAACGTTAACCTTTAATACTTATGCCACCGGACTTGTCGGCCCCTCAGGTATTTTAATTAAGCCAATCTACACAACCGGTATTGGGGCAACTCCCGGTGAAACCGATCATTTCATCAGTCCTGCTCGATTTGAAATCAACACAAAGAATAAGACCATTTACACCGAGAAAGATTATAGGCCCGATAAACTCTATGGTACTGGGTATGGTGTCATTGATTTTAACGGCAAAGAACTCATTCCTTTTAGTGGAAATGAACTTTGCTACAGCGAAAAGGAAAATGCTTACTCCAGTGGCTACACACTTTATACAAGTACATATAAAAAGATGAACTATGATGGCGGTGGTGTATTTTTTACCAACGGTTATAAGCATGCTTTTAAGTATACGGGAAATTACAATGCGGTTGAATCTTACCAGCCAGTGGAGTATTATTTTGTGAAGCCTGATGGAAGTAGTCTAAACATATCAAAAAAATTCAACTGGGATCCAAAAGAGGGTTATTTGACAGGTTATGAGTTCAGTGAATTCAGTATTACAGGTTATGTATGGATCCAAAGTAAAGATCGCACTAAATGGGGACTTATTGATTTTTCCGGACAAATCATACTCCCCTTTGAGTTTGATAGTGTAGATTATGAGTCCTGGACACTCGAAAAAAATGGGTACGCAGTAGTCGAGAAAGATGGGAAAAAGGGACTTGTAAACACCGATGGTAAGCTGGTTATTCCTTGTTCCTACAATTCATTCGATAGATCTCGTAACTTATCGGCAGATGCGCCTGTTGTTATTGTAGAAAATGAAAGCGGAAAACTAGGTCTTGCAGAGAAAAATACCGGCAAATTCCTGTTACCTACTGCCTATGATGCTATTGGAGCTGATACTGTTTCAGCTGAATCCAGTTATGCGCAGCTAAATACGCAGATAACTTCCACTTTTTTCGATATGGGGGTTTACTATGTTAAAAAAGATGGAAAAACTTATTTCCTAGATAGAAATGGGAAAGAAGTGTTTGCAACCGATGCGAAATTTCGTGAAGCAGTCGATGGTCTATACAACTTTGACGGCGGTTACCGCGATAATCGCGGAAGACTCATTATTCCCGATTATCTGGGAACTTCAACAAACCTTGAGTTAATAGAGAGCTTCACCATTTATATTAAGGACGGAAAGGTTTATAGGATTTCTGCCAATTATTTAAAAAGCACCTTCGGCTATAAAACCTACTCGCCGGAAAACACAGCAGCCACTCCGTCATCTACCAAGCTCATGGTAAACGGAAAGAATGTGGCCGTAGATGCCTATACTATAGGCGGAAACAATTATATCAAGCTTCGTGACCTTGCCACTATGGTCAACAATACCAATAAAAACTTTGAAGTCGCATGGGACGGCTCAAAAAATGCTATTAACCTTATATCAAATAAAGCTTATACCAGTGTGGGAGGCGAGATGGTAAAAGGTAATGGAAATTCCAAAATGGCAATTCGCACCAACTCTAAAATTTTTGTTGACGGCGGCGAAGTTTCCATGACAGCTTACAACATTGACGGAAGCAACTACTTTAAGCTTCGCGATGTAATGCAGATATTTGATATCAGCGTTGGATGGGATAGTGCTACATCAACGGCAACCATTAACACCAATGAGGGTTATGCACTTACTGCTTATGAGCAAAGCAAATATGATGCTTACCAAAAGGCTTATCAGGAAGCTTTGGGAAATCCATACAAGTATAAGCAGATTTACGAGGAACCTTTTATTCAATTCCAATCTACTCCAAAAAAGCTTGTTTACAATGTGGGAGAGCCCTTTGAAATTGCTGGCTTTAAAGTGGTTAATGTAGATGTTTACGGTTTCACAACCGATATTACATCAGACATCGAATTAAAAGTAAATTCCACCAAGATATATGATGGCTATCAGTTCACACAGGCAGGCGATAAGACTGTTGATTGCTACTACGAGGGTGATAAGCTCAACTATTTCAAAATAAGTGTTATAGGTGATGATAAGAAATTGTTGGAGAGCGGCGATTATTATTTGCAGATTAATGGTAAATACATTTATCCTGTTTCCGGCGGTTGGTACTGGATGGAGCTTTCTGATAAAAAACCGGATAAACCTTTTAATGTTCAATTTGTCAGCTATAGTGAAGAGCGTGGGCCGATGTACTACATCATGTATGATGGCCGATATGTTATGCAGCCCTCAAGTAAAAATGGTGATCAGCTTCAGGCTATGAACGGCAATATTAAGCACCTGTGGCGTATCAATAAGTATACCCAATTTTGCACCATTCGAGACTACGGCAATCAAAAGCTGCTGGTTAATGCTTCGGGAGCTAAGTATGACAATGGAACAAAAGTTACAATATGGTCTTACACAGGCTCGGCACCCGAACACGGAAAGATAACCTTTATCAAAGCAGATTAATGTAAGATGATTAACCTCCCATTTGATATGCGATGTTGAATGGGAGGTTTTTTATTGGAATTTACAGCACACCTATTCACCGGATATGCTTATCCTTGAGATTCCTGGCACTACTCATCGGCTTTGCGAATGCTGGAAGTTATGCGAAATCACGCGAATAGCCGTCCATCCATGGACGGAATTAAGCTTATATGGTGAAGTGATGGGTAGTACGTAAATAGTTAATTGTTATAATTGTTTTATCTATTGAATTGTACTTATTATTAACTGTACGATTAATATATCATAAAAAAATATGATTTGATGATAATCGTAAACAGCATTGTTTTTAAGGTGGTCAAAGGATAACATACTTAGTCACAAATGCAGAATGTTATATAAAATAGCATACACAAAAATAGCATACACAGACGGCGCATCGAGCACCGGATAAATTATAAAAGTCAGACATTGAAGGGAGTGATCGACATGAAACGTCGGTTAATACAAATTAAGGTGATTTTAATTTAATTGGGAACAGTGGAAATAAACGTTCAGTTGTTATTACTAGGTCAGATTAGCTGATGTTATTCTGCTGTTGCCAAAATTTAGGAGCAAAATAAAATTAAAAGAAAGAGGTAGAATAACATGCTAAAACTGAAAAATCTTTTTGATAACAGAGACTTGGCAAAAATGATTTTGGAAAGTTGGGAATACGACCCTTTTTCCTTAGATATGTTTGAGTACTACAGAATTTCATCAAATGCCGTATACCCATTCAAAAATAAAGGTAGGGTGAAGCTTTTACGGTTTGCACCTTGCACTGAGAAAAGCAAAAATAACATAATAGCAGAACTTGATTTTATAAGGTATTTAAAGCAAAGAGGATACCCTGTATTATGCACTGTTCCATCAAAAGATAATTGGGAATTATTGGAAGTCAATACTCCATGGGGAAAATATTTTGCAGTTGTTTTTGACAGGGTTCCAGGAGTTCAGTTAGGACAGATAGATTATACTTATGACATGTGCAGAAAACATGGTAAGGCTTTAGGAAAATTACACAAGCTATCATCTGAATATAAACCAAGTAAAGCATCACGTTGGTCCCATGAAGATGTTCTTTTGTGGATTGAAAAGGAATTATCAGATTTCCCTGATGAGGATTTAGCAATACAGGAAGCAAAGCTGCTAAATGAGTTTTTCTCAAGGCTACCTAAGAATGAGCAAATTTATGGGTTGGTTCATTATGATTTTGAGCTGGATAATATTTTCTACGATAAATTTACAGATATGCTTAACATCATTGATTTTGATGATTCAATGTATCACTGGTATGCAATGGATATTGAGCAAGCATTAGATAATATAGCAAATGAAATTTCCTGTGAGGACTATTCATTAATGAGGGATAGTTTTATTAAAGGTTATAGGGAAGAGTTTGGCATTACAGATGAAATGTTATCTTATCTTCCTATGTTTAGAAGATTTGCAGATCTATATGGATATGTTAGGGCATTGGTAGCTACAAAAGAGGTTTGGGATAATGAACCTGAGTGGATGGTGAATTTAAGAATGCATTTAGAGACTGTAATGAAAGATAGATCTAAACATTTCGGGAAGCCAATAATATAACATTTTATTATTAGAAGAGGCTGACGCCTTGGTAATACGCGCATTTTCGATAAAATTAGTTTTACTATAGTCATTAAAGACGTTGAAAAATCAGCGTCTTTTTTCTTTGCCCAAAATCAAGAAAGGAGGCTTCGTCTTATGAAAACCTATCAGGTGGAAATCAAGGAAACCCTTTGCATGACAGTTGAAATCGAGGCGGAAAATGAGCAACAGGCCGAAGAAAAAGTTAGGCAGGCGTACAGAAATGAAGAATACATCCTTGATTCAGAACACTTTGCCGGTGTGGAATTTACCACTAAAGAAAAAGAGATGGAAGAACGGTTTAGGAAGCAAAGACGGCATGAACATGAGCGATGACGGCTCTTATTTTTCGGCAGGTAATCTAATACTTACCGTAAGTATTTCAACATAAGACAGGTGTCTTATGTTGTAGCAAGCACTGAATTTTGTCTCCCAAAATTCGCTTGTTAAGGGGATACCCCCTAATACCCCCGCAAAATTGTAATAGAAAGTGTGGTGATAACTATAGGAGCATTTTTGTTAGGCATATTTATAGGCGGCATTGTCGGCGTTGCTTTTATGTGCCTTTACCAAATCAACATCCCATATGAAAGGGATGAGGATAAGATTTCAGCAGAAAGACTAACTATTAAAAGTCAAGTCTAAAATGGATTTTTTTATAACGTAAGGGTATATGGTTTTACAAATATCAGT
>ENA-OWOZ01003161-OWOZ01003161.1-bioreactor-metagenome-genome-assembly--contig:-NODE-3161-length-11201-cov-4.210176_pt1 | contig 11201 bp, 13 predicted proteins | sample MGYA00238140_ERZ651804 | MGnify/ENA primary metagenome ERZ651804 (study PRJEB26910, sample SAMN07631232) | bioreactor metagenome | isolation source: Switchgrass digestor | place: USA: Dartmouth... | reverse complement strand
CTTACCACCCTTCTCACGTTATGCGTCATTGTGTGGCTATTACAATCGATATTCCAGGAAGTTTCCTGGAATATGTCGTCTATGCCTAATGTTTCATATCTAATGTAAAGATTGTCAAGGTAATCATGAAAAGGCATAATTGCAGTAGTAAACTCTAAGTGTCCATAAACATTTGACGCATTTATTGCTATCCTGCGCACATAATCATCTAAACTTTGCTGGTCTGCAATATCTTCTATTTCTCGCTTGTCCCATTTTTCTCTACCTATATTAATAGTAGAAATAGGACTGTAAGGACTTTCGTTTTTGTAGATACTTTTTAAGCTAGGCTTTTCTGGATTGGTGGTGTAAACTAAAAAACAATTTTTCACTTCAAACAAATCTAAACTTTCCTTCATTCCATAATGAGTAACAGATAATTCATTATCTATATAATTGTAAGTTGTTTCTCTGTTTGCAGGTTCTACATACTTTTCTGATACAAAATAGCCGTTAGCATCAGTTCGCAGGGAATAGTAATTTATCTCGTCTAACAACTCATTGATGATTTCTAGTTTATTTTTAGATATATCGAATTCCTTATCGGTTGCTAAAACCTTATCAGTAGCTTCTATATTTATATTTTCTTCACCACTGCTACTAATGATACTGGATATAGCACTAACATAGTTAGTTCCTGCGGGGATAAAATACCTTTCACTAAAGCCATCATCTAAGAGTATTTGTAGTTTGCTGTAACACTCTATATCTCTAGTAATTTCACTGTCATTGTCTGCTCTAGTAGGACTATTTAAAAGAAATATCCCTAGTGGGAAACTTACTCTTTTCCCATTTGCTTCAATATAAAAAACAGGCTTTATTCTATCTGAAAGATAGTCTATAGCCTGTTCGCTTTCTGCTATTGTAAGTGTTGCGGTTCTTTTTATTGTTCTCAAAGACTTATACTCAATACTCAAAGATTTCACGTTTTTGAGTGTACCTTTTTCGTTCTCGTCTTTGTCAAGAAGAATAACTTCGTACCATTCTTTTCTGTTAGATGAATGTAGAATACTTACTACTTCATCATGCGTCAAACCATCTCTTGCAAGGTTAATCATCATAATCAACCTCCGTAACTTCAAAAGACACTTCCCATATACGCGGGTTTATTTGCTCTGTTATCTGTGGTTCAGATGTTATAAATACATATTTATTTCTTCCTCTACTATCTCTAAGTAGTAAAATTTCTTGTGTATCTACTAAATCCAGTAATGCATTTACCACTTCTTCTTTTGTTATTACAAAAGATAGTTGCATTGTCCAGTTTTGCTGTTGCCCTCTAATTACTACTGGCTTAGTTCTCCCTGCATAGTGTACTAAAGTTTTTGTATATGTTTTTGTATGCGTTCTGCTAGGATTGTATTTTAGTTCTACCCACTGCGTGTAGTCCTGTGTATTTGCTAATTGTGTGTTATTTACCTTAACAGAAGTATTTTGTATGTTGCTATCCTTATACCCACCTTCTTCGGCCATGGCTCTTACTTTATATTCATATTGCGTGTTGTGCGTTAAAGTATAGTCTATAAATTTTCCGTTTACTTCTACTTCGCCTATCTTAGTCCATTCTATCTCGTTATATCTTTTACGATAAATCTCATTTCTTGCTATTTCAGAAGTAATTGGATTAGTAACAAGGATATGGACGCTAGCCCTAGTATAGTCTACAAATAGCCTAAAAGAAGGTTGGTTTGGCTCTGCAAAAAATGTTGTTATTGTTTGTTCTGCCCAGTCAGACCATAAGCCAAAGCGATTTTTAATTCTTAGTTTTAATGTATAGGTTTTCTTATTTTCTAATGCTTTTTCTAGTGCATAACTTGTTGCAGTGCTGGTAATTTCTTGTGTGTCAAAGTAAATTTCTGTTCCTTCTGTAACTTGTAATCTAAAAGCAGTTTGTCCGCTTGAAATCCATGTAATTGTAGGATGGCTAATATCAAAACTAGTACCACTTGTTATTGTAGGTTTTGCTGGTGCAGTAATATATGTAAAGCTTGCTTCTGTACTCCAATCACTCCATACATTTAGAGTAGATTGTACCCTAACTTTCCATAAAACCGTTCCTGCAGTAAGATTAGGGAAAGTATAACTACTTTCTGTTCCTCCTGTAATGGTAGTCCATTCTGCACCTTCACATTTATACATAAGTTCAAAGTTTTTTTGCGTTTCTCCTCTGCCTGTACTATTGAATGCCCATGTTGCGGTTACAGTTTCATCATCTATTTCTTGTCCAAAAGGTTGCAAATTCCCTGGGGCTACTGGCTTAGAAGTTTTATAATTAATCTGAATTGCATCAGTAAAAGCAGAAATTCCGCCTAAGTTATTCTTAGTACGCACTCTTACATAAACCGTTCTGTTCGTTACAGTTGTATCATTTAATATCGATTCAGCAATCGTATAAGTAGTTGTGCTTCCTGTATGACTTAGAGTATTCCAGGTCGATCCGTCAAAACTATACTGAATATCTGCCCCTGACTGAGTGTCCGAACCATCAGTACTTTGTCTGTATGTCCAACTTACATTTACTACCCCTGCGTTCTGCACTGCTGTAAAATTTGTGGGTTGAAGAGGATTCTTACTTGCATAAGTAAGATTTACAGTATCAGACCATGCAGATATCCCGCCAAGATTATTTTTTGTTCGTACTCTAATGTCTACATTAATATCGCCTGTCGCACCTTCAAAAATACTTGAATTAAGAGTGTAATTTGTATTCGTGCCTGATACCTCTATGCTTTGCCATGTTCCTCCGCCGATCCTATATTGTATTTCATATCCGGTCATTGCATCTCCCGTTTGACCGCTGCCTACATAATCAAAAGAAATGTTGATATCTGTTCCGCTTTGAACCGCTGAAAGATTTTCAGGTTTAGTAGGCTCATTCCCAAGTGCATATCTTACTTCCAAGTAAGCAGGATTTGAACTATCCTTATCAGCAATTGTGAGTATAGCCCCTGTACCATAACCTAACGTATCTAATAGAATTCGATAGTAATTCTCTAAACTTGATATTTGAGCTGAATAATATCGGTTCACTTCATCGTCGTAAATTTGTGGCAATTTTCCCACTTGTGTGAAAGTACTTTCTTTATATATCCAACCAGTCGTGTATTTAGAAGCATTCGTATCTGCAGATGTGACATATAAGTACATCTTAATATCTAAAATATTCGCACCTGCCGGAGGAGTAAAACTCTGATAATAAAAGTTCAAATAATCATTATCATCTTTGGCTTGGATATCGGTATTTGTTTGATATAGTTTCTGTGTGTAAATAGCCATTTAATCACCTGCCTTTCCATATTGGATTAATAGGCTCTTGCTGCTTGCTGTGCTCTTTTTTGCATTTGAGCATATTTGATAAGATCGTCTACTTGCGATATATCTACATTGAAAACAAAGGTATCTCCTTTCCCGGCATTCCCTCTGCTGTATTCTTCATTTTCCTTTTTTGTTAGCACTCTTTCCCCTTTATGCAATTCCGCTCGGTAACCGTCAAAAGGAACGTAGTCTAATCCACTTGCATGGCTTCCATGCACTGCATAACGAGGAAGTTCAGGTTCTTTTAATTTTGGCGGTTGAAGATTAGATATACTATTACCAATACTAGTTATTGACGATTGTAAGTCTTTGCTTCTTCCCATAATTACTGCGATAATCGCACCTAATGCTATTAATGCTGCTACAACTAACATTATTGTTGCCACAGTTTTCATCATTGCAGGGTTCATTGTACCAATTAGGCTTGTGATATTATTTATACTCGTTGCTATGCTCCCTGCTGTTTTTAACATAGTTCCCATCACCATTCCTACGGTCCCTGCAATTACAATAAATTGTAAAAGTCCAGGGTTTATACTCCCGATCAATGTTGCAATCGGAGTTAATATATTTAAGATGCCTTCTACGAGAGGTAGAAGATTTTGCCCTGCCTTTTCCGCACTGTTTTTAATTCTTTGCATTGTTTGTTGCCAACTATAAGATGTTGTATCTGCCATTTTACCAAATGCTTCTTCTGTTGCGCCTGTCGCATTTTGCACCTCTTGCATTGCCTGTTTAAATTGCTTACTTCCTTGTGTACTGGTTAATGCCAAAACACTATTTAAAGCTTCAACACTTCCAAACAGTATACTCATTTGCTCTGTATTACCTTTTGTTTTCCTTTGAACATCCTCTAAAAACCTTTCCCATCCTTTGCTTTGTAGAGCACTTGCAGAGAATTTTAGGCCTAATTCTTCTGCTAATTCAGATGCCTGTTGAGAAGGCTTAACAATATTTGATAGTGCTGCTTTTATACCTGTCATTGCTTGTGAGGTTTGAATTCCTTGTCTTGTTAATGCTGCAACTGAGCCAAATAGTTCTTCTGTACTCAGTCCTGCTTGATAGGCAAGAGGTGCAACCTGTCCTAAAGATTGTGCAAGTTGATCTATACTCGTCTTACCAAACTTTTGAGTAATAAACATCTGATCCGAAATGTCTATAGCTTTTTCTGCAGATAATCCATAAGCATTAAGCATACTTGTCATTCCATCTATCGCTGTTGTAGTATCAGTGAATCCCCCTATAGCCACTTTTGTTGCAACACCTAAAACATTAATTGCATTTCCTGTTTCCACCCCTGCGCTAATAGTTTGATATAATGCCTCTGACAATTCTCCAGTGCTTTTCCCTGTTTGGTCAGACATAATGCGAATAGCATTTCCTAAATCTTCAATAGATACTTGGCTTTCGTCTGCAATAGTGCTTACTTTAGCCATTCCAGTTTCAAAATCCATGGCTAATTTACTCATAACTCCTCCAGCTGCAACAATCGGAGCCGAAAACTTAATAAGCGCGTCTCCTGCACTATTTAGTTTACTGCCGACTTCTTTTGCAGACTCTCCAAAGCTCTTTATTTTTTCTTGTAACTGTGCTGTCTTGTCTGTCTGCTCTTCTAATTTTTTAGTGGTGTCATGCAAAGCAGTCTGCATTTGAGCAAGAGCCTTTTCAGCATTGTTATATTTGATTGCAAGATTTTGAGTCTCTTTTGCATTTTCGCCTTTTCCCCTTTTAGCTTGCTCATACTGTTCTTTTAGCTTCTGTACTTTCGCACTTTGCAACTCTATTTTTTTAGTTAAATTATCTTGCTTAGCTTGTAATTCTTGTGTAGTATCTCCGAACATCTTCGCCTGTGCTGAGATGTTCTTGAACTCACTATCTAAAACCCTCATTTGCCTGTTTATTTCGCTTATGCTTCCTGTAAATCCAGTGCTATCCATACCTACTTTAATTACTGTTTTAAATTCTTTTGCCACGTTCTCACCTCGCTTCCGAGCATAAAAATAAGCACTCTTTCGAGCACTTAGAAAAATGGTATATTGTCAATCGTTGTTTCAACTGTATTATTTTCGAATCCTTTTATATTTTCTTTTTCTGCTATTATTTCTTCTAAATATTTATCAATTAATGTAAATGTCTTAATTGGTGTTGATTTAAACCAGAACTCTTCTTCTGTTCTGCCTAATTTCACACAATATAAATAATATAGATGATCCCAATCTAGTTTATGATATTTTTCAGTATCTCCTGCGCCATTTTCATAGTAGCTTTGTCCATCATTTTTTTTTGATTTTCTTCCGGATAACCATAAAGGTTGTCTATTGCAAATTGAATTATTTCAAATAAAGTAGGAATATCCATGTTTACTACAATCCTTTTCACATCATCAAACTTAACTGTTTCATCAACTGTTTTCATACCTGCATATATTAACTTGCATCCATTTTGATAAGGCTTTTTGAAGCTATTGAAGATAATACTCATGCTACCTTCTTCAAACTCTTCATCTAAAATTGCAACCGTATAATTTGTAAATTTTAAATCTTTTGTTTTACCATCTTCAAATTCAAGAGACAGAGTCTGTATAGGCCTAGTTGCTATTTTCTTTTTCATAATTCACACTCCTACATAAAAAGTAAAAAGGCTTAGATTGCATCTAATCTAAGCCGTAAAAGAGCCATCATATACTTTTTGAAACCATTTTGTCTCAAGGTCTTCCGGAGCATTTTCGCTATCCTCATCTATTTTATGTCGCCAATTCCCATCTGCTCTTGCAACAAATTCAAACGGGATTTCCAACGATTTTGGCTCCTTTTTGTCTTTAATAGTTTCGTATTCTTCATTGAATATTTGCATCTTGCCTAATAGCAACCATACAAAACGATATTTGCCATTAGCTTTTAAGGATTGAAACCCAAGTGCTATGTATGGTGGTTCGTTATGAATATTATCAGTTAAAACACCATTTTCATCAATTGCAATCCCTTTTAAAACAGCTTCTGTTTCTGTACTCATACCTTGCGTAGTTAATGTTACTGTGCAACCTTCAAATGAATTGATTATATCAACCGCTCTATCATCTGCATAATACTTATCTGTACTTGTACTAGCACTGATTGTTATTTTTTGAAAGTCAGCAATCTTAACAGGCGAATCATAAGTCACCGTTCCATCTTCTGCCACTGTTGCAATTGCATAATGTAAATTTTTAGCTCCTACTGTTGCTTGGCTCATACTTATTCCTCCTCACTTTCTTTTAAATAATTAAACCTAAGTACTTTATGAAAAATCTTCGTATCTTCCTCAAAATCGTCATATTCGCCGCTTCGGTAAAACTCAATTTCTCTCATTTTACTTTTTACTTGTTTAGCTAGTTCTGTATAGTCTTCTTTAGACCAGATATCTACTTGGCATACAATAGCTGTAGTAATTTCTTTATCATCTGCAAAATCTTTACCACTTTCGGATATAAAAGAAAAAGTTAGGCTTGGAAAATTTTTTGGCCTTAATTGCCAGTAAACTTCATAGCCTAACTCTTTTAATTTGTTATATACTAAATCAATCAATCTCTCCCACCTACTTTATAGGTCCAATTGTTTTTGTAATTCCTCATCAATTATTTTCTTAACTTCTTCAGACGTTTCTTCTAAGCTCTTTGTCATAAATTGATTGCCTTTCATTTTTGATGTCCCAAATTCAAGCCATTTCCACTTATATCCTGTTTTTTTGCCACCGTATATCTCTCTTACTTTGTCGCCATCTTCATCCTCTTTTAGACCACTTAATCGAACATCATCTGCCATATGAATATAATCCGGTTTATTTACATCACTTCTGCCAATATTCTTTTCTACTGCTGCTTTTATAACTTGTGCTGCTTTTAGAGTTGCTGTCTGTTCAACTTTTTCAATATCTTTACCCATTTTCTCAAGCTCATTTGTAATCTCACTAAAATCCCATTCAATATTAACTGTATCAGCCATGTGATCACCTCAATAAAAAAAGAGTAGTTAATCCTACTCTTTTAACAGATCGCTAACCCAAAAAGTATAAGCTACTTTTTTAATGCCATCAGTTGTTACAGTATCCCATTGTATTTTTTGAAAATCCTCTTTCATAATCGTAATAATTACTCCCACATCTTCGCCCTCGTTACCATATGCATCAATCGTAGGAATAACCCATTGTACTGATATTCCATCTTGAGGCATATTCAAGAATTCTTCATCTTTAGTTAATTTATTCATAACCTGAATGGTATTTCTAATAGCACCATTTACCATCCACTCATTAGTAAAATTTTCGTCTATGCGTAGAAATATTCTTTTAATATTATCTATATTATCTAAGTATGTTACTCTATCTTTACCTGTGTTCGTTTTTCCTAATTCGTCTGTGAATGTAAAAACAATAAACTGATCCAAATTAAGTTTATCTCTCGAGAACTTGGATTTATACGACATTTCCAAGGCAATTAGGACTATGATTCCTATAATAAATAAGCCTATTAAAGCAAAAGCAATTTTTTTGAGTGTTTTTGTGGTATTTTCTAATCGTTCATTTTTCGCTTCCATATTTTCAACCCCTAACATATTTTTCTAATATTATACTATAATATGCTAGGTTTTTGTAGATTAATCTGAAAAATGCATTAATTAATTACTAGTACTAATCATTTTACCCATAATCGCAAGCCATCTTATTTGTTTGTCTAACGGCACAGGTGGTGCAGTAATCTCATAAAAATTACCATCAAACTTTACTCTCATATCCGCTGTAATATCTTTTCTGTACCGAATAATAAATCGTACTTCCTGCTCAGCATTCACTGCTTTAGCAGCCCAAAACTCAGTGCCTTTGAGATATTCAACTTTTGCCCAAACTGTACAATGATTTTCGTATTCCGGATCCAAATCCGGTATGGGACCAGTTGTCTCTACTTTTTTCTGTATTTCTATTCGATACTTCATGTCTCCAATATTCATAATTAATCACCTAGGTAATAAGTTTGTACAATGCATTCCTAAAATTGTTTCAACGACTTTATTAAGATTGCTCTTGTCAACATACAGGCTTCGATTGTCGTACATATCTTGGCATAATAAATAAACAACAATTACAAAGTCTTCATGTGAATCTATTTCCGTATCATCCAGCCCTGTATAAGACCGTATAAATGCCCTCGCTGTTGATATAAGGATTTCAATTTCTTTGTCTTGATACAAGCCTTCTTCAAGTTTTAAATAATTAGCAACATCATTTGCTGTTATCTCGCTTACTTTCATTCTTCTTACCACCTTTCGTGGCTTTTTCTTGCTGTACTTCTTCTATATATCCAGCTTGGAGAAGGTCTTGGAGTATAGCATTATCGCTACACTCCTTAATTTCTCCTTTATACATAGAAAAAGCACCAGAGAAACTTACTAGTGCCTTAATCTTCATAGTTTACCTCCTATGCTGACTTCATTACTAGCTTAGCAATCTTTTGAGCATTCTCTACTTTAGAATCCATTTCTAACCAACCTACTACTCCTACTGCGTGTTGAGTTGCAAACTTCTCTCTTAATACTTCTATGTTCATTTCTTCAGATAATTTGACAGCTAGTCCACTCATATCTCCATAGTAAATAGCAGTTTTTCCAGCTTCCATTCCTGGCATATTATCAGATGTATAAACATCCTTACCAAACAATGTATATCCCCATTTTGCAGTTGCATCTTTGTTTAGGATGTAGTTACCATCATTATCTTTTAGCTTTCTAATTGCAGTTCTAGTTGCTTTGTTCATTATCCAAATCGCTCCAGCTTGATATACATCAGGTATTGCCTCTTGTAAGTCTATAAGTTCATCAGCTGTTATAGCTGTTGCACTTGCTGTTTCTACTTTTTGTGTTACTGTTGATAATCCTTCTATCTTTCCTGATGTACCAACTAATAATTCTTTTTCTATCCATCTAGCTATTGCTTCTGCCATTTTATCAATTACAAAATTTACAATATCAAATTGTGAATTGTTGATTAAAGATTTAGAAATCTTAGTTAATACTCCAGCTAGGAAACTTTTTAATTCAATGCTAGCAAATTTACCTGATGTTGATTCTAAATCAGTAAATTCAGTCGCATAAGCCATAGTTATAACTTGACTAGATTCATCATAATAAGGTATGCTTAATGTTCCTCCAACATTGTATCTAGTAGCTAATTGATAAATTGGAGATATGTCATAAACTTTACTTATAATCTTATTTGCTATGGATGATGGTATAACTGCTCCATTATCTCCAACTGTTAAATTAACATCTGCTCTTTCCTCTACAACCCCACGAATATAATTTGCAAATGCCATTTCTTCTGCTAAAGCCCTTTCTTCTACTATCCCATCTTGTTTATCGTTATCTTTTATTTCGTAATCTCTTGCTCTTTTTTCTGCCTCAATTGTTGCGTCTAAGTCTTTAATTTCTTGTTCCAAAGTATCAAATTTATCTTTTTCTTCTTTGGTCATTGCTCTTGTTTCTTCTTTTGCTTTGTCAACTATACTTTGTAATTCTTCTACCTTTTTATTTCTTTTTTCTAAGTTTCAATTCCTTATAGGTAATCTAATAACAGGAATTCAGAATCATGGGCAAATCAAGTCAAGTTACTGTTTCAATTCCTTATAGGTAATCTAATAACCGGATTCTGATGCGGCAGTAATCGGAGAAACTTCAGTGTTTCAATTCCTTATAGGTAATCTAATAACTTCTGTCTGTTTCAGCCGATACTCTATTACTTTCGTTGTTTCAATTCCTTATAGGTAATCTAATAACCTAAAATGGCCTTCCGCTCAACCTGCACAAACAGAAAAAATAAAAAAGGAGGATTTAATAAAATGATGGATTTAGGCACTTTTCTTGGTTAAAATTTTACACTATAAAATGTTTTCTAAAAGTTACATAGAAAAGTTGGATAAAAGTTACACGAAAGTTACATAGATTTCCGGATGAAAGTTATATAGATTTCCAGATGAAAGTTACATAGAAAAGTTGGATAAAAGTTATATGGATTTGAAAGTTACATATGATAGTTACGTCTAAAATCAATCCTAACGATCTACACGGTACTTTTAAGGCACTTTATACGTCATTTGATAGTTATATATGGCGATAATAATAAAACGCCTTAGAATTGAATCTAAGGCGCTTTAAAGTTTATATGAAAGTTACATAGAAAAGTTACATGAAAGTTACTTACGTTTTAACCGTATCGTTATTTTACGTTTAGGATAAGTCTGTCTTTCTATCTCCCAAAATAAAAAAGTTGATGTTACCGAAGAATAGGTTATTTCCCCCGGTAGCACGATATTTTCGCTTTCGTTGAATTTAAACATTGTTAAACTCCTTTCTAGACGAAAGTTATATCCAAAAGTTACTCATCATCTGCTACTCCCTCAATCAACCGCTTTTTAATGTGCTCAGGATCTGTATGATCTCCGAGTGGATTATTAGGAGTGAGTACGTGTTCTTGCTGGTCTTTTAATCCGAAATAATTCTTTGCTCTGAAAATGTAAGTGGTAGGATTTACCTTTCCTTCTTGTACCAATTTCGCATCGAAACTGGCTAAAAATTCCTTCGCTTTTTTAATGAGGTAACGCCTTGTCGGCGTGCTTCCTTCTTCACCAGCCTCCCACCTCCATATTGTTTGTCTTGGGTATCCCAATGCTAAACACATTTCCTCAACTGTAGGTATTTCTCCTGCTTCTAAAGTTTCAACAAAATATCTCTCCAATCTTTCTCTGATTTCCTCATCTGTAACAGCTTTCTCCATGTTGTACCACTTAAGAAGCGTAAAACCTATTCTTCTCACATCATCGG
>ENA-OWOZ01003151-OWOZ01003151.1-bioreactor-metagenome-genome-assembly--contig:-NODE-3151-length-11251-cov-2.994004_pt1 | contig 11251 bp, 9 predicted proteins | sample MGYA00238140_ERZ651804 | MGnify/ENA primary metagenome ERZ651804 (study PRJEB26910, sample SAMN07631232) | bioreactor metagenome | isolation source: Switchgrass digestor | place: USA: Dartmouth... | reverse complement strand
ATAAAATTATTTGACCGTATCGCAAAAAGGCTCCATATCACAGAGGTAGGAAAGAGCTTTCTTCAATATGCAACATATATTGTGGGACTTTTCGAGGATATGGAAAAGGCAATCAAAAACTTTGATGCGGCAGGAATCATCCGAATAGGGGCAAGCATTACCATCGGAAATTATTTATTACCGGGCTATATAACTCAGTTTAAAAAGACACATCCCCAGATGGATGTTAAGGTAATCATAGATAATTCAGAGAAAATTCAGCAGTATATTTTATCTAATCAAATTGATATAGGGTTGATAGAAGGTGTTGTCCATAGCTCTTACATTACTGAACATAAATTCCGTGATGATGAACTGGTAATGATTTGCGGGAATGATCACCCTTTTGCGGGCAGGAATGATATTGGGATTTCCCAGCTCCAAGATGAAAGTTTCATTTTAAGAGAAGAAGGAAGCGCCGGTCGCGAAATCTTTGACAGTACAATGACCTCCCACGGGATAAAGATTATACCTGCTTGGGAGAGTACAAGTACCCAGGCTATTATCAGGGCGGTGAAGGCAAATTTGGGTATTTCTGTACTGCCTTATCTGCTGGTAAAGGACTTTCTTGAGCGCAAGGAAATCAGCCGTTTTCAGATAAAGGGAATACGTTTCCAGAGAAGTTTCTCAGTTATATATCATAAAAATAAATTTCTGACGAAGAGTGCAAAAGACTTTATTGCACTATGTAAATAAAAGCATATCATTGCAGCATTTATATGATTTGTGTGAAATGGGGCTCAATTTACGCAAACATTACTTATTATTTAAAAGCATCTCCCCTGTATATTTCTGGTATAATTAAGATGAATTATATCATTGATTGATGGTATTGTTGCAACCTGAAGGATAGATATATTCTAAGGAGATGAGCTGTATGAATCTGTTCATTAAAAATGCGGAGGTCTTTATTGACGGGACTTTTGTGAAAAGCAACATAACAGTTAAGGACGGCAGGATTTCTTCAGTCAGCGGCGCTTCCCTCAACACAGAGCAATACCCTGAGATAGATGCAAAAGGCAAAAAGGTCGTCCCCGGCTTCATAGATATACATACTCATGGCGCTGACAATATTGACGTCAATCATGCCACAGCCGAAGATTATTGTAAACTCGGCAAGTTTTTCGCTTCCCGGGGTACCACAAGCTATCAGGCTTCAATTGTGACCGACACCGAAGAAAACACTCTCCGGTGTATTGAGCAAATTAAAAAAGCCATGGAAATGGATCCATGCGGGGCAAACCTTATCGGGATACATATGGAAGGTCCTTTTCTTGGGCCTGACTATAAAGGTTCGATGCCCGGTCATCTTCTAAAAAATGCTGACTTAGAACTTTTCAGGAGATATTATGACGCATCCGGAGGCAAAATCACATATATAACAATAGCCCCCGAAATAGAAGGCAGCCTTGATCTTATCCGTGAAGCGGTCAAAACAGGTGTTGTGGTTTGTATCGGCCATTCAGGCGCTGATTATGAAACCGCAATTGAAAGCATCAGTAACGGTGCTGCAGCCGTAACTCATATTTTTAACGCTATGAGACCATTGCATCACCATAATCCCGGCATTGTCGGCGCGGCCCTGGAAAGCGATGTTTACTGTGAGGCCATATGCGACGGAAGGCATCTTCATCCGGCTACAGTCAGGCTTCTGATTAAAACCAAAGGTCTAGGCAGAGTTGTTGCGGTTACAGACAGTATTATGGCTACTGGTCTGCCTGACGGTGAATATATCCTTGGTGTCAATAAAGTCAGAGTAACTAATGGGGACGCAAGACTTGTCAGCGACGGTACGAGAGCCGGCAGCACCCTTACTGCGGACACTGCCCTAAAAAACTTGATTAAATTTACGGGCAGAACCCTCGGAGAAATTATTCCGCTCCTGACAGTCAATCCTGCCAGGCTGATGAGGATTGATGACAGGAAGGGGTCCATTGAGACAGGTAAAGACGCTGACCTTGTTATTCTGGATGATAATCTTGATGTCGAAACAACAATTGTGGGCGGCAGAATAGTCTACGGCAGGGATAAACAGCAATAAGCAAAATAAAAAGGCAGCATACCGCAACGTATGCTGCCTTTTTTTACAGGAACACCCGGCAGAAATATTAAAAATCGGCATTATTGACTGTCCTCGGATAGGGAATTACATCTCTGATGTTCTGCATACCTGTAATATACATAAGCATCCGTTCAAATCCAAGACCGAAGCCGGCATGCTTTGTTCCTCCATATCGGCGGGTATCAAGGTACCAGGCATACTCCTCTTTGTCAAGCCCCAGTTCCTCAATTCTCCTTTCAAGGTATTCCAGGCGCTCTTCTCTCTGGCTTCCTCCTATAATCTCACCTACACCGGGAACAAGAAGATCCATTGCAGCCACGGTCTTATTATCATCATTAAGCCTCATGTAAAATGCTTTTATGTCTTTGGGATAATTGATGACAAACACAGGCTTTTTCATGTATTGCTCTGTCAGATACCGTTCATGTTCGGTCTGAAGGTCAAGGCCCCATTCTACAGGATACTGGAACTCTTTTCCACTCCTTTTCAGTATCTCAATTGCTTCTGTATAGGTAACAGCCCCGAATTCGGAATTAAGGATTGAGTTAAGCCTGTCAAGAAGACCGGTATCTATGAATTTATTGAAAAATTCCATCTCTTCCTTTGCATTCTCAAGGACATAGCTTATCAGATAGCGGATCATATCTTCGGCAAGTTTCATGTCGTCATTGAGGTCCGCAAATGCAATCTCAGGCTCAACCATCCAGAACTCAGCCGCATGTCGGGTAGTATTGCTGTTTTCGGCACGGAAAGTGGGACCGAAAGTATATACTTTGTCAAAGGCAAGAGCAAAGGGCTCCACCGCGAGCTGGCCGCTTACAGTCAGGTTTGTGTGCTTTCCGAAGAAATCTTCGGAATAATCAACCTCACCTTTTTCATTTCTGGGAGGATTTGATATATCCAGCGTTGTTACCTGGAACATATCTCCTGCGCCTTCGCAGTCACTGCTCGTTATGATCGGGGTATGAACGTAAACAAATCCTCTTTCCTGGAAAAATTTATGGATTGCATATGACAGGATCGAACGGACCCTGAAAACAGCTGAAAAGGTATTCGTCCTTGGCCGCAGATGGGCAATTGTCCTTAAGAATTCAAATGAGTGGCGCTTTTTCTGTAATGGGTAGTCAGGAGGACAGGTTCCTTCAACCTCCACAGATGCTGCCCTGACTTCAAAGGGCTGTTTTGCCTCGGGAGTCAGCACCACGGTTCCCGTTACCTTAATTGCGCTTCCTACGCCAAGTTTCCTTATCTCATTGAAATTTCCCAGGCTGTCATCAAAAACAACCTGAAGGTTTTTGAAAAATGTGCCGTCATTTATTTCTATAAAACCGAACGATTTTGTATCCCTGATTGTACGTACCCAACCACACACAAAAACTTCCTGGCCTTCAAGTTGCCCGAAAGTCGAATATAACTCCCGAATTTCAGTCCTTTTCATATATTAATCATCTCCATAATATTAATCTTGAGTATTTTTCTATGCATTTTCATTAAATTATAAACATTAAATATGCATTATTCAAGAGGTGCCGCATGACTTAGGCGCCATAATGGTGAATTTGTGACTGATAGAATCTGCAACAGGTCATAAAAATGAATTCAGGGATTGATAATGACCAGCAGGACAAGAATTAAAACAATTGCGGCAATTATTCCTATTATCCACTTTGTGCTGTTGTCAAGCTTTCTGAGCAATTCATGGCTTTCCGCAACCAGACCCTCGTCACTGAAGGACGGATCTGCAAGGATTTCCTCGTCATTTATGTTCCGTACCGTTTCAAGCAATTCCCTTGCCTCTTTGGCCCTTTCTTCCGGGACAAACAAATCAATGCCGTATGCCGTATTCCCCATCAGAACTGTCAAAAAATCACCGGATTCCCTGTGTCTTCTTATAACCGGTATGCCTGACGTTTTTAGAAAAGATTCGATTATATCAGCCTCAAAATTGTCGGATGCCGTAATAAAAAGCTCCATACCCTCAGGAGGCTTTGGCTCTTTTGCTCTCGTATACGGAAACATATCGATTTCCCCTTAACCTGCAGGATTATTTCTGACAGTGCCTGTCAGCGGATTTTATTTTTACAATAATAATCATAATATATCCAAATGGTTATATCCATATCAAATTCAGTACCAACGCAGGAATTACTTATTTATGAGCTGCTTTGCAAACTCATATTCTTCAGCCATCATATCCCTTGCTTCATCTATCATGTTGTTCCAGTTTTCTTCAATCCAGTCGATATAAGTCTTGAGATTATCTTTGTAGGACATTTTGTTTTCTCTTATGGAATTGCTGTAGTACAGCCAAAAGGCGGGTTTTGCAAGAAGAGACATGGCTTCGGCATTAAACAGGCATATTTGTTCCTTTGTCGCATTCTTTCTTCTCACAGGGCTGGCGTTGGCCGAAATGGTTTCACAGATATTCTCGATTATGTTTTTGGGGAATTTGAATTTGGACAGAAGCTCTTCTATACTCTTTGAACTCTTGAAATTATGACTGTATTTGCGCTCGAAATTATGAAGCGGGGAAAAATCGTGAAGATAACAGGCCAGTTCAATTACTAAAGGGTCTGCTTCCAGCAGTCTTCCAAGCTTTGTCCCATAATCGACCACCACGAGAATGTGGTTTTCGTAAAGCTCCCGGGTCAGTTGAGTCTTGCTGCACTCTTCCCTGACATATCCTCTGATATAATCCGTAACCAATTCAAATCAGCATCCTTCCGTACAGGCTATTGCATAAATCCTTACATTACATTATCTTATCACTTTTTTGAAAATAATAATTGTAAAATATGTCGAATTTACAAAATCACAAGTAGATATTTCTTTTCAAAATCATAAAAAAATTATGAAATATAACTATTTAAAATGCTGAATTTACGTGATACATTATTAGCTAAAAAATTATGAGGGGCGATGGACCATGAATAAAACCAGGAAGTATGTCTTTACCGCTCTTATGACTGCACTTGTATTTGTACTGACTTTCTCGATCAAAATCCCTGTTCCATACACATCCGGTTATATCCATCTCGGGGACAGCATGATTTATCTGTCTTCAATAATACTGGGTCCGATTTGGGGTGCATTTGCTTCCGGTGTAGGGTCAATGCTGGCCGATATTGCCGGCGGATATGTTCATTATGCACTTCCTACGTTGATAATAAAGGCACTGATGGCTTTTGTGATGGGAGTTGTCCTTAACTCTGAAAATCGCCGCTCATTTGTTGCTTCATTAGCTACTACGTTGACAATCTGGGCAGGCTTATCTGCCGGGACATATTTTTATATCAAAAGGCAGATCCAGGTCTTTGGTACTGACAATATAATCAATATGGTTGTTGGTTCGGACGCCGATCCGGACACAATTGCCGAAACAAAAAAACTGATTGGCAAGCTTCCTTTTTACTTCACCGCCGGGATTGCAGTTCTCATAGTGATTTTCGCAATTGCGGCCTGGCTGATTTCAAAACATCAGGGCAAAAAGGTTTTGGCCGTAAATTCCGTCATAGCCATGAGCGCTGCCGGAACCTGCATGGTCATGGGATATTTCATCGTGGAGTCTTTCATGTACAGCCCCATAGCTGCAACGTTCAGCATTCCTCCCAACATGATCCAGTTTTTCGGAGGCCTGATTGTTGCGGTTCTTCTGGCTCCGGCTTTTATCCGTATTAAGGAAAATTTTGTGCAATAGTCTTATGCAGAAAAGAGGGCAGGGAACGGATCCCTGCCTTTTTCATTTTTTCGGGATAGCGGATGCATATTCGAAACGGCTTTTATATGAGACCCGCGATTTTCATTATGTTTATTGTCGAGTGGAGCTTGTTCATGGTATACAGATGAACTCCCGGGGCTCCTCCGTCAAGCAGCTCCCTGATCATCAGGCCTGCATATTCCTCACCGGCTTTTTTCAAATCCTCCGGACTGTCTGCATATTTGTCCATCATGAGTACAAGTTTGGCAGGTATGGAACAACCGCTCCTTGCAGTCATGTTCTTTATCCTGGTACTGAAGATTGGCATAATGCCGGGAACTACGGGACAATTGATATTTAACTGCGCGCATCTGTCCAGAAAGTCAAAATACAGCCTTGTATCAAAGAAAAGCTGGGTAATCAGGAAATCAACGCCTGCGTCAACTTTGATTTTAAGATATTTTCTGTCCTCGCTGAGACGCCTGCTGTCCACATGTCCTTCCAGATAAGCAGCCGCTGCGATACAGAAATCATGCTTGCTGTTTATGTATTCTATAAGTTCATTGGCGTATTTAAACGCGCCTTTTGAAAAGTCGAAATCAGGCTGATCCTGGGGAGGATCCCCTCTCAATGCCAGGATATTGGATATATTCTGCTGTTTCATCTGTAACAGCAAATCATCTATTTCTTCAGCAGTATGTCCGACACAGGTCAGATGGCTCATGGACTCAATGCCGTACCGGTTTTTTATCCTTGAAGCTATCTCGACAGTCCTGCCCCTCTGGCTGCCGCCTGCGCCATATGTGACACTTATAAAATCAGGAGATAATAACTTGAAACCCTCTATGGATTCAAAAATCGTATCCAGGGGAACATCCGGTTTTGGTGGAAAAATCTCGAAGGATATTACAGGCCTTTTCCGTTTATACAGTTCTATTATTTTCATCTATACCACTCCCTTATTTTGTATATTCTAAGACATTTTGCTTGGGCCTGCAATACTTTTGACATCTGATCCTTTAACCCTTTTCAGGGCTGAAGTGTAATACCGGACAAGCAACTTACTTTGCAAAAACAGGAAAGACCTGATATGCCTGAATTCTGACTACAGCATGGAGATGTAAATAACCATAGGGATAGTAATTATTGAGAACAATGTCGATACGATTACGCATTTCGATGCCAGAGCGGAATCCTTGTCAAACATCTCAGTAAAAATAGTAGTAGTCGTTGCAACCGGCATGGCAAAAGCCGTGATGACTATTAGGGCTGGAAGTTCGGGTATACCGGTGATTTTGGATATTAAAAGCCCCGCCAGGGGGATGAAAATCAGGCGCATGAAGGATGAATAATAAACTTTCCAGCCTTTGAATATATCTGCCGGCTTCATTGTACTTATTACCCCTCCGATGATTAGCATGGCAAGGGGCATGGTCATATCACCCAAGGCGGAGATTGCCTCATCAACAGGGGCCGGGAGCTTTATCCCAAACAGGAGGAAAACGCAGCCAAAATACATGGCCACGACAACCGGGGACGTCAATACCTTTTTTATTATCTGCGCCCTTTTCTCCCTGCCGCTGAACAGCATAAAGCCCGCACTCCATAAGAAAACATTGAACATTACCGTCACGAAAGAGCCATAAAATGCCCCTTCGTTCCCGAAAAGGGCCTTCATCAACGGGATACCCATATAACCCGTGTTAGAGAATATCATGGTAAAACGGAGGACGGGTCTTATATTGTCATCGAATTTATTGCAGAATATTTTTGAAAGGAGTATGGAGACAATGTACATAAAAGCAGACATTCCAACGACCCATGCCACATTGACGGCATGCTCCCCCGAAAAATCTATGGAAAAGGAACTGAACACCATCATGGGGCAGGTTATGTAAAGAAGAACCTCTGACAATATCTTTGTTGCCGTGGAATTCAGGATTTTATACTTACCCGCAACCGCTCCCGCAATCAATATGCAGAACAGGGTTGTTACCTGATTTATGGTTACATCTAATTCCTGCAATACTGTCCCCCCACCGAAAATCATATCTGTTTTTTCCTAAATTGAAGAGCCGCAATTCTTGCAGAATTTTGAATCCTCATCGTTAAGACAGTTGCAGGCTTTGCACCTTATCTTCACAATCTCCTTTGCTGCCTGGGGTTTTGCGAAATTATCAAGTGCGTCTATATTGCTTATGATATCGTTTATCATTTTGCCCCTGGCTTCATTGAAAGGTTTCAGATCCTCTCTCGCTTCCTCGGGATCAAGCTTCAGCCCGGAACCGGCAATCCCCCTGGCACCGATATTGGACACAACTGCACCGGCTGTTATCAGTACCATACCGATTACAGAGTTTATGACCGGAGGTGGGCTGTCAAATGGAATTTGTCCCGAAATGGCGCGGCCGATATGGAAAAACATGGACAGGAACAGGACAAATCCTATTACCATCATAATTTTGCCTATATAGTAAGCTGCTTTTCTTTCCCTGGATATTCCGGACATAAAACCACCTTAATTCATTCCCATAAATAATATGCAATTACGGGGGAAAATCGATAAACCAATTATATCATTTTACCCGTGAATTGTGCATTACTGAATGTAAAAACAAAGCCATCCTGACACAGGATGGCTTTTATGCATGAAACTTATTTGCCTTCAGGATAATTCTCCCTTGCCACATAATGGGTATGGAGAAGTTTATGTGACTTATGGCTGCCGGGTTTCTCGAAGTATTCCTCATACATTTTGAGGACTTTCGGATTCTGATGGGATCTCCTTATTGTCATGGCCTCATCTTCTTCGTAAATGGCTTTCGCTCTCACGGCACGGATATCCATCTCGTTTCTGACCGATGCGGGCTGTATGGGTTGTCCGCCACCGTTTACACAGCCGCCGGGACAGGCCATGATTTCAATAAAGTGATAGTCAGCTTCCCCTGCCCTGACTTTATCAAGGAGTTTTCTTGCGTTGCCCAGGCCATGAACGACCGCTGCCTTGATTTTAAGCCCATTGACTTCAATCTCGGCTTCCTTGATGTTTTCTACACCTCTTACAACCTTAATGTCAATATTTTCGTCATCCTTGCCGGTGAGGAGATAAGGAACGCTGCGCAACGCAGCTTCCATAACACCGCCGGTAACACCGAAAATAACACCTGCGCCGGTCGCTTCTCCCATGGGATCGTCAAAATTCTCGTCCGGGAGATTTCTGAAATCAATTCCTGCCTGGTTAATCATCTGGGCAAGTTCACGGGTGGTGAGAACGGCATCAACATCAGGATAACCTGTCGATGCGAGTTCGGGTCTTCCGGCTTCGAATTTCTTGGCCGTACATGGCATTACTGACACAACAAATATCTTTGAAGGATCAATGCCCATTTTTTCTGCATAATAGGACTTCAATACGGCGCCGAACATATTCTGCGGTGACTTGCAGGTTGAAAGATTGTCAAGCAGATCAGGATAATTGTGTTCGCAGAACTTGATCCATCCGGGACTGCATGAGGTTATAAGCGGAAGCTTGCCGTTGTTCTTGATCCTCTCAACAAGTTCCGTACCTTCTTCCATAATTGTAAGGTCGGCGGCTGTATCGGTATCAAATACCTTGACAAACCCTAACTTCTTAAGAGCGGCAACCATCTTTCCAGTAACACGTGTACCAATAGGATAGCCGAACTCTTCACCAAGTGCCGCCCTGACAGCGGGAGCTGTCTGGACCACAACATGAAGGTCTTTATTGGACAGGGCATCCCAGACTTTTCCAATGGAACTCTTTTCGCGAAGGGCGCCAACAGGACATACGACGATACACTGTCCGCAGTTTACGCAAGGTGTATCCTTAAGTGCAAAATCAAAGGGAGAACCCACAATGGAATCGAATCCACGGTTTACCACTCCGATGGCCCCGACTGACTGTACATTATTGCACACACTTACGCAGCGCCTGCACAATACGCATTTGTTCGGATCACGAACAATTGAGGGTGAAAGATCGTCCACCGGGTAATTCCGGTTTTCACCTTCATAGTGTATATCTGTCACGTTGAGATCTTTAGCCAGTTTCTGGAGTTCGCAGTTCTGATTTCTGACGCAGGTCAGGCACTTCCTGTCGTGGTTTGAAAGAATGAGTTCAAGTATAACCCGGCGGGTTTCACGGATCTCGGGGCTGTTCGTCACCACATTCAACCCTTCTGATACAGGATATACGCAGGCAGCCTGTAAACTCCTTGCGCCCACGTCCACTATACACATGCGGCAAGCGCCTATCTCATTGATATCCTTGAGGAAGCAGAGGGTAGGTATATGTATGCCAGCACTCTTTGCAGCCTCAAGAACAGTTGATCCCTTCGGGGCTTTGACTTCTTTGCCATCTATTGTTAAGGTAACAAACTCTGTCATTTGTCTCACACTCCCTCTTACTTCTTTTCAATGGCGGCAAATTTACATGATTCCATACAAACTCCGCACTTGATACACTTGCTTTGATCTATAACGAAAGGTTTCTTTACTTCACCGGAAATAGCTCCTACAGGGCACTTCCTGGCGCACAGACTGCAGCCTTTGCATTTTTCGGCTATGATCACATAGCTGAGCAGGGCTTTGCAGACGCCAGCAGGACATTTCTTTTCTTTGACATGCGCCTCATACTCATGCCTGAAAAATCTCAATGTACTGAGAACAGGGTTGGGAGCGGTCTGGCCCAGTCCGCAAAGGGCGCCTTTCCTGATGCTTTCTGCCAGAGCCTCGAGTTTTTCAATATCCCCTTCTTCGCCTTTACCCTCAGTGATTCTTTCAAGTATCTCAAGCATACGTTTTGTTCCTATACGGCACGGAGGACATTTTCCGCAGGATTCATCAACAGTGAATTCCAGGAAGAACTTGGCGATATCCACCATACAGGTGTCTTCGTCCATAATAATCATACCGCCTGAACCCATCATCGAGCCTATTTCAAGCAGGTTGTCATAGTCAATGGGTATATCAAGATGTTCAGCCGGTATGCATCCGCCGGAAGGACCTCCCGTCTGCGCGGCTTTAAACTTCTTGCCCTTGGGAATGCCTCCGCCTATATCATAAACAACTTCCCGGAGCGTAGTTCCCATGGGAATTTCAACAAGACCTGTATTATGAATCTTTCCGCCTATGGCGAATACTTTTGTTCCCTTGCTCTTTTCAGTACCGATTGAAGCGAACCAGTCAGCTCCTTTCAGCAGTATGACTGGGATGTTAGCATAGGTCTCAACATTGTTGAGCAGTGTGGGTTCGCCCCAAAGACCCTTGATGGCCGGGAAAGGAGGACGGGTTCTCGGTTCTCCGCGATGTCCTTCAATGGATGTCATGAGGGCTGTTTCTTCACCACATACGAAAGCGCCCGCACCGAGACGGAGCTCCAGATCAAAGGAGAAATCTGTACCAAATATGTTTTTCCCGAGAAGTCCATACTC